>Ga0307515_10021383_pt1 | contig 11477 bp, 8 predicted proteins | sample 17_EM_MG_FD_194513 | JGI IMG/M metagenome (GOLD analysis project Ga0307515, IMG submission 194513) | Populus trichocarpa ectomycorrhiza microbial communities from riparian zone in the Pacific Northwest, United States - 17_EM | ecosystem: Host-associated > Plants > Roots > Unclassified | place... | reverse complement strand
AACGAGTAAAAGAATGCAACCGAATAGTTGCGATGAAGGACCAGCTCGCAAAGTTCGGCGTGGTATGCCGCGAGTTTGATGATGGAATCGAAGTGGATGGGAAGCCCGCCGCTACGCTGAACCCCCCTCAGGATGGAGTGTATTGTTACGATGATCATCGCGTAGCAATGAGCTTCAGCGTACTCTCGGTTGCTGCCCCGTCTCCGGTTCTGGTCAGTGAACGGGAATGTGTTGGGAAAACTTGGCCCGGATGGTGGGATATTCTGGCTCTCTCGTTTAATATTCACCTGGCTGGACGAGAGATAAAGGGTGAAGAAGCTACAAGCCAGAACTCCTCTGCTCTTTCTGACAACTCATTATTCATCATTGGCATGCGCGGCGCGGGAAAGACAACGGCTGGAGGCTGGGCAGCAAGGCTTTTGGGCAGGCCTCATTTGGATCTCGATGTTGAGCTTGAGCGAACTGTTGGCATGACTATACCAGAATTTATTCGAGCGAATGGTTGGGAGAGCTTTAGAGATACTGAGCTTTCCCTGCTTAAGCGGGTGATTACTGAAAAGCCGAAGGGATACGTTTTTGCTTGTGGAGGCGGCGTCGTCGAGATGCCAGAGGCCCGCCAACTTCTTTCCGACTATCACAAGACTGGTGGCATTGTCCTTCTCGTGCATCGAGACACGGAGCAGGTAATGGAGTACCTCCAGATCGACAAAACTCGCCCGGCATATGTGGAAGATATGATGGGTGTATACTTAAGGCGAAAGCCGTGGTTTCAAGAGTGCAGCAACTTCCAATATCACAGCAAGAGTGGGGAGACGGGGGCTCTTTCCGTGGCTCGCGACGACTTCGCAAGATTTCTTTCTTTGATCTCTGGACAGAGCACTCACTTCGAGGAATTTCGAAAAAAGCAACACACATTCTTTGTCTCTCTTACGATGCCAGATATATCTTCTGCCGCTGAGGCACTTCCGCTTATTGCCGTTGGCTCAGATGCAGTGGAAGTTAGGGTTGATCTACTTGAGGATCCGAACTCTAAGGATGGAATCCCGACTCTCGACTTTCTAAGTGTTCAAATAGCACATTTGAGGTCAATTGTCTCACTGCCATTGATTTTCACCATCCGGACGGTTAGTCAAGGTGGCCGATTCCCCGATAATGCCCAGGAAGAAGCGCTCAAGCTTTACAAAGCTGCTGTAAGGATGGGACTGGAATATATCGACCTGGAGGTTATGTTGCCCGACGAGACTTTGCAAAGCGTTACGGAAGCCAAAGGTTTCTCTAAAATCATCGCCTCCCATCATGATCCTCATGGGCGTCTCTCGTGGAAGAACGGCGGCTGGATTCAGTACTACAACAGAGCCCTCCAATACGGTGATATCATCAAACTCGTTGGTTCTGCTAAGACCATGGAGGATAACTTTGATCTCGCAAAGTTCAAGTCCAACATGACTGCAGCTCATGATGTCCCTTTGATTGCCATCAATATGGGTGTTCTCGGCAAGCTAAGCAGAGTCCTGAATGGCTTTATGACCCCGGTATCGCATCAAGCTCTGCCCTTCAAAGCTGCCCCCGGTCAACTTTCTGCAGCTGAGATTCGTCAGGGATTATCACTGCTGGGCGAGATACAACCAAAGTCTTTCTATCTCTTCGGGACGCCGATCTCTGCCTCGAGGTCCCCTGCCCTACACAACACTCTGTTTCGCCAAGTAGGGCTCCCTCACGAGTACTCGCGTCTCGAGACCGACCAAGCTGAGGATGTGAAAGAGGTCATCCGGTCCCCAGATTTTGGTGGCGCATCGGTCACAATTCCTCTCAAGCTAGATATTATCCCGCTTCTCGATGATATTACAGATGCTGCAAAGATTATTGGAGCTGTGAACACCATCGTTCCAACGTCCCATGAACCTGGCAAGCCCCCACGCCTCATCGGGGAGAATACAGACTGGCTCGGGATGACTCACTCACTTGTGTCTGCTTCCTACTCCACCATCTCCTCGGGGGCCCCAGGAAGTGCCCTCGTCATCGGTGCAGGTGGCACTGCGCGAGCAGCTATTTATGCACTTCAATCTCTTGCACATTCTCCTATTTACATCGTTTCCCGCACGCCCTCAAAACTCTCAGCCATGATCTCTACTTTCCCCGCAGAGTTCAACATCATCCCCTTGACTGAACTCTCTGCAGCGGAAAACGTCTCGGAGGTTCCGCGTGTTGCCATTGGAACAATACCCGCTGACAAACCTATCGAGCAAAACATGCGTGAGATTTTGGCAACGATGTTGAGACACCCGAAATCGAACACTGCCCAGCAGCGGACGTTGCTTGAGATGGCCTACAAGCCGAGCCAAACCGCGTTGATGCAGATGGCTAAAGATGCCGGCTGGGTCACCATTCCGGGGTTGGAGGTCCTCAGTGCCCAGGGCTGGTATCAGGTAAGTAATCAAGAGATCAGTTGCACTTCGGAAATGCTAACGACTTTCACTATAGTTCCAGAAATGGACGGGTATCAAACCCCTGTACGAAGATGCAAGAGCCGCTGTCATGGGTGGTGATGCTGTAGAGCAGAACCGATCATAATAGGATGGCTGTGCCGTGGTGGTGAGAAGTTAACGGGATAGGTCGAGTGTCGAGTCACATGTCGAATATCACCTGCGCCTGATAGACATGAATTCATGAGGCTGAGCCAATGATCTAAGTGTAATTTATTGATGTATTTGATACAATCTTTCTACTGGTGTACAATACGGGTACTGGTCCCGCAAGATCATCTAATCATTCCCGTTCACTCGTAATCCATAACTATAGACAAATATACACACATCATAATAATACACATGCCACGCACCACGCGGCTGGCAAAAAAAAAAAAAACAATGATGAAGAAAAAATGGTACAATGCATGACCTGTCTAATTTATCCCAGCCCGCTTACCAGCGGCATTTTCCTCCCAAACCAAATTTTTTAATACAGAAAAGTACACGTGACGGTCGTGGCTAAAGAAAGCATGCATTCATTATTTGTCGTCACGCCTTGCAGAATGACGAAGATCCACCCAAGCACGCCGCGCTCCCAAGCAAGAAAATGCAGTCAAAGCCAAGAAATGCAGAGCAAGTAAGGAGCAGGTACGAACCGCGAGTGACGACGAGTGATGAAGTGATGATGCGATATGACATGATAGGAAAGGCGTGAAAATCAATGTCGCAGGCCAGCAACCGCAACCGCGAGTGAGTGTTGAACATTGAACGTTGGGCGCATCCTGGCCGTGACGTCATTACGCTGAAACCCGCTCGTCGTGGTGGTGGTGCGATTGGCGAATCATCGAGAAGGTGCCAGCGCTGTTGCCGACTTTCCGCCGCAGTCCTCGAGACGAGACATGCGACCTGCGACCTGCGACGTGGAGCCGTTCCACGGCCTGTCCTTGCCAAACTGCTCATTTTTTCTCCCACGATGCCCAGCCCTTCCCCGGGGCTGCCGTCATCTGCCGAAGACCCTGCAGAGAAGGAAAGACGACCCTGAGTGCCCGATAGACTCACGCGGGGGCAGTGGACTGAGCAGTGCAGGTGGGGCCACGACGCTGCGATCGTGGCCCATCTCGACTTCTCCACGCCACGCCACGCCACGCCACGCCACACATGGTGTTAGCCCAGCGGAGTTGCCCCACGAGCACCAGCACCAGCTCCAGCGACGGCATGCTCACTCGTGCGCGCGGCGCCGGCTCCTGGAGAGATCAACATGATCAGGGTGAACGACTCTGAGATGTCGGGTGAGCGCATCGTTCCTGCTGAACGTCTTCTCCTCCGTACACAGCGGGCAGTGGACCTTCTGCTTCCTGGCGTTGTGGATCGTATCCTCGTGCCGCGTGAGATCGTACGGGCGCGAGAAGATGGTGTTGCACGGCTTTCCCGTTGACGGGTTGATTCTCTCACACTGTGTCAAGTCAGCATATGCGCTCGATTTCATCTTGAATACTGATGGATTTGAAATGGGAAGAGGAGCTGGAATTTGGGTTGGATCAGCAGCCTTTGCTGCACGTACCTTGTGTGGTCCCGCTTGAGAATTGCGCTGCGCCGCTGAGGTCATACCGCTCCCATCCCCGCTGGCGATCGCGGCCGCCGAGTTTCGATGGCCTTCACGTTTGTGTCGTTGCAGCTTCGCTGGAGTATCGAATCGTAAGGTGCAGCCGTGGTATGTGCATGTGTACGTTCCTGTATCGGCAGACGTCGCTGCAGGCTTTTTGCTTTCTGAGTGTTCGGGCGCATACTCGCTGCTGCTCGATTCCATTGAGGTCAGCGTCGCGGGAAAATCCTCGCTGACGTTAGAGAGATTGCTAAGCTGTCTGAGCGACTGAGGAACAAAAGGATACTGCTGCGGGAGTTGTCGAACACTGCCCGCCACAGCAGGTGGCACGAAGTTGAACGCGCCCTGCTGCTGCTGCTGCTGTGTAGCTTGCGAGGATGTTGAATAGGCCGAGGAGCTTTCCCGCCGTGTAGTAGCCATGCTTCCGTAGCTGCGTTGTGATGCATTCTCATCCGCCTCCGAGGCGTCGTGGGAGATGATGGGTTGCTGTCGGTAATGCGATGGGTGGCCTTGACTTTGTTGCTGAGGCGGAAATAGTGGTGTATTGGCGTCCTCCTCGCTCTCGTGGTAGACGAGGTCAACATCCTTTGGTGAGATTGTCTTCGGTGTTGTCTGCTCTGGGGATGTTCGTTCAAGCTGCCTCTGAAGTGCCATTGCATCATTCTCTGCCTTCTGCTGCTCACGCAGATGTGTTGCCGTCCCAAATCTCAGGTTGGGAGACTGAGGCCCAAAATTGTTCCGGGACGGTGCAAGAGGAGAACCTTGCCGAAATGGAGAACGTTCTCGGGAAGGGATCGTAAGGGGAACTTGCGTGTTCGATGCGCTCAGATGTTGACTGTTCGCAGCCTGGAGTCTTTGTGAGAAGACATCGTTTTGAGGTGAGAGAGTGACGGTGGATGGTACAGGTGTCGAAGTCGGAGGGGCAGAAGTGATCTGGAAACTGGGATTGTATAGTTCGTCCGCGTAGATGTCCGTCATGGTTCTATCGAGTTTGGGCATTGTGTTTCTGTATGCTTGATGGTCGTAGTGTTGTAAGTATTCATTCAACCATGAATCGAACAATGAAGTCTCACCACGTTTTTGCCTTTCCTCCTCATGTGATGGTGGCGTGGAAGGCGAATGTGAGTCACGGGCTGTTGCTGATGCTATTGACGGTCTGCCCGAGTGGTTGAATTCCGGTGCAGGCATCAATTCCGCGTCACCAGTCGGCTTTGTGAGACCATCGTGGCCCATTGTGAAAGCAAAGTTGGAGTTGTGGTAAAAGTTCGAGTAGTGTGGCGGGAGAAAGCTTTCTTGGGACGGCGTATGCGCTGGAGTCAAAGGCTTCGACGAGGTAGGCTGAAAGTCGTGGAAGTCATGATAGAGATCCCCAACCACCTGCGGATTCGAAGTGTTCGCCGTGTATGGTGATGCCGGCCCCGCTGAGCCCAGCGAACTCAGAGAACTCTCGCGGTGGTGGACTCTCGTCGTCGATCGTGGTGTAAGCTGGCCGTTCTCGAGCCAACTATTGTGATTGTCAGCCGGCATCAGCGACTGTGCTTGATTCAAGTTGTAGTGTTGGTAGTCGAGTAATGGCTGATCCTCGAACGAGAAGATGGGGTTCGCCGTTGCTGCGTGTTGTGGTTGCGGGGTCGAGATGTTTGCGTTCGACGACCAGTTGTTCGGGATGGAGAGTGTTTGATGTTGGAAGGAATGCTGTTGACGTCGATGCGGAATGGTAGCTGATGCTAACATAGTGCGGGTTAAAGGGTGTGGATGCAGAAACTTTGGGATCGAGTCGCCACTTATAAGTGGTAAAGGGCTATGACTGGGTGCCAAGGCAGGTGGAATGGCCTAGAAGGTGGCTTGCGTGTCTCGTAATCGGTTGGTCATGTGCTCGTAAGGGGGAATGGTATTGTCAGCTCCTCGTGTGTATAGGCTGGCTGGTAGAGTATTTGTGTTGCAAAGTCGTCGGTATTCCTCGGGCTCTTCATGTTGGGGGGGCAAGCGATATATCCTATACCGTCACACCCCTGGCAGCGATGCAGTGCAGAAACGCGGACATTCAGATTTTTTGGGTGGTGTCACTGGCGTGGAGTGAGTCCAATAATGACGCACGACGGCAGCCCCTCCTCGGGGGCCCTCAGACTTCCATGCGACCCCCCTGACCCACAATTCCGTGCCGATCCAAGCCAGCCTGGATGGCCTTGCCCGATGCAGCATAGCGCACGCCGATAGAAGCAGAAGTTCCGCTTCTGGAGGTTCAGAGCCTCTGGGTTTGTCAGCCGAAAAAAGAGCGGGCTATCGAGGGCACAGCCACAACTGAAAACCTGGCCTTCGCCAGGGAGCCTCTCTTACTGGTTCGCTTGCATGCGAGCGACGACGGTATCGGATGAGGCCGATCGAGCTCTCCCCAGAATAGCTGAGTGCCCTCTGCAACTGAATACGAAGCATGCATAACTTGCAAGAGAGATCTGCATCTCCACGTCCACGTCGTGTTTCTGATAAGGAGATACGAGGACCCGATAACCTTGTTTGCGCGCTTCATAATTGTGGCTGGTGGAAGGGAAGAAGGAGAGACATCTGGGAGGCTGAGATCGCTTGATTCCCAACGCTCTCGCCAGGACCTGAGCAGAGATCTGATCATTACCACTGCCGGACCTCGTAACTTCGCACTTAACGTTCTTAAAATATCTCCGAAGTGATCAGCAGGGGCCGTCGAGCTGCCGAAAAACACGAACAGCCTACCACTCGAAGTCTCGAACGCTCGGCTCGGCGGGACTTCGCTTTCTGACCGCGAGGTTTGGATAACGCGACACCCCTTTTGAGTAGGATGTCGTGTATCCGACTTTGGCCCGACTTCGTACCGGTGCGACACCGGGTCCACGCAAGCAAAAACAACGAACACAATGCAGCTGACTCGCTGAGTAACACCCGCGCGGCCGTAAGTCCGAAAACCATAACACAGCACAACAATGATAGTAAACTGGAATCACACCCAACGGGCGCAGACACCGGACATTCGGCACTGCACCTCACAGCTGGTCTGGCTTGCGTTAACTCCGCACCGAGGAGAGAGAACTAACTGCACGGGGTGTTAACGGAGACATAGCGACAAATCTACAAGGCTGCAGGCGCTGGATCCAGATGGCAGTGTACTTACTTAGGTACTACTGTACATTGAAGTGCCGGATCGGTGATCAACTACCACACGGCCCACACGACCACACGGCCACACGGCCACACGGCCACACGACAGGGCGACAGGGCGACCGCCGACAGGGCGACCCAGGATGGTGCCTTTTGTTTTTGGGAGCCTGTGTCCCTGGGCAAGCTGACGGACTCATGCAGGGCGGCCACGTTTTTCCCCGCACGATCCAGATTTCAGGGTCAGGGCCTTGGAGCGCTTTCACCAATGCAGATCTGGGTTCTGGGTTCTGGGTTCTGGGTTCTGGGTTCTGGGTTCTGGGGTTCGGGATTCTGGGCGAGCCACGGGAGCGAAATCTGAGGCCGCTGTGGCTGAGCCTGCGGCTACGGATGCCGAGACTGGAGTGTGTGGTGGAGGTCTGGAGTTCTGGAAGGTTTCCGCGCGCTGGTCAAGCCACAGACTGACTTTTGTTGCGCTGGCGGCCGGTGGCTGGTGGCTCGTGGCTGGCCGCACGGTGTGGCTTGTAAAGATTTTCTCCACGGACATGCTCCGGCTCGATGCGAATTTTTGATTTTGTGGGCTTTTTCTGCAGCCGGCGCAGCTGGCACCACGGCATTTGGCGTCCAGGTCGCTCCAAAAGAGGCCGACAATACTCAATCGGAGAAGCCGTTGGCATGCATCAACCCAAGACGGCAGGATGTTCCCAACCATATGCTGTGGGCAGCGGGCACCCTGCCCTGAGATCGATACATGCAGCCCAAAACGTCCAGGACTCGAGTTTTCATCCCTTCAAATCCCGCGCGGCCGAGCCCGCCCGGTTGGGCCCGACACTGTGTGCGCGCACTGCACACACTCACTGCACCGGGACCCCATGCACTCAGACCGACGGCCTTGCTGGCAATGTGGCATGTTGCCCATGTTGCTGCCATGTTGCTGCTACAGTACTGTATCCGCTCCTTTTCCTCCCCACCCCCGGCCTGTCTCTGTTCCTTCGATAAGCCGCCGACTCCCCCTCCACCCCCTCCTCCATCTCGAGCACCAACGTCGAGACGCATCCGTAATCCCAGAGCCGTCAATCAGGACACGATCCGCAATCGTCTTCCCTTCCTCGGATGCTTGCTGTGCGGAATCCTGTCACGAAGCAGAGTGATCCGTCCTTCAATTCTTGCAAGCTGCAAGCTGCAAGTCGGCGCAAGTGTTTTCTATTGTTGGGACTCCCGGCGATCTCGGCGATCTCTGGCAGGGGCCGCGACCTGTGATGTAATTGAGGTCGCATCGTGCCAGTGATGTTGACTTCTCATAAACTTGGCAGGCTCACTTCATCGCAAGGAAGTTGCCTTGTCTCTCAAAATATTTGATTCTATAATTAGTGTGCAGTCCATGAGGCTGAAGCAGGGCGGCCAACCGTGGAAAGACAACAAGATATTGAATGGCGGTACGTACTGTTCTCAGATCCATACACTCCCCCAATCCAAGCACATTCGGCTGGGGCTGTGTTGGTTTAGGACGTTCAAATAGGAGTTCGAGATGGGCTGGCTTGTTTCGAAGGGGAGTCAGCATTTCAATCACGTGCACATGCTACAAAGCTAATGTTGGCTCACTCCACCCCTGCAAGAAAGTCAACCACGACCTGCGGAGCTTCCTTTAGACATTCAACCTCACACTACGTGCTCATGATGTCGACAATTCCCATCGGTCCCATACGAAAAGCGTGGTATAGGTGGAAATCCTTACAACTGCCCTGGCGTAAAAGGTTTCTCGTTGGTACGCAAATTTCTAGAACTCAACTGCCCACCACGACCGCCTTTGAGCACCCAGCTTACTTTGTCTCTAGGCCTTGACCTCCAGGGCAATACGTTCTGGGAATTCCGCGACACCCTTTCTTCACACAAAAACCGCATGCGTCGGATTGTGCAATACCCTGCCTCCACCCATTATAGCGATATCAAGATCTCTCCCCAATGGCATCAATGGCTCCGCCACACCCGACTTGATCCACCTTCTCTTACTGAACAGTCACAAGATCTCATGCGACAGCGGAACTTGAAGGTCCTGGCCGCAGAGGCTGATGCGAGATGGGCTGCCAAGCCTAGTTTTCTAGACGCTCCAGGTCATGCACGGGGGCAGCCGTTGCCTGCATTGGAAGTCGAGGATCCTGGTGGCAATGCGAACGTGGCAGATTCGAAAAATACGGTTGGTTTGAGAAGCTCTATAGGAGGCGGGCCAGAGGACATATCTGCAGGGAGCCGAGAGAAGGGAGAGCAAAAGGACAAAATACAGGCTGCCGATGGCAAAGGACATCATATCCGCGAGAGGTCTGGGCAGGAAAACAATTCAAAGGTGGAGAGCAAAAAAGAAAAGGAGGATCCGTGGAAACAAGCACGTCGGGGCGAAAAGTGGCAACCAGCTGCTTGGGATGGAAATATAGCAGTTCGTCGGTGACAGTGTTCCCAACGATCACCCCACAACTTGGCATTTTCTCGGTTTCCAATACCATGTTTTCGATTGTCGAAGATCTCGGCCGCCCGAGGGCGTTCCTGTGTCGAGTATATTTCCCAACATCCTCACCCTCTCGTCCTACAGATGCGTCAAGCTTTCTCTGCCATCTCGTCTATAGCTTTCTTTATGCCCTGCCAGGTCCACCAAGCGTGAATATCTCTCTGAGAATGGCGTCAATCAAGCAATTTGCTTTCTTGAGCATAGTGAGCAGAATCAACGACGCTCCAGCTAGAATGATTGCCATGGCCATGAAGATCATCGCGATCCAGAAGAGGGTCAGGAGGCACATAGGCAGACCAAGCAAGGTAACCCTGAGCATATGCATTATGCCTTTCTCAATCTACATGAAGTTAATAGTTCCTCTCACGGATCTCTAGTATCGACTTACATCCGCCTTCAAAATCGCATCGACTTTGGCCTGGCCATTCTCGAGCTTTGGGTGGTTAGCAGAAGATTCGGCCATTTGGAGACAACCTATCAAAGCCTCCATAATGCAATCTATAAACCGTCTCCTCAGCTTCCCACGGCTGTCTTCTGTGTGAAGTGGACGAAGCGACACTGGGCGTGACATTTATTTGAGAATAAGTCTCAATTTATGTCTACAGAGGTGCGAAGGGCGAGTTAGGAAATATAGTCAGATGAGCAGCGTGTAGATCAGGCCCTCTTGTATAACAGATGAGGCTTGATATGGCTGAAGGAACGGCGATGTTGAGGGATTCAACCGGTTTGTGTTTCATGGTGAATCAAAATGGTTCTTGCTTCCCATTGTTCTGACTGTCCACCAGTGACTTACGACCGAGGAACGTTCGAGATTTAACCTGACTTTCATTTAGTAATCGGCCTTGCACACCACACCTGTTTGACAGCAGCAATTTGTTCCAATCAACGGCAGAAAATTGAGAATCCTTTCCTTAGACAGCTCCACGCCTCGGAGGTTTATCAAGTCATCTCGAGGCGGTTTTCCAAAGATGCCTCTCCCAACCTCAGTTGGCTCTGAACGAAGCAATCCCAGCGGTTGTGTCCAGTTTCGCCTAGGTGACCTCTACAAGAAACAGAACCCGATCTTCGAAGTACGTCGTGGACTCGATAGCACGTTCATCGTCTCCGCCGCAGGGATGGCGCGAACTCACCTCCCGGATAACAGGCAAGAGAGGGAAGTTTTCATAAAGGAACAACAGTTGGACTCGATGTCGCTTAGCAAGAGGGATTTCTGGGATCTTTTATAGGGTATCGCCACAGGTAAACTACAAACGCCAGATGAAGTGGTCAACGAACGTGGGGACGATGAGCGCCTCGGAGTAGTTGAGGCTGCATTGTCTACAGATATAAGCTCTGGCGATAGCTTAGGGGAGTCGATAACGAAGGCGTTGACGTCGCCATCCGAAAAGGAAGCTGAGCGACCCAAAGCAAAACAGGGCGGATTTTGTAGCCAAGCACTCGTCAGGGACACCGGGGCTACAAGAGGCTGCTAGGATTCTCCATATCAAAGATGCCGAGACCCCATGGATAAAAGAATGAATCCTGCCAAAAACCTCTACCACCACCAGCCTGCAGGAATTGCCTGGATGGCCAATACCATAAACAAGGGTGGTTGCATTCTCGCTGACAATTTGGGATCGGAAGGACCATAGAAACCCTCGGGCCCAGTGCCCATATTGTCAACGAGCGAGGCCGTGGAGCTGGGGATCTACCAAGCTATTCTTTATCATCGTACCTCTGGTGGTCTTGAAGTCATGGCAAGGTAAGGCAGCTATGTTCCTGGACAGCAATTTCAAAGTTC
>Ga0307515_10021381_pt1 | contig 11477 bp, 10 predicted proteins | sample 17_EM_MG_FD_194513 | JGI IMG/M metagenome (GOLD analysis project Ga0307515, IMG submission 194513) | Populus trichocarpa ectomycorrhiza microbial communities from riparian zone in the Pacific Northwest, United States - 17_EM | ecosystem: Host-associated > Plants > Roots > Unclassified | place... | reverse complement strand
GGCTTAGTCCCCCCCCCCCCCCCCTTTTTTTTTTTTTCCTTTTTTCTGGTTGACAGATGATTTTGATGATTTCTGTACGCTGGCATCCAAGCTGACAGACGAATCAAATGGTGCACCTTTGTTTACAGTGGCTCATTCCCGTAAATTATTAAAGCATGATAGTGGCGAGGTTCGGTCGGATGATTCCCTTGGTGTGATGACTATGAATGATGTAGAGGGTTGTGTACACGAGGATGACTGGCAACTCCTTTAAATGGAAAAATCATTTGGGGGATTTAAGCTAGTAAGTACATGGTGTGGATTGCATGGGGATCGAATGCCCTTTTTCCTCAGCACCTCATATAGGTGTTTAGTCCACGCGTGCTTCAATTCATGACTCCTTTTCCGCTGTTGGATTCAACATTTGTAGAAAGTAGAGGAGATATTTATGATTCTTTTCACGGTGTCAAAAACCGCAAATGTTGTAAGATAAATGATTAAATCTCATTTGGGTGATGAAATATTTCCTTTTGTTTCTTGGTGGTTTGTCGCAAAGGATGATGGAGCATTTACCCAAGACCTATCCATGCGGCAGTGTTCTTGTTTGATCTTGAAGAAGGTATTAAGATTTGGGAGTAAATCACATTAATTATTGGAGTAAAATAAAACTATCCAACAGTGTTCCTGTCCTTGCGTTTGTGAGTCATCACAGGTATCTCATTTGCTTAATAAAGATTTATAATTCACATTCGTTAGAGATGCCAGGATGCATGCGTGTTCTTTGAGGTCCTCAGCAACAAACTGGCTCGGGTGGGCTAAATCCTCAGTCCAGATGAAAGCCAGTATGATGCTTCTCCCTTGTATGCTTATTGCTTATGCACAAATTTACTATATCTCCCTTCGACATTCTCAAGGGTCATCAGTAAATGGCCATCTCCCGCCTATCTTTTTCCTCTGAGAACATTAACCTTTCAAGCCAATCACCTCTAGCGATTTAGTGTTGTAGATTTTTATTGTTTTTAAATAAAATCCTTTTTTTTTTTTTTTGGGAAATTTATGTTGTGAAATTCCTTTTACATCCATACTTTCTCCTAGAATTCTTAATTTGTAAGTGTTATATATATATAATAATAATAATAATAATAATAATAATAACCAGCCTACTCCATAAATAAAAAAGAATACAAGGGTATTATAGTCTTAAAAAATGTTGACGTTCTAAAAAAGTATTTTCCCTTATATAAAAGAGACATAAGATTGTATATTTGCTTTCCTTTGGAGATATATGTTGTAAGATTCTTTTTTCATGTGCACTTTCCTATAATAAATATAATTTTCTTAATTTATAATTATTTACGAGTTAAGATGGATTTAACTACTTTTTTTCAATAAAATAAAAAGAAAATACAAAGGTATTATAGTCTTCACAAATGTTAACATTCTAAAGAAGCCCTTTCCTCATCCTCTCCAAAAAATATAATAATCTCCTCAAAGCCCCTTCATATAATTTTATCAGGGACTGTAATCCAATTCCGTGCTCCTAGCAGGTTCATTCCCGACCATTAATGGGGACGATGCCCATTTACCCCTCATGTTTCGTGTGTTTAGCCTTCCTCTCATTTCTTTTCATGTTCTTGAACAAAGTATGGTGGACTCCAGTCCGCATACAGTCTATGATGAGGTCACAAGGAATCAAATGCCCTTCTTACAAATTCATCCATGGAAACTCCAAAGAGATTACCAATATGAGAACGAGTGTCGTGAGCTTTCCATTGGAGTTATCACATGTTCATGAGTTGCTCCCCAGAGTACAGCCACACATTCACGCATGGATCAAGCTATATGGTAGATTAATTTCATCATTTTTATTTTTTTTACCCAAAGCACCAACTTGGTGGAATCTTACTCTTTTTTTTTTTTTTTTTTACATACAAATCATGTCCAGGGATGAATTTTCTGTTCTGGCAAGGTCCTCAAGCCCTGCTTGTTGTGACGGAACCTGATCTGATTAAACAAGTCCTTAACAATAAAAACGGAGAATTCCGAAAGAGAGACCCTACATTTTACATATGAAGAAGCTATTGGGGGGTGGAAGTGTAGCAAGCAAGGGTGAAAAACGGTTCAAGCTGCAAAAAATATCGAACCATGCTTTCCATGCAGGGTGCTTGAAAGCAGTGCTATTTTTATTTTCAGTTTTCATAATTGTTTTCGAAGTTCTTACAGATTAAAACAACTCATATAGATCAAAGAATTTCTCTTCTTTCACAGAACATGATTCCGGCATTCATTGCCAGTGTCGAGGTGATGCTAGAAAGATGGAGACAGCACGATGGCAAGGAGATTGAGTTGTCTCATGAGTTTAAGATTTTGACATCAGAAATGATTTCCAGGACAGCTTTTGGAAGCAGCTACCTGGAAGGACAACATATATTTGACATGTTGGAAACAATGGTTGACATTGTTGTCAGGAACAATTTTAAAATGACAATTCCTGTAATCGGGTACGGTTCCTACCTTACTCCAATTCCTTCATATCCATTTGTGCCTTGTTAAATGTGGTGGCCATAGACAGAAGTTGTAATTGGTTTGCAAATCTATTGATCTACCTTCTATAAGTGCAGAACCTTTCTGACTTCTGAATTATCGCTTCCAGAAAATTTGTGAAATTAAGTGCTGATGACATTGAATCAGACAAGCTTCAGCAAGACATAAGCAATTGCTTCCTAAATATGATTAATAGCAGAGAGAAAGCAGCCATGGAGGGCAAATGGGATGGCTTGGAAGTGATTTTCTTGGATTACTGTTGTCGGCTCGTCATGACACCGATAAGGCAAAAGGAATATCTGTTGAAGACGTGATTGATGAATGCAAATCCTTCTATGCTGGTGGGACATGAAACAATTACCAGAGCCTCACTCGCCTGGACTTTTCTTCTTCTGGCAATTTACACAGATTGGCAAGATAAAGCAAGGAAGGAGGTCCTCTAATTGTTTGGTCTGCAAAATCCAAGCCCAGAAGGCATCACAAAATTGAAGATTGTAAGCACAACATCTTTTAGCAAAAAATCTCGGTGGCATTGCTCGAGGAAATGCCATGCGTCCTCGCTACATTTCTGTCCTGCATTTATATATATTTACCAACATAGAGAATTTGAACAAGTATATTATTGCTAAGATTCTGCGTATTAATTTTCAGCTGATCAACATCCAAGTTTTCACTCATTTCTTCCTGTAGGTAAGCATGATTATCAATGAATCTCTACGATTATATTGTCCTGCTGTTCAGATCGCAAGGATAGTCCACAAGGAAGTAAGATTGGGGAAGTTTATTCTTCCAGCGAACACGGAAATCGTTGTTCCAATTGGCGCAGTTCACCATAGCCCTGGAATATGGGGAGAAGATGCTAGCCATTTCAAGCCAGAGAGATTTGCAGATGGAGTTGCTAAAACAACAACGTGGCTGCATTTCTTGAATTTGGAATGGGGGCTCGGAATTGTGTGGGGTCAAACTTCTCAATTACTGAAACAAAGATTGCGCTCGCAATGATCCTGCAGCGTTACAGGTTTACTTTTATCTCCAACGTACGTCCACTCAACCTCTTTCAATGTCCCCGCTACATGGAGTACAAGTCATGCTCGAGGCCTTGTAAATCTCCACCGTATTGGATGTGAGGAAAATTGGGGGAGGAGGAGCAGGAAGTACGGTGGAAATATCATGCTGCTCTTGTAGAAGAGAAATCAGATTACTCTCAACGCATCTTTGTCCTAGTCTAAAATAAATATATAAAATGGATGTCAAAGAAGTCAATTGAAATGTGCCACATGCTTAATGCATCTCCCATGAACCCCTTGACGGTGTTAGAGATGGAAACAAACGAAGGGATTTCATTAAACAAAAAAAAAAACTTATGTTGAGGGATTCAATGTGAGCTTATATTTTGACAGAGGGACTCAATTAAATAACTTTGAGTGCTAAAGGGTTGAACAATGTCACACGACCCCCCTCGTTAGATGTGCCTTTCTCCATTCAGTCATTTTTTTTAATTTTAATTCCAACATTTATTTCCTTCTCTTTTTCTTTCCTCCAGATATAATGAATCGAAAATGAGATTGTTGAGCATCCAATATTATAGATCCATTAAGCTACACACGGATGTATGAAAGTAGCATGCATGTGGTTTTTGTAGCCCTGATGAAAGGAAAAATGTTTCATCAATCACTACAAGTAATTTGAAGTCGCAAAAAGCTGTTCAGAAGTTAAATTCTCAGATTACGAGAGAAGAAGCTGAGTATGGAAAACCAGAAAATCCCACGGGAGTGTGGATATGCCTCCACTTGATGGTGCCGTTATTGCTATATCCATCAGAGAGGAATGCCCCTTCCCCTTCACATTCGCCACAAGCTAGTGTTGAGGATCCCCTGCCACCACCGCCACTCATTACAAACAATCGATGGTTCCCACCTTCTTGGCCAACATAATCAAGAGCAGTCACACATGGGGTTGTTCCAGTTATGCAATTTGGAAGTGGAATTGAACTGACTATTTCCAATCTAATGTTGTCACTGACCTTGACTACTTCTCTGCTTTGCTGCTGCTGCGACTGTTGTTCACCTCCCAAGAACCATGACCATTGGTATTTGTCCCTGCTGACACAAACTGTAGTTGTGACTACTCTAGGGCTAGTTGTCGAAAAAGGCCAAACCCCATCAATCTTAGACCAACACCCAGTAAGGCGATCATAAAACTCAACATCAGACCTGAATTGCCCCTGGCTTTCTGTGCCATATCCACTCACAACCCAGAACTTGGAATCCCCCTCCCAAGACAATCCCTGACACTCATCCCTCTCTTCAATCATATCTGGCAACATTTCCCATTGGTCTGTCTCCACGTCATAGACTTCTGCCGATCGCAATGCATTCTTCTGACTGTCATGCCCTCCTGCCACGCACACTGTAGAGGGTCCAACGACACCACAGGCAAAGAAAGAGCGTGGCACTGACATTGAAGCTCCGCGTCTCCATTTGCAGGCAGCTCCAGTAGTCTCGATGAGATCCAGGATGTATACATGAGGGACTGGCTCCAGGGTGGTAGGATCCCAACCACCTAAGAGGAGTAGCTTGCCAGAGGATGGAAGGGCTAAACATTGGCAGAACATGGGAATTCGTGATCCCTCTGGAGGCCTTGTCCTCTGCCAGATGTTATGCGTGGCATTGTAGGTGCTCAGTGCATACTGAGGTGGGCTGTGTATGTGCTGCTGCTCCTCTTGCTTGTCTTCGTTTTTAAGAATTTTATTATTGCTGCTGCTGCTGATAAGGGGATCATCATCATCATCATCATCATCAGTAGTAGTAGAAGTAGTGGAGTGGTTTATCGGGGGTAGAGGTTGGACAAGGCAAACAAGATGTTCGGCAGTGCCAGATTGGAGCCTTTGTTGATAGAAGGAAGGATGGGAAATCAAGCGTTGCCAGGTATGGCAAACTGACTTCATATTGGAATGGAATTGATAAGGCACTCTCACCAGGCACTCCATGGCAATCTCATCTGGAAGGCCTGGAATCAGCTGCTGCCTTTGATCATCTTGTAGTGCTTTTTTTAGCTTGACACTAGTTTTTGGTTCTTCCATTTTGTTTTCCCTTCTTGTGAACAATCTCCTACATTCAACAAGCCTTTATGTATAAAGGGTCGGTATGTATTTAGCGGATATAAATGGGGAAGGACGGTTGTAGAGTCGTGCTGTACATGTGTTTATTTCGAATGGATTTAGTTGGGTTGAAGATGTGGAGTGCAGTAGCTAGCCAGCAAGTGGTAGGGCTATAAATGGTGACTGTTGATCTGTGTGTGATTCAGCTTTGTGGTGGTGGGTGGTGGGTGATGAGAGCGCGGCGGGGAAGAGGAAAAGACAGACAGGAGTGGTAAAGATAGCAATCAGTGCCCTCCCCTGGCTACCTTATATCTACATAAAGAGTTGCAGGTCCACATGTCAATTTATATCCATAGCCACCCCAACCCCATTAATAAATTTACATCTTCTAGAAGCCCATCCCCATGGCCTTTGTCGATCGTAGTCGTTTTCCGTTGTCATTTTGTAATGGATGGCTCGCGCTCCACCGTGTGGATTTATTATTTTTTATTATAAAAAAATATTGAAATGATATATATCTTTAAAAAATAAATAAAATTAAGGATTATAATTATTAATTTAAGATTTAAAAATATTAAAAAATAAGGAAAGAAACAGTCAAGCTGCACTTAATCAACTTATTAATATCCGAATAACTTAATAAAAATAAATAAACAAAGAATATTAATTTAAAAAAAAAATTAAAAAAGCAAAATTCTTTCTTGTTTAAAATTAAATGTCGAGATGCAATTAATAAATTTAATTTAATAAAAAAAATTAAAATATGACCAATCATATTTTTTTCATTATAGAAAAAATATTAAGATAACACAAGTTTTATAAATTCAGGTTAAACTTCTAAAATATGACCAATCCATTAAATTCAGGTTAAACTTCTAAAATATGACCAATTGAACCGACGGGTTAAATTCTAGCCCTAGCTTTTATGATTTGAAATGGTTGTGGGAATCCCAATTGAACCGACGGGTTATGTTTACGAGTGAAAGGAAAAGCAGAGAGAGAGAGAGAGAGGGAGGGAGCAATTACTGATGATTCTGCAAATGTCCAGCAGAGCAGAGCAAAGCAAAGCAATTAATTCAATAGAGAGAAGAGGAGGTCGGCTTCTAATGAAGCATCGTTGACGACAAAAACCAAACCGCTTAGATTTCCATCTCCACAAGCAAGCTCCATTGGAGTTATCCATCCATGGAGGTTGCCAGCCAGTGCTCGTGTTCAGACAAACCATACAAGTGTGCAGGCAAGGCAACTGCTCCTTCTAGAAACCTTTTTAAGATTCCCTTCCGAAAAATCAGTTGCGGACAACCTATTAAAAAATCAATCGATGCCGGGAAGATTTAACTTGCCACGTGGCTCCAAGAGCGTGCTTCCGCATTGCGACCACACCACTATCGTCAAGAATTCATTATCATTGAAGAACAAAATGATATTGTTTTGACGTGTTTTTCAATAAAAACCATTTTCTTACGATTCATTATTGTTTTTATTTAAGCTCAAGATGAGTGAGTGAGTGATATTCTTTCTTTCTGCTTGCAGCTCCAAATTAAAGGCAAAGCAAACGGTTCTTCTAGAAGGGGAATTGAAAGGGATAAAGGCACGGTGCCTGCCTCTATCTCCCCTCTCTCTACTTGTCCTCAACCAATTAAAAAGAAAGCAACATGCACTCACTCTGCTTGACTGTTGTCCTGTCGCCTTCTGGCAGCTGCTCATTGATCATGCATGCTGCCGTACGTTTCCATCCATCGGCTCAAACCCAAGACTCACTTACAACCGTGGATCTCTTCTCCATTACAAGCATATATATATATATATATATATATATATATATAGCCCCTTGGCATAATTAACTAGCTAACCCTTACTTTTATACGTTGACAAAAAAGAAAAAAAGAAAAAAAAGGAATCAATCAATTCAATGTTTGAGGATTCATTAGTTAATTAATTAACTGAAACGTGATGGTGAGTGATTAATTTGATGTCAAAAATATTAATATGTGATGCGCAACATATTTACATACATGATCATGTATTGTTCTTAATTAATTATATCTTTGACGACCTCTAATCGCTTAATTGCCAGGCTCGGTCAGCTGAAAAACATTACTAAATTAATTAATTGAAGCGTGTACAAATTAAGTATATCTAGCTAGGTTGGTTGGTTTTTTGGTTGGTTTTATATCGCTTAATCAATCAACTAATAATAATTGGAAATAGCAGCTCTGCCAATCTTGGTTTCCTAAATTAAGTTGCTACGATCTATACAGCACAAGAAATGCAAATGTCAGAGGGGAAACAGCTAGCACGGTGCTGCGTACAACACAGTTATGAGTTCTATGTGTTGTTCCCGGTGAACTTGTTAGTTATTTAGAAATTGTCTTGGAGTCACATACAGAGAGAATAATTATCCTCTCTGTGTGGATAACTTCGAAAAGGAATTGTATGTCTGGATGTCAGACGGTCAATCTATGAAACAAGGCTTTCAAGTAAGCATCGTAGTAGCAATTTATATACATGTGCACTTACTGATATCTTGTAAAATATATAGATAATCAAATGGGTGCTGCATAAAATTAAAAATATTCGTCGATGGTTACAGTCGCGCGAGTATGCCTAAATATTGTTTGACACGCGAATATTTTCTCTCTCTCTTTTTTCCCTTTCCTCTTCCTTATTGGGTTCGGTTGGGTTGTGCCTTTTGGGACCGGTTGACCCATTTTCTTCTCTTTCGTTTTCTTCCCTTGCCCTTCACTGGTCTTTTGGGCTAAATTGGAGACTAAATTAAAAGAGTTGTTGAAGAAACAAGGACTGAGATGAAAAACTGTCAAAAAGCTGGTTAGCACGTGTTGCATCTGCCAAATTTAAGCGGGTTGCGGGGTCGTCCAGCCTCTATTGGTAATGTTAGATTCGTCTGAGAGAGGCTCACCTCGAGGTCACACGCATGTCCACGATGCTTCAATGGCACTCCAACATCTTATTCTTCTTTTCTCTCTCTTCTTCTCGGTATCCATACTTGTTTTTTCTTTTTTTCTTTCTTTTCTTCCCCCTGCCTGGTAGGGCTTGTTGGGCCTGGTTAGGCTCCATTAGGCTTGTTTGGGTCCGGCTGAGCCTCTTCTTCTCCTTTCCCTCTCTTCCTTCTCTTTTTCTTTCTCTTCAGGGGCTAAGTCTTGTTGTGCTTGGTTGGGCCCTCATTCTATCTCCTCTCCTCCATGGATTAATTGGGCTTTTATTTTGACCCTCATGGTTAGTGTGGCAAGTTCCAACTTAATCATGGAGACCTTAGCCAGGGGACGTTCATACATGTTTATCAGCCATAGCCTATAGTGAGGTTTAAGTTGGTAAGCTGTAATTGTGGTAAACATTGTTTTTTTTATATATATAGAAATGTATTAGAAAATATTTTTTTTATTTTTAATATTAGCAATAGCATATCAAAATAATTTAAAACACTAATAAAATAATTTAAAATATAAAAAATCAATTTTTTTTCAAGAAATCGTTTTACCGCAAAAACAAAACTATATCTTTTAGTCAATACTTGGCATGTATGATGGCTGGCGGTGACTTTAGGATTCTTTTCCACGATATATCCTGTTTTTACACTTACACTAGAATTAGTCTTCGCGTCTCCACCATGCATGTAGCTAGGAACTTGGCAAAACTGAGAACCCAGATTTCAATTTTGCTAATATATCAATCATCATTTAAAGCAATTAATTAATTATTTCTTTTTTGTTAAAATCAAATTTAAATTCACTCCCAAAAACCCTTTTAGTTTCCAAACTCTTTGAGCCTTAAATATATATTTTTAAAAAAACATAAATAAGTAAACCCTAAACCCGATGCAACAACACATAAAACTTAAAAAGGATATGAAATTCATTAGTCAGGTCCATCCATTAGACCAGGTCTGTCTAATATTGCAATCACAACTCTCATTTTAAAATGTATGGAATCTTGGTAGATACCGCAAATCTACGTGTTAAATTCATTAAAAAAATAAAAAAAGCATGTGTGCACCCTGTAAAGCCCCCCAGGCCACGACGACTCCACAAGAGAATATTAACTCCTTGTGTGTGTGGACGCACAAATAAGAAAGAATAACATGCACGTATAGAATAAGTCCAATTAATGCTCTTAGCTACTCCATGGAAAGCATGTGTGTTCACACTGTAAAGCCCACGACGACTCCACAAGAGAATATTAATCTCCATGTGAGCACTGTTTTCGAACTTTACGTGTAAGTTAACCCGAGCTTGAAGCCTTGTCTCGATAAAAACAGAGAGAGAGAGATGGCCTTACATGACTCGTAAAAAACCCATTACCTAGGCCATGTTTGTTTTCTGAAATTCATTTTTCTGGAAATCACTTTCCAAACTTTTCTGTATTTGTTTGCCATTAGAAAAGTTGGTCAACGAAAAACACTTTCCGGTCAACGGAAAATATTTTCCAGTCAACGGAAACACTTTTCGGTCAACGGAAAACGTTTTTCAGTCAAAGAAAAATTTAGTTTGGTTTTCAGAAAAGAGTTTTTCCTTTTGGCTGTGTTTGTTTTCCGGAAAGTGGTTTCCGGGAAACCACTTTCCAAACTTTCCTGTGTTTGTTTGCCATTAGAAAAGTTGGTCAACGGAAAACACTTTACAGTCAAAGAAAAATTTGGCTTGGTTTTCAGGAAAGTATTTTCCTGAAAAATAGAATTCATGTAAAAGTCAACCAGTACTTGATGGCTGTCTATATCAAGCGAATCCAGTCCGTGTAATAAAACGCGGTGTTTTCTGTTTCTTTTTTTTTAATAAATGGGTAATAACACGGTTTACCAACTAATTGAATTCAAATTGGTAATCAACAAGAGACCGAATGAAAAAAATATGAATTCTTAGTCCTAAAGTTAGGCAGGTCGTTAACCATCCATTTACGTGGGTGTTGTTTGGTATTGTAATGCATTTTTTTAAAAAAAAAATATTTAAAAATATTTTTTTATTTTTTTTAATCATTACATAAAAAACACTAACAAATATATTAATTTAATTTTTTTTAAAAAAAAACAACAACAACTTAAATCAGCTCCCAAACAGGGTATTAAATTGTTTTAAAAAAATCATTTTAACTGCAACTATAATTTAAAACTTGGCTGTTGGCAGTGGCACACCGCGTGACATTCAGGTAAAACAGAGGAAGCCAGGAATCACGCGGCACGGCCCCTTTGGACCCCGTAACACTGTCCCTACTGCACTGGTAGTGAACTTATTTTATTATCTTTAGAAAAATAAAATAAAATTTTGTTTCCTTAAATCAATCCCGCCTGCAGACCTTCTTTCTCGTTGTTGTGTGTACACTATATATATATCCAAGCTAGCCATTACAATAGAGAGAGAGAGAGAGAGAGGCAAGATTCGAATACTATTACAGGCTCAGCGGCAGCAAGAGGAGAGGAGGAAGAGAATAATATCGAAAAAACTTATGGCAGAAGGAGGGACTACCTTAGAGTATACTCCCACATGGGTTGTGGCGGTGGTTTGCTCTGTTATCGTTCTTATTTCTCTTATTGTTGAAAGAACCCTCCACTACCTTGGCAAGGTCACCCATCATCTACACTCTCTCCCTCCCATATACAACTATTTATGTTATGTTGTATGATCAGTGATCAATTTATTTCATCGCCATGAATTGTTCATCTTTCTTGCTGCATATACATGGAAGAGAATTAATACTCATGTGCGCTAGTACTGATCCTCCTGATAAATATATTCAATAACGTTTCTATCCCTGGCTGTCTCCAGTTGTTGAAGAGGAAACACCAGAAACCGCTCTTTGAAGCCTTACAGAAAATCAAAGAAGGTAAAATAATAATATTCATATG
>Ga0307515_10021380_pt1 | contig 11478 bp, 3 predicted proteins | sample 17_EM_MG_FD_194513 | JGI IMG/M metagenome (GOLD analysis project Ga0307515, IMG submission 194513) | Populus trichocarpa ectomycorrhiza microbial communities from riparian zone in the Pacific Northwest, United States - 17_EM | ecosystem: Host-associated > Plants > Roots > Unclassified | place... | reverse complement strand
TATAATTCGCCTTAAATAGTAACGTACCTATTCCTTCTTATAGTATTATATTATATATAAACTATATAACTAGTAATAATAATACCTAATTATTCTATACGTGATTAATATAGTGCCTTAGATACTACTCTAGTGTCTAATTTAATCTTTCCGTTTAACTATCTGTCTGCGAATAATATGCGGTAGAAGTTACTGCTTAAACTCCTTACTCCGCTAAGAATACCTCCTAGAATACTACTATAAATCTTTAATCTCTATCTAATATAATTTTACTTAGTACTCTATATCTTATAAACACTTCTTTAATATAGATTCTAGCGACATCTTCTACTAATATCTCTTCTATACACGCTATAAAGTATCCCCACTTTATAAGCTTATCCACTATCACTAAAATCGCGTTATAATCTTGTCCTATAATAGGATCTTTTAATTTTAGCAACTTTATAATAAAGTCCTATAATATAACCTCCTATAGTCTCTCTGGTATTTTAATAGGTTATAGCTCTCTATATAGCTTATGCCTTATTAGTTTATTTCTTTAGCAATCTAAACACTTTCTAGTAACCTTCCTAGCTATCCTTTAGATTTTGTCAATAATATACTCCTCTTAGAGTCTCAACACTAAGCCTATAGCCCTATTATATCCTTAAGTTAATCCCTTATAAAAATCTTCTATAAAGTGCTCTGCTATGCTTCTTAGGATATACTTTGCTTTTTAGTTTTTATATATATCCGTCTATAGATCTTCTAGCTATACTTCTAGAATTCTCTATACCTAAAAGCTTTCTAATAACTTATAAACTTTCTCTAACTTACTTTCCTAAGTTACTACAATTTTTAAATAATTATACCTAATCAACCTATCTGTATCTTTTCGCAGTAAAGCCCCTAATGGCTTCTTATCATTTTACAGTTTAGCTTTTTAACTTAGAGCATCTACCCTTATATTATCTGTACCCTTAGTATACTAAATCTCAAAATAGTATTCTATAAGCATCTCTGCCTATCTAACCTATCTTTAGTTAAGTTCCTTTATTATTAGGAATCCTATTAGGTTCTTATAATCCATTTTAACTATAAATAGTTCCTCTATACCTTATAAGAATGCTCTTTATTCCTTTAATACTATAACTATACCTAACAACTCCTTGTTATAAATGTTATAGTTTAACTCTAGTAGTGTCATCTTTTAACTATAGTATACCACTAGGTGCCATTTATCTAGATGCTTTTATATAAAGTATACTCCTAGTATAAAGTCTAATGCATCTATTTCTACAACCGTCTCTAGACCTAGTTAATAGATTTTAAGAACTAGCTCCTAGGTAAACAACCTCTTAACTCCCTTAAATAGTTCTTATTATTCCTTTCCCTATATCCATAGTTCTTCTTTCTTTGTTAACCGCGTAAATGGCTTAATATCCTTTAACTATTACGCTATAAACCTTCTATAGTAATTACAAAACCCTAGGAACAATCTTAACTATATAATATTCTCTAGTTCCTACCAATTCACTATAGCCTTAATCTTCTTTAGATCTATACTAAGTTGGCCTAGTTTAATAATAAATCTAACAAAATCGGTCTTCCTAATAAAGAACTCGTATTTCTCAATTACTACTAGCATATATTCCTCTTATAGTCTCTTTAAGACCTATTTAACGTGTTCTCCATATTCTTCCTTAGTTATTAAGTAGATGATAATATTATTAAGATATACCATAACAAATTCATCCAAGTATTCTCCTAATATATTATTAATTCGCTTCTAAAACGTTACTAGTACGTTTATAAGCCCGAATTATATAACTAATAGTTTATACAGTCCTTCCTTTAACCTAAAGGCTGCCTTTTATTTGTTGCCTTCCTTAATTCTAATCTAATAGTACGCCTATCTTAAATCTATCTTTATAAATATTTACGCGTTACCTATCCTATCTTAGATTTCGCTAATTAAGGGTAAAGGATACCTATCCTTTCTAATAATGCTGTTTAACTGTCTGTAGTTAATACACAGCCTTAGTTTACCATTTTTCTTCGGTATAAATAGTACTGGATAACCCACTAATAATTGCGATAGTCTAATATATCCCTTTTGTAAGTTTTCTTAGATAAACTCTTTTAGTGCTCTACCTTCTTCTTTAGTAAGCTTATAGATTAGAAAAAACCTTAGACTTATTCCTAGTTCTAATTCTATCTTATAGTCCTATACTATATACTCTAACAGCTTTTCACTTTCTAGTAACTATAGTTTCTTACTATACTTGCGGTATTTCTTTAATACATAGCTTAACCCTTTCTTAGTTTCCTTATATATTGCTTCTACTTAGTACCATACCAACTTAGCTTATTATCGTATCTTGCGGCGTTAAGTATCCCTAATATTGACCTAACCTATAATCTAATCAATCTTTAGATTATATTCTTATAACCAAGGTATTCCTAATACTGCCTTATTATTCCCTAATAGTAATATATTAAAAGATATCTTAATTTATCTCCCTTTAATAGTTATCTAAATAGGTCCTGTTTTAAGATTAATAATGCCTCCTCTATAGGTTATCGGATCTCCTAAAATTATTACTAATAGGTAAGGATATTCCTTTTTTTTATATAGTAACCCTATTCTTTTAACTGCTATTAGCGAGATATAGTTCCTTATTGCTCCACTATCTATTAGTACCTTAAACTGTTAATCTTACCATTTTACTTATAAATTTAGGTGTTGTCCTTAAATTCCTTTAAGGGTTTAAGGCTCTACTACTAGTTCCCTCTAGTCCCATAGGCCTCTACTTTTCCTAACTATTAGCTACTTAATCCTATTTATACTTAGTCCAACTTAAGCTAATACTTAGTTCGCTTTTTATCTTTAATATACTATAAACAGGTATTTTCTAAACATTCCCACCACTATTGTCCATCTAGGCATTCTTCCGTAAGGAATCTTCCTGGCTAAAGTATTAAGTCCCCTTATCCTTAAACTTCTACTAGGTGCTAACCATACATATACTTAGCATTTTAATATTTTGCCTCGTCCGTCATCTAATATATTCTTATTAGATACTTCTAATTTTTATCCTTAGGTGCTCTATATATATTATACATATCATCTACGTATACTATCCACAATAGTGTATAATATGCTTAGTATCTTAGGTTAACTCTTAGCTCGTCCTTATCCTTAAGCTTAAACCTTTCTCGTGTTAATCTAAGCGTTATAACTTTATTTACAGGTACTAAGATTTATCTTTTACTTCTCTAGTCCTCTAATTACTTCTTTAAATCTTTTAACATTATAATTAAGGCCCCTTTAATATAAGTTATAGCCTTTTCTATAATTAGGTAGTCTTAAATAACTTTTTTATCTAACCACATGTAGAAATCTTCCCACTTATTATTATATTGTTATCTATACTACTTTTAGTACAACCCTTTAAGTGTATATAGCTCGTCCGTAAGGAAGTATCTTCTTATTACTACGTCGTAATAGCCCTTTATGTGTCGTTCTTTAAACCTAGTTAAAATCCCTAGATCCTCTTCTTATTCCAGTTTAGTAAGCCACTTAGCTCTTAGTATGCCTACTCTAAGCCTATTAGTGACCTTTTATATAGGTGCTCTGTCCCTTATACGTCCCAATATACTAAATCTCTTATCTAGTTTCTGTTCTTACCATAAGGTAATTCTCGCTCTAAATTCCTCTATAGTTTCTTTTCTTTTACGTCTTATAAGTAGATCCTTAAAGTTGTTATACTTCTTAATCTTAGTATTAACTTTTCAATCTTTAGGCTGAATACTATATTTCCCTAGTAAGTCTTCTAGGTTTATATATCTGTCTCCTAGTCTAACTACTGTTTATATCGCAGATTCTCTAATCTATAAAGAAGCTCCTTACCTCTTACCTATAGGTGTCTTTATTTATACTCCAAATTCTTAGTCCCTTTAATTCTTTAATCCTAAGCTCACTTCTAACTTAAGCTTAGCTCCCGCCTTAGTCCAACTAGGTGTTTATAATATTCTCATCTTATTTTAAGAGTCTTAAATCTTATTTATCTTGTTTTAAGAATCTAATACCTATAGGAAACTCTATCCCGAGCTTATTTATATATCTTTAAACTAAGCTACTACTCTACTCTATTAGTTTTCGTCTGTTATAGGTCCTTAAGCTATCCTTATCCTATCTTTGGAATCTTAAATCTCTCTTATCTCGTCTTAAGAATTTTAAGCCTTTAGCCTTTTACCTTTATTAAGCGGTAAGCTAGTACTAGCAGTTATCTACTTACTTAATCTCTTTTAGATACTACTCCTACCGTCTTATAAAGTAATAGATGCCGTATTTAACGGTGTTATAATGCCCATTACTAAACCTTACTCTATAGCGGTTTCAGTCTCTGCTTCTATTGCGTTATTAAGGTTTAAATACCCCTAGTTAGTTCCTTTACTATCCTCGTCGCTATTAATTAATAAATACTCTAATTCCATTATTATTGTCGCTAATTATTATCTATATATTACTGTAATATCCTAATCTAGCTTATAGAGTTGATCCTATTCTTTATCTAACTCTCTAGTTCCTTTATACTCTATAGATTTTAGCTCCTATAGCTAATAGCTTGCGCTATACTTAGCGTCTTTATAAATTCGGTATGCGTTATTATAATAAAACGCGAAACTTCTAATTAAACACTCTTTGGTTCCTTACAGTACACTATTATCCCTCTATATATATATGTTTTCTACTAGTTAGGTTCCCTTTATTATATAGTGACTCTAACTATCCTTATAATCCCTCGCAAAATAACCCTATTTCCCGCAATTTATATAAGCTCCGTCTCTAAACTATTAACTTTGCTATAGAGTCCGCCTAAACATCTTTTGCTAATAAGATCCCTAGTTTAGCCTTTACTCCTTAGTCCTATAATTACTAGATCCTTAACCTCTAGGTTTTTATAGTTTCTTACTCTATCTTTTATAGGCTTCTTTAGTACCACTTAGGTCCATTAGCTCTACGCCATACTATAGTTTCTAACTTAGCTTTAGTCGTTACGCACTCTACGTCTTATATAACTATAAAACTCTATCCTAACCTCTCTTAGTCTGTTCCCTTTAAAAGATCCTATTATTAATCTTTATTGCTTAATCTATTAATTCCCTTAGGGTATCCGCATCTTATATTAGAATAATTATATCCTAGACTTTAGCCTTAAGTCCCTGTTTATACTATACTATAAGCGCCCTATTATTCCACTTAACTTATATAGCTAGCGTTTAGAACTACGTTATATACTTAATTACTAAGGTTTATTGCGTAATGTCTTAGAGTTTTCTTTCCGCTATGGTTACTGCCTCCGGGTCTCTAAATACCTATATAAGTTATTCTACAAATCCTTCCTAACTTAAGAATATAAACCGCACCTCTTAATTAGTAGTCGTTATTCTGTTTACCTATATTTCTATAAGGTAAGGCTTAAACTACTTAAGTACTCTTTCTAATAGGAATAGTCCCGCATAAGCTATTTAATCCATAGGTATTGCCAGCTTTACTCCTTTTTGCGCTACCTTAAAGTGCATTTATATAAGAAATCCTTTAAGCTTTGATCTTTCTCCTAAGAATCTTTCAATTAATGGTAACTTAACCTTTACTACGCCTATTCCGTTAATCCTTTGTTTAAGTGTTGCATTATTCTCTATTAACTAGTTAACTATCTCTTATAGTTGTCTAACTGTTACAGGTTACTATAAGTTAGTATCTACTATACTAGTATCACCTTCTAACCTTAAAGTAGTTGCCGCCGTCAATAGCGTCATAGTAGCTGCTTTTAGTAGCATATTGTTTAACTTTTTATATTTAATACTATAACTAGGTAGTAATTATATAACGGAACCTTATAGTAAGAACTACGATGGGCTTATTATTAGGCTAGGTATATAGGTAATATAAATTAAAGTCAACAACGTAATAATAACTGGTGGAGTGGTTACCCAATAGATTAACTCTAATTGTATTCTAAGAATCACTATAAAGAAAAAACTATCTAGAGTAGGGACTATGGTCCTTTAAATACATAACCGTACACCTAGGAAACCCTCCTTATACGTAAGGTACGCATTATATATAAGGTACATAAGTTCCTCCCATTCCTCTTATTCCTTACGTAGCACATTATATAACTCGCTTACTATTCCTTGTTACATAGTTCCACTAGCTCTATACTAGACCGTGCTTATATTAACCTAGCTTCTTCCAACTCCTCTCTAAGTAGTCGTAATATTATACTTAAAGCGTCCGTAATATAGGGTACTAGTAGCGAATTTACTCTAGAAGGTATACTAATATTAAGCGCTAAAGGTGCATCTCTAATTAGGTATAGGCTTAAGTAATATCTTATAAATAAACCGCCATTCTATTCTTTATTAAGGAGGGAGCTAATATAATAATAACTCGCTAACTAGCTCGTTAAATCGTAGGAGACTATATAAGAATTACCTCCTTACCATTATTATTATAGCCTTAAATAACAAGCCTTAATTTCTTAAATAGGGTGTTAGTAGCTTTGCCCTTAATCTTATTAACTATTCTTAACTTAAAGATGCAAACTCTATTAAACTTAATAGGGTTATACTTTTTAAACTTAAAGACTCCTCTTACAATAAGACTATTGATCTCCTACTTATTAGATACTTAGAAAGGAGCTCTAGGAGTTATAATATAACCTTTCTTTTAGAGCTGTTTTACGAGCTTAAAGTTAGCCTTCTCCTTAGCTGTTATAAAGGCCATTAATAACTTAACTCTATTCTTAATAGCGGTAATAAATTACTCTTTAAAATTAATAAAATATTAGCGATTTTGTAATCCCTTCGGGCGACCTCTACCGCGTTATAGTTGTGGCATATCTACTACAATTATATTAGGATTGTAGTTATCTTCTAAAGTACGTTAATCATAGTTCTCCTTTAGGGTATCTTTTAGGGTATCCTGTAAAGGCTCAAAACTATTATCCTTATAGTAAGGCTTAATAACGGTTAAATGGAATTAAGTAGGTCTGTAAGGCATCTAAATAGTATAAGTTTAACTATTAATTATAATAAGTTAATATGGGCCTAACTATCCTCCTTTTTTATACTATACGCGTACCTTAGACTAAAGTAGTAGATCGAGCGTAGTTAAGGTATTTGGGCTATTTCTTATTCCTAGTATATTGTTAACCTGGCGTGTAGCGTAGAGACGTTATACCTCCTTTATTGCCTTATAAATAGCCTTAGCTTATTATACGATAGAGGGAGATAGTAGAGAATCGTTAGTTATTTAAGGGTAGGTGCTAAAGACAAGTAATATAGGTACAAGTCTATTTAGGCTAGCGGAATTATTAATAGCTTTAACAGCCATTTATAAGGTAAGTTCTTCGCTAGCATCCTCTAATTCTAAAGAGATAATCTTATATACGCGGCGTAATAGCGCGTAATATTATTTTACTTTTTTAATACTATTATATGCCTTAATAGGGACTTCCTTAACCTTAATTGCCATTACCTTTATTTATTATTAAAACTTTATAGATAAGAAGTTCTTTCCTATATTATAGACGATTTAATTAGGGGGTCCTAGGTAGATATTAATTTAGTATAATTATAGGGTATCCTATACGTTTCTAGCTAATATATCCTTTAAAAAATATGCGGCTTAGAAGGAGGTTAAAGAGTTAATAACTTAGAGTATTAGCTTACCGCTAAGGTATATAACGTTAATAATAATACAGAAGTTAAAGTTATAGTTATCTTTAAGGCTAAACTTAAATCGGCTAGGGAACTTCTAGTTTATTTAGTAGTAATAGTAATACTTTATAAAATACTTAATCGCCTTAACCTTAACTTTATAGCCTACTTACTAAAGGACCCTAAGCAGTTAGTAAATAAATAGGTGGCTAAAGCGATGGTGTAGTTAACGTAACTCTAACTTAGTTAAGTAGCTTTAAGTAATACTCTTTTCTAGTTAATAAAGGAGTAACTAGGGGTAACCCTACTTGTGTATAACAGGCACCTAATTATCTCCCTAAATAAGTATATTCTTAAGGTTATTAAGCTTAATGCCTAATTTGTCTATATCTCTAATATAAAATAGAAATAGGGTATTTATAGGAATAATATAGAAAGTGATGCACCCTAAGGGGGTTTAGACCCTAATTATACTAAGAGAGATTATAATACCCTTGCTAAAACGAATTATGTATTAGCCTACCGTTAAATAGTTAATCTAAATAGAGCTATTAAGCTGCTAAAGGGCTTAAACTTAAGGTTCTCCTACTATAGATACTCCTGCGACTCTAGTGTCTGGCATAATACTATAGAAGACGTTCACTAAGTATTTATTATTAAAGGAGAACGTAGAACTCTCCTATAGCTTATTAAAGATATCTAACTTTATAATAGAGTAGAGCGTAAATTAGTTATTAAGAATGGTAATGGTTTATATACCATCTACCTCACTATACTTAGTGAAGTATTGGTTAGGTAAGTAGTCCTTAATTTCTATATCTATAAGGAGCTATTTGGCCTTATTAACCTTACCCTTAAAATCTTCTACGCCTTTATATTAAACTAGGAAGCTTTAAAAGTAAGCTATAGTAACCTTATAATTTTTAATATTTCTTATACTTTAGCGAAACTTATTATATACCTCCTTTCGCTTATTAAGAGAATGCCTAGTTAACTAGCAATTTAGTTTCTTGTAAACGTAGCACTTCTTCTAGTAATTACTTTAAAATGAACCTCTATAAGGACCTCTACCTTTACCTTATAGTCGTTAATTATACCCTCTACCATATTACTTACCCCGGCCACTATATATTTAATTAGTTTAGTTATAATCGTATTAGTTAGGCGGGTTAATTAAAGTAGGTTAAAGTTAGGCGTTAAATTGCTGTACTTCTTAAAAGCGTAGAGCGGTACTAATAAAAGATCTTAATTAAGTATATACTCCTTTATAAGTATTTATAGGATTAAAGAGAGTAAGGTTATATTCTTTAATACCTTAATATATACTAATAACTTAATTACATAGGCTAAAGTCCTCTTAATATAATTTGGATAAACTATACTAAATTATTTAAAATTAATTAAAGAGCTTTTAAAGATAATTAAGCCGAGAAACACCTGGGTTTGTAGTAATAATTCTTAAAAAGGTAGTCTTTCTCTATTCTAATATATATTGCTACTTATTCTCTTTTATTTTAAAGTGGTATTTTAACTTATATATTATACGGTTAAAATTATATCCTTTTCCTACTAAATAATTATAATAGAAGGTACTAGCTTAGCCCTTAAGCATAACGGAATAGGCGTTATAGTATTAATTAGACTCTATTCCTACCTTCTAGCAATAGTTATAAAAGATATATAGTTTCGAATTAAGAATATTATATAATTCCCTACTAAACTTCTTCTCCTAATCCGAATAGAGCTTTATAAGCTCTATAAGTAATTTTAAACTACCTCCGATTTAAAATTAGGATAGAGGAGGTAGGGGTTATATTATAGGCTATAGTGGGGACGTAGGTCTGGTCGGTAGAGTCTAAAAGTTATTAAATTGTAAAGTAATAAAATCCTGTGCCTACTCTTATTAGGGTATAGTATTTAACGTTAAGGTTACGGGTTAAATTAGATATAGAGGAGTTAAAGGCGGAGGTAGGTTCGTCTCTAGAGGTATATTACTTAGGTTCTATTATAAGTTAAGCTTCCTTATAGTGCGTAGTTAGTGCTTAATCTCTTATAGAGTCTATTTATGCTCTTTTTTTACGTTAATAATCTGCTCCTAAATATTATCTCTAATAGTACCCCCGTCCTTAGGGATAAATACTCTATTCTCCTAAAGGAAGTTATAGAAGTCCTATACGATATCCTTATTCACGGGGGCCTATGTTTCCTTTATCTATCTAACAAAGTCCTCCTTTATATATTCCTATAGCGTAGTATTATTATATTTACTGTCCTTATAATATGCTATACGGTATAATAAAAATCTATTTAAGTCTTGTTTATTAGCGTTTACAAGGTTAATTATAGCTTTATTCTATATCTTTAGGTTAATATCTTCCTTATACTTCTTTAGGTAGGTTAACGCTATAGTAGGTATAGAATTAACGGGGTGTTATACATTAAAGGTAGGTAGGATTTTTGGTTTTATAGGATCTCGTAGGTTTGCTATTAAGAGGTAGGCAATTTAAGATATTATTTAACGCGTTTTGGACGTCGTTTAACGCGTTTTAGATGTTAACTTAGGACCCTAGGTTTAGTAATACTTCTAACCTAAAGTACTTAACCAAATCTTTATAAACGTAATTGTTCTGCGTAATAGACGCAACTTAGTATCTCCTAGTACTTAGTAACACTTCTATTACTAGTTTTCCGTAAGTTTAAGGTAGCATAGTATCGCCGAGATCCATTCCATATAAGCGCATATAGCACCCCTATATAAGACTATCTCTTCTATTTAAAAACCTAGCTGCTCTATAGTTAACTGTGTATTTAACCACTAATCAGTATTAGTTATATAGGGTGACTCACCAATAACAACTACTCGAGTAGGGTTATAGTAATGTTAGTTAATAAAGCTTATTGATTGGAATAAGGGAGGGCGAGGAACCTAAGGCTCCTCGCCACGCTAGTGCCGCGGCGACACGTAATGGCAACTTGCCATCACGTGACGGCAACTTGCCTTATTCCCGACAGATAATATATTAAAACCCCTTAAAATTTATATAATATAAGCCATACTATTTATCTTATTAGCAAGAAGACAAAATTATAAAAATTTTGCTATAATAATAGAAGATATTAAAAAGGCGCTAGAACCGAAATAATATATTAACCCTTAACCTCTTATACCTAAAGAATATTATAATCTAATTAATAAGTTTAAAAAATAATTTATAAATTAACTACCCCTATACCAAGATAAGCACGATTTTAAGATAGAACTTAAGCCTAACATAATACTAAAGTTCGGTCCGCTATATAGTATATTATAAAAAGAACTGCTTATAATACGATAATACCTTAATAAGTATCTAGAAAAAGGATTTATTTACTCTAATTAATCTCTATTCACCTTACCCATACTATTTATTAAAAAGCTAAGAGGAGGCTTAAGATTCTATATTAATTATTAAGCCTTAAATATAATTACGATTTAAAACTAATATCCAATCCCCTTACTTTAAGAGACGCTTAACTACCTAGTAAAAGTATAATATTTTACGATGCTTAATATAGTCGCTACTTTTAATTAAATTCGCGTCTATAAAGGAGATAAGAAGTATATAGCTTTTTGTATATAATAGGGACTCTTTAAATACCTAGTAATGCTATTTAGTATAAAGAACAATCTAGGCACGTTTTGGTAATATGTTAATAATACGCTTTATAAGTTTCTTAATGTATTTATTACCACGTATATTAATAATATCTTAATTTACTTATCTT
>Ga0307515_10021379_pt1 | contig 11478 bp, 6 predicted proteins | sample 17_EM_MG_FD_194513 | JGI IMG/M metagenome (GOLD analysis project Ga0307515, IMG submission 194513) | Populus trichocarpa ectomycorrhiza microbial communities from riparian zone in the Pacific Northwest, United States - 17_EM | ecosystem: Host-associated > Plants > Roots > Unclassified | place... | reverse complement strand
GGCCAAAATTTGGAACTATTGATTTGATGACTAATTGTTGAGTGGGTGGCCACATCTTGACTTGGTGACAATCCTTATCTTCTTGTCTGAACAAAACGTCATTGCTAACGTCAGAATTTGAACAGATAGTCCACATAAAAGTTCTAGGAAATTGTCTCAGCTTTCCAACAAAAAAAAAATAGGTGCATTTGGACTTCTAGAACTCGAGATATGGGCTGAACACTGAACAGTGTCTGGGCTGTAGGACAGATTCTGACTTCTTCGTTGTTGCTACAATTTGAACTTGAAAACGGCCTTTTTGAATCTTGGACTCTTCATGAAAGTTTTAGGCCTATGTCTTAGCTTTCCATCCATATAGACTAGACCTAAATCCAAGTTTTACAACTCCAGGTATGATCCAATAACCGAATAGTGTTATAGTTTGGACTAAACCAACATCTCTTTTCTAAACTTACTGACATGATCAAAGAGTTAGTGTCTTATCCCAAGTGCAAGAGTGTCAAAGTAATAAAAAACCCGGCAAGACCGGGATCGATCCACAGGGAGGTCAACTATATAAATTATAAATACTATATATATAATATAACAAAGAGTTAAAGAGATCTTTGAGATGTGAGATTAATGTGAGGATTAAACAATAATAAAAACAGATGTCAAGGTTAGAGGATCCACTAATGGTATTAGAAATAAGTATAGTATAAATTCTTTTATTACTCAACTGGAAACCACACACAAAAGAGGTTCCAATCGGATGATTTATCCTTAATAGTTCATTATAAATTTTTAACATGATCATATTAATTATCTTATTTTAGTAACACCATACTTTTAAATATTGTTAGGAATTCATGATGCTAACTTATGTTAACAACCAATCAAGTTCCTCTCATAACAATGATGTCGGCCGAAGACTATGAAGAATCAAGCATTTATTGTACCAAGTATTATACAACACAAATTGAGATTAATCATTTAATAAGCAAGGTATTAAGAATTAGTAAGATAAAGAGATAAGACATATTAATAACAAACTTTCTTGGATATAAACATTGAAGTCCTTGTTGAGTTTATATTATACATATTCTAACACCATTAGTGAAACCTTTTCACCTTGACATAATTAACTTAGATAGACATAATGAAGAAGAAGAACATAAATAAACGAGATAAGAACATAATTATGATATAAGTTAACTAAGAGTAGTAAAGAAAATGAGAAGCATAAACAAGAGATTAATGAAAATAAAACATGAAATAAAATTTGAACGTTACAAAGAGAGAGCAAGCAAGAAAATGATCTTGATCTGAAAACCAAGATGCCTAAATGAATGGCAAATGCCTCCTTTTATAGGCTAAAATTCAGAACTATTCATTTGGTAATTGATTATTGATGTAGTGGCCACCTATTGATTTAGTGGACTTGGTGGACAGCAGCACTCAAGCATTTTGGCTGGATGAAATGACATTGATGCAAATTATCTCCTCTTTCCACCCACAAAATGTCAGAGCATTTCAATCACTACAGATCAAGATATTGCTAAAATACTGAGTAGTGCTTCTTGTGGACGTGGTGGATAGCCCTCAAGCTCTTGTGTGGATGAAATGTCATTGCTAACATCAGAACTTAAGCAGGTGGTTCGCATGAAAGTTGTTGGAAATTATCTTATCTTTCCACCCACCAAAGTTGATGTCAGTTTGCCTTCTAGAACTCCAACTATGGGTAAAATTCTGAGCAATGTTTGGGCTGGATTGTAGGACAAATTCTGACTTTTTTTTTGTGGCCAAGCTTTGAATTTGAAAACGGCAGATTTGGGTCTTCCACTCTTCATGAACATTGTAGGCCTATTTCTTAGCTTTCTAGCCATATAAACCAAACTGAAATCCAAGATCTACAGCTCCAGATATGACCCAATAACTGAACAGTGTTCCAATTTGAATTGAATCAGCATCTCTTTTCTAAGCTTAGCCTTTTCTTTGTCCTTTCACTTTCAATAGTTAATCATATCAATCAATCATTTGAATTGTGAGATATTCTTGCGTTTAAAATGAGTATTTACCATAAATTAAAGCTATCTTATATTATCCGACTTGTTATTATAAAACATGCTCTAGTTAAGGAGTTATTGATACTTCAAGTGCAAAATGATGATATAAAACCTTGATAAAAATGCACTTTTAAGTACTACTAACTTGCCCTTATCTTTGTCTTCTCAATTTCAGTAGTTAAACTCATCAATCAATCCTTTGATTTATGTGATAGGCTTGCATTTAAGATGAACATTTACCATAAATTAAAGGTATCTTATTATATCGGACTTGTTATTATAAAACATGATTTAGTTAAGGAATTATTGATACTTCAAGTGCAAAATGATGATATAAAACCTTGATAAAAATGCACTTTTAAGTACTAATCAATAATAAATTTCTTTCTTGCTTGAGAACATATAAGTTTTTTTTTTTGCTTGAGAACAATTCTTACATTACGATACCAGTTCAAGAAGTTTGGTCTAGTTAATTTATTAGCATCAAGTATGATGCGTAGGAATATGTTATTCTCATTTTGATATATCAACCTATTCATGTAAATATAACGAGTATTAGTTTCTTGCATACATTATTAAAACCAAATTCAGATAAGGTCTTTAATTTTAACTTGGTCTCCCACTATTTTCTTGCAAATTAATAGTCCTTTCTATTAATTTAGAAAATCTCACTTAGATATACTAGTGGACTAGGATCTCATTTAATTTATATGACCTTAAGTAACTCAATCGATAAAAATAAATTCAATTAGGTAAACAATATAGCTTATCAATCATATAAGTGAGTTAAGTAGAGTCTAATTTTATAGCATTAAACATATTCGATTAATGGTAACCTTGAGTAGCTTAAGAAGTTATCCATGAATATAAAATCGGAAGACAGCAAATCATATTCTCAGCAAGTCTTTAATATATTAATGAGAGATTTATTATCAAATTTAATTAGGTCTCATTTCATGTTGATATATCATACATAACAATTATATATTAACATACACCCCTAGCATGCCATTATAATTGAATGATTATGGACATATCTTTATACGATTTAAAAAAAAGGTTGAACAAAGAAATTCAGATTCTAGTTTAATTGTGTCCAGTGTCTAGTTTTATACTATTGAACATAACTTTCAATATGATAGTTGGATTGAACTAAAATTTTACTAGGATTTTTCAAACATATTTTTCTATATTGAACTTAAATTTCAGGTCAATCAAAATTTGAAAAAGCATCACGATATAGGTCAAAAGATGTAATACGTATTTTATTATTTTTTGCCTTTTAACTTTTGGACTTCCAATTTGGAGAGGATTCTTTTCCTGGTAATGCAAAGACATTCAACAACTGATTTTATGACTTGTTTTAGTTCTAAAAGGATCTTTAATGAGTAGCAACATAGTTTTCAAGTGTGGCAAGGATTCTTTTAATGTTCCAAAATCCTTTTCTTACAAAGATTCTTTATTTATCTTAGCCACAAATGAAAAGAGGGTTGTAGGTAATTAATGACATAATATTTTGGGAGTTTCAATATTCTACAAGGAAACTAAGGGATAAGAACAATTACAAAGATTTTCATTCTTATTTAGGAGAGTTAAAGTAAGTTTTGGACTAATTTTTTTCTATTGCATAGTTTTATGCAAACAAAATTTTCAATGTGACTATTGGACTAAAAGTTTATATTAGGTTAGAACTTCAGATCAATCGAACATCTGAAGGCCTTGAGATAAGGTCTAGAAGCTACTACACAAGAATTGCATTATTTTTCTAGTTGATTTAAGATTTTTTTTCTATTTTTTTCAAGACTCTTTTATTATTTTTCTAGACTTGTTTAGTATGTTTTTACCTAATATAAACAAGGTTATTTAGCTTATACTTAGGTTTTTTTCTTTTCAGCCATGAATTATTGAATAAAATTTTTTATTTGTTGGGAGTAACATGTTTTTCTCTTTGTTTAAATAAAGAACAATCAAACTTATCAAAGTATAACTAACAATGTGGTGTTCTTCCTTATACTTCTCATTTGTGATTTTCTAATCATTGGGTGAGGGTTCATTCCAATAGTGTTAGTTCTTTGGTTCAGGTAATCATTGTGTCATACTTCTTATCAAACTTGATTTTTAGTTTTCCCAGATTGTGTCAATATTAGTTGTGGGTTTCTAGATCTTTACATCCACGAGGATGATCGAAGGGGTAACCATGATAAGAGACCCAAACGACATGTAAACCATAACTTGGATGATTTTAAGGATGATGTTGTTGGAGATGATTATTTTGAGCATGAGACCTAGGTTATGGGATGATGTTTGGTAGCCTAGAGGTCGAAGGGATGGTTAGTTTAGATAGGGACCAATTCAGTAATAGAGGGGATTTTCAAAACTATTGAAACTTGTTTTGCTACTATTGAAATCAATTTGGGCAGTATACTAAAGTGTTATTTGAGATATCTAGGTGTCAATCAAGTCATTTTTATAATATTTGCTTCAAAATTTTTTCGTGTCTTAAAAGACATTCATATCTCATATGAATTCGCTTACTACTCGTGAAATTGTAATTATAGTTTTGTCTTTACTTATCTTCATATATTTCTTGCTTCTTTAGTCAATTACACTTATTTGGATTGCGCTACTAAGTTGTTCTCTTTGGTTGTGTTGATTTCAGCTTTGCAAGAGCTGAAAAGAAGGTGAGATGAGAGGAAAAAGATGTAGTGAACATATTAGAGTGAAAAACCTATTATTTATATGAAACACGAGAGGTGTGAGAATATATTTTCTACTAACAACCTTTTTGCAGATTCAAAATGTCTTAAGAAAAGGGAGATCTACCACCTCTTACAGAGAATAACAACCTAAAACTTAGATTTAAGGTCTAACACAGATGTTAGAGAAGTTTTACAAAGTGGATTTTATTTTTTATTGCCATAGTTATTTAGCTAGAAAAAAGGTGAAACTTGTGGTGATTGAATTTACTAATTCCATGATTATTCAGTGGATCAGATTGGGACTTCTAGGAGGAGGAATAAGGAGAGACCTATTGATACATGGGATGATATGAAGGCTTCGATAAGAATGCAATTTGTTTCTAATATTTATTGCATGGAGCTTTATCAAAAACTATAGTGTTTGAGTCAGGGTTTTAAGTTTATAGACGATTACTATAAAGAGATGGAGATAGGGATAATTCAGGCTAATGTAGTGGAGGATGTAGTGGAGGATAGAGAGACCATCGTGGCTAGGTTTCTTAACTGGCTGAATAGAGATATTGCTAACGTAATAAAGTTACAATATTATATGGAGTTGAAGGATATAGTTCATATAGTAATGAATATAAAAAGATATATTAAAAGAAGGGGTAGCTCACGACCACAATTCAATTCAACTTCATCTTTCTTTGTTTGAAGGCTGAATATGAAGAGAGAGAGGGAGGGGGTTGCCTAATCTAAGCCATTTATGCATTCTAAGGTTGAACAACTTAAAGCAAAAAAGGGGACTCCTAAAGATGCTAAAGGTAAACCTGAAACTTAGCTTACTCCAAACTCAGCCTACTTGTAACCTAAAATTTTTTAGGTGCTTAGAGGTTGGACATATTGCTTCTTAGTATCCAAATAAGAGAGTTATGATTTTAAAATACCATAAATAGATATACTCTGAAAATGATAGATTTGATAATGATGAGCCACCTTTGAAGGATTGTAGTGATGTTGAGATTGCATGCCTGATTGAGGAGGAGACCTTAATTCTACAGTGAATGCTTAATGTGGAAGTTAAATAAAATGATGTTTATTAGTAGAGGGAGAATATCTTCCATACATGGTGTTACATCTGAAACAAGGTATATAATATGATAATTGATGGAGGCATTTGTATCAATGTAGTTAGCAGTATGACTCTTGTTAAGAAGTTAAATTTGAGTATTGTAAAACATCATAAACCTTATAAAATGTAATGGCTAAATGAATGCAGTGAAGTGAAAGTAACTAAGCAGATATTGATTTCCTTTTCTATTGGGATATATACTAATGAGGTGTTATGTGATGTTTGGTTCTTATGTATGCTAGACATCTAATTTTATGGCATCTTCCCATACTTCAAGTTCTTGTTTCGAGTCAGTTTTCTTTTCTTTTGTTATTATTTAGTTTTGCATTAATGTTCATTTGATAAAAAAAAAAAAGTGTTTAACGTTTAATTCTATCTAGAATATATATTTGGAGTAAAAAAGAGAGAAAGAAATCAAGGCTGATTCATTCAGTTGATATCAGAGCCAGACTTCAAAAATTGGGTTATATCCTCTTTGTTTTTGTTGTTTGATGTTTTTTTTCCACGTATATCTTCTTTGTATTTTTCTTTGTGTCTTGTTTCTCATCATATCTAAAATAATTTTCTAGAGCCATTGAAGAGAATTAGATGGTCAAAACCTAATTAGCTGCCGCAAATCTTCATAAGTCCTTTGCAAGCAATATGATTGTATCATTCATTGCCATTGTTTCTTCATTTCAGATTAAAAACTAATTTTTCTATCTAAATTCTTACACTTCTAAATTACATAACATTTACATAATTAAGTAAGAAACCTCGAGTTACACTCGGGGAGAATTGAATGTGAAAATGAATTTTACAACCCCAAAGAAAAAAAATAGAAAAAAGACAAGATACACATGCCTTATTTAATATTGTAATCATTCAACCATAAACACAATCAAATTGATCTTTAATGTTTATAACCATCCATCATGCATAATAACATATTAATATGCATAAATAAATATATTGCATTCTTTAATTCTAATTATTAGCTTTATATGCAATTTAAAATAATAACACTTAGAAATATTAAAAATTCAAATCCAAATTTATAATTTTCTAAACTTAATAAATTTTATTTAATAAAAATTTTGTATTGAAAAACCACTTTCCAATATTTAATAAGAAAGTTGATCATATTAGAATTATTAATAATATATTAAATTATTTTAGGATCAATTAAAAAAACTTTCAGCTTAAAAACTCTCTTTATTTTAGAAAAAAACTATTTTTCTAAATATTATTTAATTAAACATTTTAATTCAATCCTAATCCTATTGGTATATTAAAAAACTAAAAAAAAAATGAATTGCACATTTTAATTCAACCCTAATCCTATTAGAAAAATTATTATATAATTAATTTAATTTAGGATTTTAATTTTAATATAAAGTCAATATTTTATAAATGGAGGGGTAGAATCATAATTTTATCAAAAATACCCTAGATGTAATTAAGCATAAGTTCCTAAGGTAGAATCATAATTCTACCTCTAAAAAAATCCTAAACAAAGCTTAGGGACATAATTGTAATTCTTCTCCTTTCTTATTCTCGTTACAGCTACTGGCATGTGCACATTGCCGACCGCCGCCAACAACAATGACCTAGCCTGATGCATTAGTCATTGGTGGCACACATCCAGGCTCGCTAGCCACCATTGGTGGCACACAACCACCCAAGACCTTTTTTTTTATTTCCTTAAGAATTTGAGCCAAATTTCGAAAATCTAGCCAAATCTAACTGGAAATAGTAATGGATATATTTAAAAAATATAGTCATGAGAGAAAACATTACTTTTGAGAAAAATAATTTTTGCACATAAAATTAATTCAAAATTAATACCGATAACAATTAAAATATGCAATCAACAACCTTAATTGTCTAATATAGGCTACGTTACCACTGTTGGGCTTCTTAAAACGTATACATGCAGTGAAAATATAAATTTAAAATTTTTTAGGAGTCCTAAAAATCTTGTTAGATACATATAGAGTTGTTTAAGGTTTATACAAGGATTATTTAAAGATCAGATGTTCTTTTTGGCTTTGAATAATTATTTCAAGGCTGGGTTATCGCAAATCATAAATCGTTCAAGTGTTTGACATCTAACGGTAATCCACACGAACCACCAGTGAGAAATTTCCTAAACCCTTATAAGATAGAGGGATTGTTATTCCTTTGAATACTAACTCTTTTCTTTTGTGTTTAGGTGTTTCTATATTATACTGTCTTGTATAGAAAATAAAAGACATAATATTCTATTTATAGAAAAACCTGAAAACCCTATACATAATAAAATATCAATTTGCCTCTTAAATAATATCACACATAATATTTTAGGATAATTTTAGAAATTTATTCAATCAAGTCCCTACTTGATTTTTTTAGGTCTAAAATTATAACCCCTTATATTAATTACATTCTAATCATTAATTTCTAAAACTTATTTATAATTAAGTCACAATTGATTAATCATCTCATTTTAATTTATGATCAATGGTTTTTATCTGTGTAACCCATTAAGTTTCTTAATAACTTGACTCAAATATAAATTACAATCCTAAATAAAATAGGATTAAATAAATTAAATAATTTAATCTATTATCAATTTAATAATTGATTGATTTGTATTTAAAGATCAAGTAAAATGTCTAGCAACCTATCATGGTCCCCCAATTATTAGGAAAGTCATAAGTGGTTTGAGTTAACCTTTCAATGACAAGTTTCTTAGTGTGATTATTATCCATTCATCATGAATGTTTTGATTTATACATTATAGCATGTGTAAGATCACTTTGTTTTACATAAAAATTAAGGTGTTTCCCCACTTTTCTTACATACGGCCTTTCCCTTATTTTTTTTTTATTTTGGCTGAAGCCTTTAAATTTGTCTTTAATGGCATGATTCAAGAAATCAAGATTCAACTTCAAGACAATAAGAAAAATAAACCAAGAAAGATCTATACTACCCAAATTTAAATGAAACAAGACAATATAATCCAAGAAAAACAGGAATTCAATTCAGCAATAACAAGATTTAGTACGTACCTATTCAACAAAATCAAGAAAATACTCAAGAAACATTCGACCAGCCCTAAAATTCAAGAGCTTGTATTCAATTATGCTCTAACTTGTCAATTCAAATCAATTCATGCATTTTTTTCCTTTTTTTTTATCCACACAATTCAGCATGATCAAAATTTCTTTTCTTTTCTTTTTACTCTAAGTTGAAATCAAGAAAGATAGAAGATGAAGATGACAAACACAATTTTTCTTTGATGTGTTCGGTAAAAATCAAGAAACTAAGCAAGGTGATTTTTTTATATAGGGTTTGACGCAAACTTTGAAATAATAAGAGAAGAATATACATTTTTTTTTAAAAAAAAAACAAGACCCTAGCTGAAACTAGGAAGAAAGAAAATCTAGAAACAACACAAACTAAATATTAAAGGGATGTAATATGATAATAGCATGAGCTCTAATGCGGACACCTCTTATGATACACTAAAATCAGATTTAAATGGTTTGCAACGCCCAATAAGAACCTACCTTGAAGAACCAAACTTATAATTAATGATCACCCCACCTTATGCCTATAAAGAGACATGAACGAGTAGTATAAAATCATAATGAAGTTGATCAATCCTTCAAAGAGTTTGTGAGTTTAATAAAAAAAAACTTAGTATTGGAATCACTCAACCAAACAAAAGATAGTAGGAATGTTGATTTCTTTATTAAAATAGTCTCTCCTCAAAAAGTCTTTGCAAAAAAATATTTATATTAGAAAGAATCTCAAGTCTAATAAGATATCCCTAATGGATATGGATAACCTAATAAATAATATTAATCCAATAAACTCAAATTTAAATAAAAGGCCTAATATCTTTAAAAGGTCTAATAATAACTAAAAGATAAATAAAACAATATCCTAACTAATTTAAATAAGTCTAAAGTCATTTTCGTAATCAATTGGTAGAACTGAAGTCCAACTTCAAATGTATGTTTCTTTCTCTCTCTCATCTTAATGAATTAGAAGACATTCTATATATCACTAGAAAGATATGGATTTTTACTTTTTAATTCAATGAAAATCGCATTAAAATTCCTTCTATAGATCCAGTTATGACCAAAAAAGTATTAAAATGTAAAAACTGACAGATTTGAATGTTCTTATTCCAATCTTTTTGTAATGTCTGAATGCCTACCAACAAGCCCTTTTTTAACACAAATTAAATTAATCAAGGCTTGTTTTTTATTATTTAATATATTCTTGAAGTCCATCTTGTCTCATATGTCTTGTCACTGGACAAATTAGAACCTCTAACAAATCTCTTGGTGTTGCTTGGATCACATCACTAATTCCTAATTAACTTGACATTGAAGATGAGATTGAAAAAAAATTCATCTAAAGAAAAGATAAAAAGAACCTATGTTAATCAGCCTAACCCGTGACCCGGGTCATGAGATCGTGATAACCCTATAGAAAGAAAATAAAATAAAAAATAAAGCTCAATTCTCAATCAACCAAATATTGAAGGATTAAATTGAATAAAATAAAATAAAAAATAGACAAAATGAGCCGAATCAACCCGAGTTAACCTGTCAAACCTGAGTCAGGAAACCGAGATAACTCCATAAAAATCAAATCAAATAAATTTATAAAATTCTAATTTTCAATCAACCCAATGTTGAAGGATGAAAGTAAAAAAAAAAATATTCAATTAACAAATGACAAAAAACATGATTCAACCTAGCTAACCTGCAAAACTCGCAACCCAGGTTATGGGACCATGATAATCCCATTAAAAGAAAATAAAAAAATAATTATAAAATCTAATTCTCAATCAACCCGATGTTGGAGAATGGAGTTGAGGAAAAAATAAATTAAACAAATGACCCGAGTCAACACGGCTAACCTGCAAAATTGCGACTCGGGTCATGAGACCGAGTAACTCCATAAAAAAAAAATCAAAACACCTAAAAAATTTTAGAGGATGAAATTGAAAAAAAAAACACTAAATTTGAAATTAAAAAAAAAACTAAAAAATTTTAGGGACCAAAGTGAAAAAGGCCTTGGCACAGTGAAATACCAAAACCTTTTAAGATATGTTAATCAATATAAATCATACAACTAGATAAATAAATACAAAATATAATAAAATAAATTATACAAACTTCTAGTCCACCCATGCATTTTCCCTTTCATGAGAGAGAGATGCCGCTATGCCGCTATGCCGCTAGAGGGACAATTGCTTGATAGCCATTTGGAGCTTTAGTGCTTGCAACCCTTGACTTCTGATTATCTTGTCCGCCAAACTACTTTGCAACCCATCCATTACCAAGGTTTTCTGAAGGCCAAATAATTGTCTGTTTTATTTTGAGTTAGAAAAAACAAACCCACTAATCTTTCTTCTTTTTTATTGCCTGTTTTCTGCTTCTATGTTCACTTGCAGTCATCTCCTAGCATGAACAGCTATCAAAATGATTTTCTTAGGATAAGCAGAGCAGCTGACCTCTTTACCTCAAGAACACGGTATCTCTAGTGTGATTCAACAGTCCTTTTCCAGTTTTTGAATGAGGAAGGTCTCGATGCACTAGTCAATTTCTAGTCAGATTTTACATAGCAGCAAGGCAGC
>Ga0307515_10021378_pt1 | contig 11478 bp, 9 predicted proteins | sample 17_EM_MG_FD_194513 | JGI IMG/M metagenome (GOLD analysis project Ga0307515, IMG submission 194513) | Populus trichocarpa ectomycorrhiza microbial communities from riparian zone in the Pacific Northwest, United States - 17_EM | ecosystem: Host-associated > Plants > Roots > Unclassified | place... | reverse complement strand
ATTGTCCACATGATCGGGTGTCCAGAGTGTCCCAATTTTGCCTTCCCTCAAGGCAGTTAAATTTCTCCCCACTTAGCAGTTCAGCACATGCAATTGGGTAAACATGTGCACCTTCTTCTTCTTCATCATCATCGACCACCACGATGACCTTTAGATGCCTCCTAATCGGGCAATCTCTTTTGTTAATTCACCACCACCACTTTTGATATCAAATCTCAACTATCGGACCGTACCATTGCATCCGGAATGATCAAATTAGCTGGAAACAAGTCTGAAATCGTCCAAATCGCATTTCAGACGGCTAAGATTTGATCAAAACAATTATGGCCTGATGAACGGCCCAGATTCAATCTCAGATCCGGTTGCACGTAGACTCCGCTGCACAGGATCTTATCCCTTGGCTCGCGGCTCGGCTCCTTTTTGGCTCGGCTCGGTTCAACTCGGCTTGAGTCTGGTGACGTGGCAGGTGGGTCCCACTTTGATGACGTGGCTGCTGACTAGTCGCTGCCTAGTCTATGACTGGCTGCTGACATGGCATGCCTACTGTGCATGATGACTTCACCATTACATCAGGCTGATGTCATCATGGGCCATGCTACTGTACATGATGATGTCACAATTACATCATGATAATGTCATCCCTGGCATGTCTACTGTTCATGATGATGTCACTTTTACGTCATGCTGACGTCATCCTTATCCGGGTCAGCCACATGGGTCGGGTCAACTGGTATTCGGGTTGGGTCAACTCATCCGAGCGAAGAAGACGCGTGGGGCGCGTCTGCGCGCGTGGGCAGACGCCTTGCCGGAGAGTGATGGAGAGTGCGGCCATGGCCGACGTCCGATGTTGACGCCGTTTTCAGCGTTGGCTTCGTCTCTTCCTCCTCTACACAGTGGTATGGTCAAAACACAATTTGGACAACTTTCATTTTTGAGCAAAAATCAAACACCCCTTTAAACCATCAGCTCTGATACCAATTGTTGGGGATTCCGACCGGGGATGTACTGATATTTGCTCTCAAAGGAGGGATAGCACACTGGCACACAATTTAACGTGGTTCGGCAAATCCGCCTACATCCACGGGAGAGTCTATATTATTGAGATATATAGAGAAAGGATTACAATATATATGGAGGAGGAGGATCACTTCACTCTCTCAACTCCCAGCTCTTAACTGCTGCACTTGCAGCTGCTGCAATGGCAGCAAGGCTGCTGCCATTGCAGTTCTCTTTTTCTCCACTCTCTTCCACACACTCACGTTTTTACTCCTCTCATTTTGCTCTCACATAATGCCTCTATTTATAGGCATTTCATGGCAGCTGTTCTTGCTTTGTTGTCAACATTAGTGGCTGCCAAACTCCAGCTCATTCAACAATGGTGGCTGCCAACCTTTGACATCTTGGATGGGTGCACATGCAATGGCAACAACCCAACAGAAATCTCCAAACATCTCCTCAAGGCAATTCAAGAATCAAAGATATATATAGTGGTCTTCTCAAAAGGATATGCTTCTTCTAGATGGTGTCTTAATGAACTTGTAGAGATTCTTGAGTGCAAAAGCAGGAAAACTGGTCAGATTGTTCTTCCTGTATTCTATGACATTGATCCTTCAGATGTGAGAAAACAGACTGGCAGTTTTGCAAAAGCATTTGATAGCCATGAAGAACGTTTTAAAGAGAAGGTGAAGGAATGGAGAAAAGCTCTTGAGGAGGCCGGAAATCTAAGTGGATGGAATCTCAATGATATGGAAAATGGGTATGACATTTCTCTCTAAGATTCACTTGCACGCATTTATGGAGTAATTATACATTAGATTTTACCATGTGAAACAACAAAATAATTTTTTAGCATACTTAATTGTCTCTCTATTAATGAGTTGCTTTCGTCAATGAACAGCCACGAATCAAAATTTATCCAAGTGATTGTCAAGGATGTGTTGAATAAATTGGATCCCAAGAACCTAAATGTTGCTACTCACCTAGTAGGTATTGATAGCCTTGTCCATTCTATTAGTGACTTCCTAATTACTGCGACAGATGAGGTTCGCATTGTGGGCATACATGGGATGCCAGGAATAGGAAAGACGACTATAGCAAAAGTTGTATTTAATCAACTCTGCTATGGATTTGAGGGAAGCTGTTTTCTTTCGATTATCAATGATACATCAGAACAATCTAATGGTCTCGTTCTTTTACAAGAACATATTCTTCATGATATTTTAAAACAAAATGTTGGAACCATCAATAATGTTGATAGAGGAATGGTTCTCATCAAGGAACGGCTTTGTCATAAAAGAGTTCTTGTTGTTTTTGATGATGTGGTTCATTTGAACCAACTAAATGCTTTGATGGGAGAGCGAAGCTGGTTTGGTCCCGGGAGTAGAGTAATAATTACAACGAAAGATGAACGCTTGCTTCTTAAAGTGGATCGAACATATCAGGTCGAAGAATTGAAACAGTATGAGTCCCTTCAGCTTTTCAGTTGGCATGCCTTTGGGGATAGCAAGCCAACAAAAGATTATGTTGAGCTTTTGACTGATATAGTTGATTACTGTGGAGGACTTCCTTTAGCCCTTGAGGTTTTAGGTTCTTGTTTGTCCGGGAAAAACAAATCTAGATGGAAATGTGTCATTGACAAATTGAGAAAAATCTCAAATCGTGAAATTCAGAAAAAGCTTAGAATAAGTTTTGACACACTTGATGACCATAAACTAAAGAATACATTTCTTGATATTGCATGCTTTTTTATTGGTAGAAATAAAGAATACGTAGCAAATGTACTAGAAGCCCGTTGTGGTTACAATCCAGAAGATGATTTGGGAATTCTCAGTGAAAGGTCTTTGATTAAAGTTAATGCTTCTGGAAAGATAAGCATGCATGATCTATTGAGAGACATGGGAAGGGAGATCATTCATGAAGAGTCACTTGACCACCCTGGAAAACGCAGCCGAATTTGGCAACATGAGGATGCATGGAATGTACTCAGCAAGCAGATGGTAATTACTAAATGCATACACAAAAGCACAATCATGCACGTTTATCTTTCTTTTCAAACGTTTTGCTTATAATTATTTAGAATTCTACTGAATTTTGTTGCTTTTTTAGGGAACGGAAGTTGTAGAGGGTCTAGTGCTGGATGCGAGAACATCAGAAGATAAATCACTGAGCACGGGATCATTTACAAATATGCGATGCTTAAAGTTACTCCAAATCAATGGAGTACATCTCACTGGACCCTTCAACCTGCTTTCTGAAGAGTTGATATGGATTTGTTGGCTTGAATGTGCTTTAAAATCTTTTCCATCCGGTTTATTGTTGGACAACCTAGTTGTTCTTGATATGCAGTATAGTAACATCAAAGAATTTTGGAAGGAAAAAAAGGTGCTAAACATACTACAGTCCTCCAAAATTTGTTGTTTATATTTTCAAGTTAGAACTTTTGATGATTAGTTTTTGTTGTTCTCCTCACTGCTCTGACAGATTCTCAACAAGCTAAGAATTCTTAATCTCAGTTATTCAAAGCACCTTGTTAAAACACCAAATTTGCACAGTTCAAGTCTAGAGAAACTCATGCTTGAAGGTTGCTCGAGTTTGGTTGAGGTGCATCAATCTATTAGACATTTGAAGAGACTCGTTTTCTTGAATCTGAAGGGATGTTGGAGGCTAAAGATTCTTCCTGAAAGCATTTGTGAGGTAAAATCTCTTGAAAGCTTGAATATTTCGGGGTGTTCACACCTTGAGAAGTTGCCGGAGCGCTTGTGTGATATTGAATCCTTTACTGAGCTGTTAGCAGATGGAATTGAGAATGAGCAATTTTTATCTTCAATTGAACATTTAAAGTATGTAAGGAAGTTGTCATTGTGCGGATACAATTTCAATCTGGACGCACCATCATCTCCATCCTGGCCTTCACCAATTTCATCATGGATGTCAACAAGTGTTTTAGATTGGAAAGCTTTGCTGCCAACTTCTTTCACTGGTTGGAGATTATTGAGAAAAATAAGACTTGCTTATTATGGTTTGTCTGAATGCTCACTTAATTGTGTTGATTTTGGTGGTTTGTCCTCTCTCGAAGAATTGAATCTATCAGGAAACAAATTCTTCAGTCTGCCTTATGGCATCAACGTCCTTCCTAAGCTGGGGGTTTTGAGAGTTCGTAATTGCAGCAATCTTGTATCAATCTCAGAGCTTCCCTCAAATTTAAAATTCTTGGATGCAATCGGTTGCACATCAATGGAAAGAGTAAGACTGCCAATCCAGTTAAAAGAAAATGAAAATTTGTCTCTGTATAGGTGTTCAGATTTAATGAAGATTCAGGGCACGGAAGGTCTAAGTAATCATGGCTGGATTCTTTCCTCTGATACCGCCTCCGATTTATCAAATAATAAGAAGAACGTTGTTGAGGTACTCTCTCTCTCTCTCTCTCTCTCTCATATATATATATATATGTTAGTGTTTGAAATTTAAGCACTCTTTCAAATGAATTTATATATGCAGGCATCGTCCAATGGTAGTTATGGATATCATATTCACGACTACGATGTGAAATTGGCTATGAGTATCTATCATTTTAAGTTTCCAAATGGGTTCATCTACCATGGACAAGGATGTTCATTATCATTTCATGTACCCCCAGTTTTCCAAGGGTTCATTTTTTGGGCTTTCTCTACAAGGATTGTTTTTAGTCGGATTCCCAGAATCAATGCTATTATTAGAAAGAAGAGCAACGGTATTCAATTGTTTGAAGCTACACAAGTAGTCGGACACTATTCCCCTCTTAGTTGGATAAGATACGTAAGTTCAAGTGAGATGGCAATGGAAGAACATTGTGCGCACGAAGAACTGGAATTGAATGTGAATTTGGGGGGCGAAGACATTAATGTGAAACAATGTGGGGTCCAAGTGATTGTTGATTTGGATTCATTTGAAGGAATAGAGTGGAATCATGGCGTTGACAACCAAGAGTCAGAAGTGGAAAGAGATAGAGTGATACTTGTACCGCCATATCATAAGCTTCCTCATCCGCCATATCATCAGCTTCCTCATCCTCTTTATGGTTCAATAGGATTTACTACAATGGAGCAGTGGAAAGATTTTTTATCTAATTTCCCATTTCGTACAGAAACTTTAACCTGAGCTCAATTCGTTGAAGGATTTCGTTTTTGAGTCGGCAACGGTACTCAGGTCTGATATTACTGCATTGTGTTTTTGGGCTGTTTCTTTTTATATAATGTATCATTTGTTGAAAATAATTTTACTCGGAAGGGAATAATTTATTGGATTATTTGTTCAAGGGAGATGGGAAAAAAAAGAAAAAGAAGGAAAGTGTTGGTTAAATGTGGTGAATGATTAGAAGTTATGATGCATTTGCATAGTTTTATTAACATATATTATATCTTTGGGCAAAAATTAAAAAGTATTAACATCATTCTATGATCAGTCCATGTTAATTTTAAATAATTGAAAAGAATTAGTAATTTGGATCTGATAATAAAATTTCATGTTGATCAAAATAGAAAGTTGTGTGAAATCTAAATTGATTAAGGCACATTTGTATTCCATTATAGAAGTAATGATCCTCTAAATTTAATTTATATTAATATTTATGATTTAAAATTTATGCAAACTAGATATTTAAAAAAATATTTTAGTATTTTTATCTATTTACTAAAAAAAGAAGCAAAGACGAGATCTTAGAAATGTTTAAATATTTTAAAAATAAGGTTAAAATAAACTTAGCAAGAATACCAAGGTGATATAAAGGATAAAGGTGGGGGAATAGAATTCATTTTTTTGATGATATTTTATTTTCTAAGCATATATAATCCAACCTGAGAGGTTAAACTATATACCATCATTATTTAAAAAGAAAATCAAGGCATTGAAGGGGTTAGATCTCTTAAAAAGTTACCTATCATTGGGTTGTGATTGCTTGAAAAGTTATCCAACTTGGTTGAAATATTGGGCTGTGGTTGCTTAAAATTCTACTAGCCTGATTTTATTGCTTTCATTTTTAGTTTGGCATGACATCTTAGAAGATAAACTAGGTGTATCACAAATAATAATTCACGTGGATTTTTCAATTAATAATTTCACATGAACTAACTGTTACGCTTCTAGTAATCTGATTTCTTTGGCTTAAAATTTGGAGATCTAATTGATACAATTAAGAATTAAAGGGACCAAATAAGACATACCCTGTAACACAAGGACTGAAGTATCCTTTAAAAGAAGCCCTTTCTATTCCATGATGTTCAAGAAGATGCAAGAGGACAAAAAACTAAAGGGTTTTAAGTGAATAGAAAAAAAATAGAAAATTGAAATCATCCCAAGAAAACTAATTGAAATAAATATAAATATAGAAATTAAAATCCCTTTAGTTGTCCATTAACTTCTAATTTCAGAAATAAATCAGTCATTAATGTATTGTTTAAAGGAAGAATAAGTATTATTCATTAAAAAAAATTAAGCAAAGAATTATAAAGTCTAAACTAGAAAAAACATGTCAAATTTTATTGCAGATCAGACTTGATAGACTCCAAACTTAATATGGATAGTGAATGGAAAATATAAAGAGTTTACATAATATAAGATCCTTAAATGAATGGGTAATTATTAATTTAAAAGACATAGTTTTTTTTTTACCATAATAGAACCCACTCCTAAACCTACTTTAGTTTTCAGCATACACATAAAATTCCAAGCCACCTTACAAATTTTTTTTTAAGCATCCATATATTGACTCCATAAGAATCGCCTTTGCAAAGAGATAATTTTCCTTGCAACACCGGATGGTATTTTGAACAAGAACATATTATAGAGATGTAACTATTAATCCCTTTTGACATCTTACTAGTCTTGAAAAATCCTAAAACTAGTAAAAGATCTCATCTCCAATTAACGACCATGTTTTTTTTATAAAAAAAATAAATGAAAACCATCCTTTCTGAAGCTTTAGATCCATCACAACTCTAAACTACATCATTGGCCTCCTCCAAAGTTACATCTCTCTCCAACCATGTTGAAGAATCATTGCTTAATGTCTTAAACCCTACCTCCTCTGTCAACAATATTGCTACCATACAAGTTGGAAAAGAAAGCTTCAGCCTGAATTTGATCTCTAAAGGGCAAGAAGTAACATTTCCACCAATAATTATTATATCAATAAAGTTTCTTTTATTGGTTAGAGAAGCTAAGAGCTGAAACAATCTGGGGTTTCTAGAACCCAACTTGCTCCAATTATTTCTTGCTTTTTATCTCTGGAGATATTCATGATGTCTTGTTAAATCCTCAATGTCAGAGTTTAAACACCTCAACTCTACACATTCAACATCTGTTAAATACCTACTTTCACCGCCATTCTTAATAGCGTTAGTTCTAGATTTTGTCAATTTAATCTTATTCTCCAAGATCCCACAAGTGTTAATTTTGATCCCACAATTGAAGATTTTTTCTTAATCCACTAAGCTTATTAATGATACAGAACTGATTTGGCATGTCATAACAAAGGAAGGCCCACGTCATCCTCAAATCAAAATAAAAGGACTTGTGCATCAACAAAAAAATATAAAAAACAAAAAGGCTTTTTATCTCAATCTCTACATTCTGTAGACAATGGCACAAATGGTCTGAGAGGTTTCTATCTAACCTAAAGAGTTTATGTTGAGGAAAACTTAACATAATATCTATCAATATAGCTTATAGAAGATCACAAGGAGACAAAAACTTCTGAAAATACCAACTACTCTGCTCAGTCTTAGCCAAAGTTTCGTTAAAAGCACCTCTAACATACCATGGCCCCCTCCAAAAGAAAAATTTAGAATAGCTAACTCTTCCCACAACATTTTCCTGTCTACTAAACTACCCCTAACATACAGACAAACAATCGCACAATTAAACCCCGTGTTAACATGAGTACCGAACAAAGCAATCTAATGTGAACGAAATTCAATATTTGAGACCTCAAAAGATTCACTGTTCCACATGACAAGTAGACTTCCAGACCTTCCTTATGAGTCTATACCATGCCATTTAATATTAGAACTATTCCATAATTTATACACAAAAGAATCATTAATCCTAGAAATCTTAGTTTCAGCAATGCAGGAGACATGAAGTTGATAACTATCAATGACTTTCCTAATCACATGTCTTTTAGAACTACGTGCTTCTCCAACCTCTAGTATTCCAAAAACTGATCTTCATAGATATGATAAAATACCTGTCTATTGTAAAAACGGGAAGGGAATCATACCGTTTTCACCCATTCTGCAACCTCCTCATCAGACGTTGCTTGAAATTGACTCTTCAGAACCTCCTCTCCATACAAGACTGTAATGCCCAAATCATGCTTGGCACTCAACTGATCTCTCCACTTCAGATTTTTGACATGTTTGCCAAATTCTAATAGATAATCATAAACTGGTTATGATATTTATTTTTGATTTTTTAAACATGAAAAAGATGCAATTTTTATTTATTTATTTTTAATAAAAAATATCCTTGGAAAAATTTTAGGATTTGGCCATATGCATAAATTATTATTTTTTTTTTTGAAAAGGGAAATTGATTTAAAAGTTTTTGATATTTTTTAAAAATGTTTTGATTTTTTTAAAAAAAATATTTAGGAGAAAACCTGGTATTTTAATACTGGATTTATATTTTACAATATAAATATACAACCCGATATTATGCAAAATTGATAGAAAAATATTTGAGAAAATCACAATTTTTTTGAAAAGATTTTTGAAATTTTTTTTGTTTGAAAATTTTTGTTTTTTTATATATTATAATATTATATATTATTATAAACAAATATATATAGTAAATATACATGGGCTGGGCCGATCTCGGCCCAAAAAGGGCTGGGCCGATCTCGGCCCACTATAATCCTTCTTCTCCTTTTTTGGAGTGGGCTGGACCCGGTCCATACATGTGGGCTAGGCCACATCAGGTCTGGCCCACCATTTAGGTCAATTTTTTTTTTTGCTAAAATTTAATATGTTTTGGATCGTTTTGATGTACTGATGTGAAAAATGATTTTTAAAAAATAAAAAAACATCATTAGCATGCATTTCGGCATGAAAAGTTATTTGAAAAGCAACCTCAACCACACTGCCAAACAAGCTCTTAAATTAATTAGTTGTAGAACGTGAACAATTACTGTTCACGTTCTGCATGCAACCGAATAATTGCAGGAGCTGGAGACCGGTGGAGGAGAAGGCTACCAAGGTTTGTGGTCACGGTCATGATCAGGAGGTTGAGCTGATGGTCCGGGCAGCGGCGTCGCGAGGAACAATGGAAGAGTTGGCGGCCAGTGGCAGAGGAAGCAAAAGAAGAAGAAGAAAATGAGAGGGACTGCAGAGAGGAGAGAGAAACCGACGGTGGCTCATGGTGGTCGGTTGGCAGTTGTGTTGGCTTCCTGTGGTGGAGCTGGTGGTGGCTCCGGTTGGTGGCTGGAACGGCAGGGAGAGAGATGAAAGAGAGAGGACTGTGTTGATACCGGAAAAGCTGGTTTTTTTGCTGACTTTGGACCCGAGTTTCTCCTCCCTCAGGTCATCAATTGAGCCTCTATTTATAGGCGATGTAAGAGGGTAATATCGTCTACACCAGGGTAAAATTTCAGCCCTTGATTATGTTGGGAAGGATCCCAACCGTTGGCTCAAAGTAGGCATGGTACACTGTCAAATCTGCAGAAAAAACTGCCTGAGTTGGCATGTTTAGGCCGGCTCCGGCGCCGATGGATTGTCATTCAGACTTAACTATTCACATGGAGATGTAGAGAAACTGCAGATGATCATTTTCGTGCAAGTTTGGTTAAATTTGGTGGACGTTAGGTCCATTAAATGCACCTGCAAATTAGTAACCGGACCAGCTTTACCGGGGTAAAAGAAGAAGACAATGAACAGTGACCAGCCGACGCGTCGCCTGGTCCCTTTTTTTTTTACTCAAAACGGCACCGTTTTGGGTTTGAATTGGGGATTTAAACTGATTTTCAATTTAGTCCTCCATCTTTCAATTCTTTCAATTGAACCCCTAATTGACCCTAAACTTTGGATTTAATGCAATTAAGCCCCTGATGAACTTCAATTTCAGCCCCATATTTACGTGCCTTTTGCAATATGGTCCTTGGTGTCGGATTTATGCAATTTAACCCCTAATTGACCATTAAACTTTCAATTTCTTCAATTTCCCCCCGGTTTTTGTCAATTAAGCCCCTAAATTTTGCCGCCTGTTGCAGAATGGTCCTTGGTTGCAAATTTTGTCAATTAAACCCCTAATTGACCCCAAAACTTCAATTTTCTTGCGATTTAGCCCCTAATATCAATCAAATAACTTGGTAAAAATTAAATTTGGTCTCTTAAAATTCCAATCTTCTCAATTAAGCCCAAATTAGGCTCTCAAACTTAATTTTTCACCAATTAAGCCCTAAATAAAATTAATTTGACCCATTTAAAGTATAATTAAGTCATTGCACTTAATTAAATCCTTCAATTGGACCCAAATTAATTCTTAAACATAATTAAAATTTAATTTGGCCCATGATTAAATCAAATTGGCCTATTAAAAATTTAATTATGTCATTGGACTTAATTTTTATGCAAATTCGTCCAATAATCATTTAATTTGACCTTGAATTTGCATTTTTTTCCATTCTTGAGCATAATGGGGTACAATTAGGCCCTTGGATTTCCTCCAAAAATTGCAGCTTGATTTCCCAGCCTGCTTTCTCCACTTTGCCAACCTTTATTTTATTTTTTGATTTTTATTTTGAAAAAAAAAGTGAATTTTTGGGAATAACCCAGAATTGGGTTATGACAGGTATGATTCTCCTTCCTTACGAGTGTGTTGTATCCGTGGATATGGGAGATGATATCTTTTTAAATATATTTTATTATAATTTTTGCAATTAATATTGCGACAACCTTAAAAAAAACTAATCAGTGAAAAAAAAAGATTTTTGGTATCTCATTCTTAGATGAGAAAAGTTTTATTTAAGCAGTAGACACCTAATATTATTATGATTATTCAGAACCCTAACTAGTTAGTAGAAATTCTATAGTACGGAATTGGTTACGTAAAAGAAAAGATATTATCACCTCTTAAAGGATACCACAAAGGAGCTCGTTTGATCAAATATCAAAATAAATAAGAATAAAATAAAGAAAATTGACATAAAAATGTGTTTTGCTAAACATACTTGACCCAAAACAGACTGGGCTATTTTTTTAGGTTGGTTCTGACCCAACCCGTATGAGTTGGGCTGGACTTAGCCGGCCCAGGGTGATCACTGGTCCACACCAGTGACCTGGCTGGTCACTGTGCATGTATAAATGAATTATTCACGCATGCTTTGCACAGTGACAGGGTAATTATATTTCTAAGGGGTTGGAAAACGAAAGCTTACCTGTGTAGATGGGAACGAAGCCGAAGATGATGGTGTATTGGACGATGCTCTCTCTGCTCCTCTTTTCATTT
>Ga0307515_10021376_pt1 | contig 11478 bp, 10 predicted proteins | sample 17_EM_MG_FD_194513 | JGI IMG/M metagenome (GOLD analysis project Ga0307515, IMG submission 194513) | Populus trichocarpa ectomycorrhiza microbial communities from riparian zone in the Pacific Northwest, United States - 17_EM | ecosystem: Host-associated > Plants > Roots > Unclassified | place... | reverse complement strand
TCCCGCAGCCCCCCTTAACAGCCTGCGAGTACCCCTCTCGCAGCCTGCGAGCCCCCCCCCTAAAGGCCCCCCGCAGCCTGCGAGCCCCACCCACGCAGCCTGCGAAAGGTCTTGAGGCCCTTACAGGTGGTCGTTTTTGACTGCCTAAGAGGCCTCGACTCAGGGGACATATGTGGCATTTGGGACTCCCCAAGTCTTGGCCAGAAGCACTGGACTTCGACAAGCTTATCTCTCGCGCGAACAGACTTTTCATCTTCATCAAGACTCTTATTCTCACACTTGAGAAATGTGATGACGCTGAGGAGTCTTTGAAGGAAGCCCTAGAAGGTTCAGCCGGTACTGGATTAGAATCTCTATACGGACTCTATTCGAGTATCCTGAAAGCGCACAGCAAGAATGGTGGGATTTGGCGGATGATTGTAGTAATCACAACGGCTCAATACCGCCCACTGTGCCAAGAGCCGATTGCAGAGCTGACGGGAGTGAAACCCTATCTGGTCGGAAAGTGGGTGGGTGCCCTCAGCTCTTTGCTATATCGAGACGAAGGGGCCAATGGAGCAATTCGTGTCCGACATTTGTCAATTTCCGATTTCTTTCTCAGCGATCACTGCGAGTATCAAGTCAACCTTCGAGAGGCGCACGCACAGCAGGGTATCGCCTGCCTCGAGACAATGATAAAAGGGCTCCATTTCAATATCTGCAAACTCGAAGATTCCCGGCTCGCCAACGCAGACATTAGAGATCTCCCATCCCGAGTGAAACAGAACGTTTCAGATCCCTTGCAGTATAGCTGTCTCCACTGGTCGAACCATCTTTGCTCTTCAGCTACCCGCGATGAGCGCCTATTGTTGTTGGAGGGCTTGAAGACTTTCTTTGGGGGACTGTACCCATTATTTTGGGTTGAAGTGTTGAGCATTATGGGGATGGTCCCAATTGGCGCTCAAAGCCTTCGAAGGTTGCTATCCTGGGTCAGGGTGAGTACATCCAGCTTGCTACCAGCTTACCATCCAAGCTGATTCAAATTGGCTGTAGGATGTGGATTCAACGCTTCTTGAGAGAATTCAGGATATTCGTCATTTCCTGATCACTTTTCACACCCCCATCTCCATCAGCGCTCCACATATCTACATCTCGACGCGACCATTCTTGCCCTCACAGTCGCCTTTATCGAGGACCTTGAGCAGAGAATTCACTAATGGCATCAAGGTACAAGTGGGAAACCTGTCGTCGTGGCCAGCACCGCCATTGAAGTGGACCGGACACACGGGGTCTGTCAAAAGAGTGTGTTATTCCCCGAATGGGACCCGCGTTGTCACTGGATCCGACGACAACACGATTCGGATCTGGGATGCAGAATCTGGTGCTGTGGTTGGCGAGCATCTTACAGGGCATAGTGGGCGTGTGAATTCTGTTGCATACTCTCCCGATGGGCAGTACATCATCTCCGGATCCCACGACCACACCATTCGAATCTGGGATGCTGAAACTGGCGCTTCAGTCGGAAAACCTCTCGATGGGCACACCGACCAGGTGTGGTCTGTCGCTTACTCTCCTGATGGGCGGCGCATCGTCTCTGGATCCGACGACTGCACCATTCGAATCTGGGATGCCGAGACTGGTGCTTCGGTTGGCGAGGACCTTAGAGGGCATAATGGCGGTGTGAATTCTGTTGCATACTCTCCCGATGGGCAGTACATTATCTCTGGATCCGACGACTACACCATCCGAATCTGGGATGCCAAGACTGGCGCTTCAGTCGGAAATCCTCTCGATGGGCACACTGCCCGGGTGTGGTCTGTTGCTCACTCCCCTGATGGACGACGCATCATCTCCGGATCCTACGACCACACCATTCGAATCTGGGACGCCGAGACTGGCGCTGAGGTCGGCGATCCTCTCAAGGGGCACACTGACTGTGTGCGGTCCGTTGCTTACTCTCCTGATGGGTGGCGCATCATCTCTGGATCCGACGATTATACCATTCGAATCTGGGATGCCAAGACTGGCGCTGAGGTTGGCGATCCACTCAAGGGGCACACTGGCTATGTGCTGTCTGTCGCTTACTCTCCTGATGGGCGGCGCATTATCTCCGGATCCGTTGACCACACAATTAAAACTTGGGATTCTGAGGTTAGACAGAAGCCGGCAAGCTTTGTGAGTGGTATACCTACCCGGTTCAGTCTACTGATTACTCCTCTCACCTGCAGCACACTGTCTCTTGTAACACAATGCACGCTGATGTTTTTGCAAAGCCCGACATGGATGGTTGGGTCAGGGACTCAGAGGGTGGTTTACTCTACTGGGTACCTCACGACCGTCGTGCAGGTTTGAATTCACCTGCCCTCCTGACAATACCCCCTATATCTCATAATCGTTCCGTTTCTCTTGACTTTGGCGACTTTGCCTTTGGGACCTCATGGACCCGAATCTTCAAAAATACACCTTCTTAGCCTTTTTTGTCGCCGAACATCCGCATGTAGTTTGGACTTAGTTACTCTTTTGGCTATTGAAGTTCTAACCATCATTATTGATCGAGACTTGACACCGCTGAGTTGCTTATCATATGGAGTCCTTACTTCCAGAGACGCCAAATAGAGCTCTGGAATGGTCAGAAATCTGGAGTTAACCGCACCTGTAGCGCTCCTCTAGGCACTAGAGAAGCTAAGCTACTCGACGTCACGCGTAATGCAGTGGCGCGGCAGGGTTAGGTTGTCAACGGACAGCCGTAAGAGGTGTGGATCCATCTAAACGGTACTGTACCCAGTGATCAGGGATTTATACCTTGCCCCGGAAGCCGGGGTGATTTCAGTTGGATTTTTCAGCCAGCTTGCTCAGTATAAGGTGACCAAATCCGCATAACTCCACCAATTATCAGCCATTTTCCAACATTTATATACGTTAATTTTATAATTATTTTTAATTTTTATCTTAATTATATCGTTCGCGATCGACCGTTCAGCGATCTCTGTTCCGGGTCACAGGGTCTTCGCTGCGCGATATGATTCATTGATGATATCTCTGAGTTATATATACGATCGCCAATTCGCGCCACCATTTTTATATGCAATATATGTTCCTTATTATAAGCATCCTTTCGATCGGCCGACCCAAACGTCACCGGGCACGATCACTACACGCTGGGTGCAATGATTTTTGTTTTGAATCTATTGCATTGTGATTATTTAATACTAAGCAGCAAGGGTGTCAAGGGCACAAAGGGGCACTTGAGCAAGTTGATACGGATGCATTTTGTTCTCAAAACAATGGCGTCTGCTCACGAGAATGGAGGGTAGGACGAATGGCTGTCAATGACCCTTTCGTCGGGATGACATGACGATGTAGTTGTGGTTGACGGGAATATCTTGAAATTTCGTAGCGTCAAAGGAATGGACCGAGAAGGCCGATGAGGATGCAAAGAGTCTGAAGACGTGATGAACGTGATTGAGTTTTGACAAGCACATTCTGGCCTCTCCCACCACCGATCTCAAAAAATGTTCGCCGCTCGTCGTTTGTGTCTTACCCTCAGCTCCACCGCCGAGGTCTCTCCTCGCTCGCACGCCCGCGTGCCGAGGCTATCTCGGCCCATTGGCAGGGAGCGAGCTGTACAGGCGGGAAGACGATGTATTCAGGATTGGCGGTCTTGTTGAGGAAAGCAAAGCCGACAACGGGAAGGCTAGCTTCGGGCGAGTGTACTCACGAGGCAGAAGTATGCACTTGAGTGAGTTATAATTGGGATTGAGAAGGGTAGCAAACTGATGGATCACGCAGGTCGCATAGTCTTCTTCGGGAACATGCGGACAAACTTGTGGCCTCTATTGTGCTTGAGCAAGCGAAGACGATAGGAGGTGTGTCGTCCAAGGCCGTAACTTTGGATACTGATGAGCTCTATCTCTCTAGATGCTCACGGCGACGTCCTGCGTGGGCTCAAAGTCGTTGAGACTGCTTGTGGAGCCCCCACTACGCTCCTGGATGAGAAGATCGACGTGTTGAAGGATATGGATACAGAAACCAGGTGCCACCCTCTGGGGGTTTGCGCAAGGTTGGTTCGCCGTCGGTCACACATATCAGAACCTAACACGAGGAACAACATTACACCTTTCAACTTCCCTGCAATGATCCCTCTTGTAGTCAATACCACTCGTCCCCGTGACAGGCAATACATTCATTCTCAAGCCTCTGAGAGAGACCCTGGAGCTGCAATGATACTAGCAGAGCTCTGCAAGCGAGCAGGTACTGCGTATCTCTTCTCTTTGCGTATCTAGATTCTGATGGGGCATTAGAATAGGCATGCCCGATGGCGTGCTGAATGTCGTGCACGGTTCGGTCCCTACAGTTAATCGAATATGCGACCATCCGGATATCAAAGCTATCAGCCTTGTCGGAATGATAAGGCCGGAAGGCAAATCTCGAGAGGTCGGCCCTCATTTCATTTGCCTGAGTTTGGTATCCACACTGTTTTTAGGGGCATTCTGAATGGAAAGCGGGTGCAGGCGAACCTTGGTGCGATGAACCATGCTCTGATCATGCCTGTTGGTATCGTACATATTGATTACCAATGACCAAACGGCTGATTGTTCTGTAGCTAACAAGGACCTTGCGCTTAACTTACTTGGCGCTGCCTTTGGAGGTGCGTTGAACTCGGCGTGTTGCGACGCTCAGGAAGGATTGACGACGCTTGTTCGCAGCTGCTTGTCAACGATAGATAGCAATCTCCGTGGGTGAGTGAGGTGGCGTGTCGATGCATATTTGTCCGCCCTAATTTAAAGTCTCAAGGTTAACGGCGGTTTCGAACAAGGCGCAGGCCTGTGGGACTTTCATCATCTCCGAATTCCCCGACCTGACCCAAACCGAAAACGTCGCTCCCCTCATCTCCCCGCTGCGAAGCAGGGAGTGGTTGGACACATCAGGAGGAAGGTGGCCGGAATATCACAGTCTCTGGCTACGAAAACGAAAACCGTGTGGGCCCAACACTCGTTGAAGCTGTTACCACATTGTGAGCGTACAAGGAAGAGATTTTTGGGCCGGTCTTGGTGGCATTCAAGGCTGACACCTTAACTTGAAGCTAATCACCCGCCCCCCCGGTGGAAAAAACTGACGGCTGACAGGTGTATATCAAATTGAAAATCACCGGTAGGTCATCTGACAGGACTTGAAGCAAATGACCCAGGTTGGGTTTGACAGATCGACAAGTCTGGTTGACAGATCCGGTTGCCAACCTTTCGAGGTGTGACGGGATTCAAGCATAAACGTGACATTCAAACTCCGCCCAGGCTTGGAGCTTACCTCAACCATATGACCAGCAGACACGAAAGGCAAGACGCGTCAACGACTATACCGCGAGAGGATTCTGTAAGTACTTCGGTGGCTTGATACCAAGGAGTTGGAAAAGTCTAGGAAATGCGGGTGAGTAGCCGTTTGCGCGTTTTGCCGCCTTGAATTATTCTAGTAAAAATCTGGCGCTAACTGCAATGATACACAGGTGCTAGCTTTGCATGGAATGACGAGGAGAAGAGCATACAAGGCAGGTCTGGAAGGTTCAGAGGGTCTGGAGGCGAGGGTTGGTGAACGAGAACCTGAGAGTTGGGTTGGAAGCGTACTTGGCGTAAGACGTAGAACGTAGGACACTTATGTGTCTAATCCAAGTATATGACGCGTGAAGACTTGCCTGCAAAGCACCAACTGGTCACCTTGCGAGCGGCCTCAACAGCCCTAGCAGCTCTCACTGTCGCCGACGCCATTTTATATGTAATAATTTTATTTATAATTATAAAATATATACATTATTATATTCACTACGTTCGTCGACGCGCCCTTACAAACGGCTGGCCACACCCCCAATTCAAACGTAGCCTCAGTAGCCTCAAACCGTTGGCCATTTCCAATATTTTATACATAATAAACTATTGTTTATTATATTAAATTATTATCCCTTATTATCACTAATAAAAGTAATTATATCACTAAAGTTCGCGCCTCGCCACCCAAACCTCAATCCCGTCATGCCATCACACACCTCGATTGGTTGGCAACCGGATCTGTCAACTGGACCTATTGATCTGTCAAACCCCAACACGTTTCACATTGGGTCATTTGCTTCAAGTCCTGTCAGATGACCTACCGGTGATTTTCAATTTGATATACACCTGTCAGCCGTCAGTTTTTTCCACCGGGGGGGCGGGTGATTAGCTTCAAGTGACACCTTAGACGACGCGCTCGCGGTCAACTCGAACCGCTGTGACAACGAAACGGCCATCTCTACGCAAAGTGGAGCGACCGCAAGGAAGTTTGAGAAGGGCGTCGAGGTCGGGTAGCATTAACGTGCCTATCCCGGTACCGCGACCAATGTTCTTGTGGAGCGGAAGCAAGGTACTCTGGACGAGCTCTCCTTAACTCGAGCCCTCGATTCTGATACGCGTCCACAGGGCAGTTTTCTCGGCGATATTCCATTCTACGGGAAGAAGTAGGCTGTACGGTGGCCCGTTTTAGATCTGACACTGTCAAATCCAGTGGCATAAATTTCTACTCCCAAAATAAGGTGAGATTGTTTGAATTATGAGTGCTTTCAAGGTTAACACGTTAGCAGACTATCACATCCTTTAGGAAGGCCGTGGTATGTTGTAATAGTCGTGAAGGCTGGACGTGAAGCTCACATTTGTTTAGGACGCCATTGGCAATAAGGCATCAGTCGATATCCGACAATGCAGTGAAGAAGGCGCTTCCCATCTCATACAGGGTGATCTACATTGTACCTTTACATATCACATCGGTAACCAAATTTAGATTCGACCTTTTGTCAACCTCATCGCTCAATTCGCCTCTGAGCAGTATTCCACCACGCCACTGGCCCTGGACGATACTTTGTTCCCCCAGGTGCTCAACTAGAAAGTAGTGCTCAATGCCGCCTCCTTCTACTCGCGGTCCGCTCTCTATCTCTCAGAAAATACGGAAATCCTGAAAGAAATTTCTGCGCTTCTCGATTCTGGATCTACGGGCTGTTTCATCGGCTCTCGCCTCGCCATCGACAATTAACTTCCACTCGAAAACCTCAAGAACCTCTTCGGCTCACCCTGTTCGATGGTTCGGTCGCCTCTCAAGGCTTAATTTTCAGTCCACAACTCTCGACATCTAGTTTCCGTCCGGTACTCAACACCGAGCTAGTTCCTCTTGGTAACGTTGGATCGATCCGTCACTGTAACCCTAGATGACCACACCAGACATGAGAACCATGCGTGGTACATGCCCCAAAACAAGCGAGGACTGGAAACCAAAGCCCCTTCGTCAAAATGTCACAGGATGCATCCGTAGGAAAGAGAATCAAACCTTAGACGTCAGAATTTTGAATTTGAACCTGAATTTTCATAATTTTTTATCTAACGTAGGGGAATCAACTATAGAGGTCAGAATTTAAATTTTATCTAACGGATGGCTCGTTATCTGACATGTATTTAATCTTTCTGGAGCCGTCATCTTTTCTGACAGCGGCGACTCACTGGTGACCTCCAATCTCACAGATGTCGGGCTACCCACCGGAACGGCGGGATATTTGCCTCAAGTATGCGATACCCACGAACAATTACTTCAATGGTGGGGACAAGTGAATACCGAATTGACCGGGTTCTAGAACGCGTAATTGATTATCATAGGGTAACTTCCTAGTTGACTCGTCAAGTTTAGTGAACGACTTGCGCCCCTTGCTCAGACTTGTAAATTAACGTTCTAATTATTCCTACGGCACCAATATATGCTGTGTATGGGCAAGATATCCGCTGGCGGTGCTCCGTCGACACTGAAATCTCAACGATGTGATGGCGATGTAGGGAGTACGCCTTTCAGGTGGGCCATGCATATCGGATTCGGACTTTCCTTCTATCTTTGCTCTTTGCGTCTTCGGGCCTGCCCACATGCCATGTTTCTCTCTCACGATGAGCAGAGGAAGATGCCACTGAGTGAGCAGGACGAGCCTGAAAAACTCAGGTACAGTGGTGTACCACCCACCGGGCAGCTTCTTGCTGCTCGCTGAGGGTAGATAGAAGCGCGAGCAAGTACATATATAATGTAGTTTAATATCAAATAAAGATGTTTTGAGCCCTTAGAATCATGCCTGCGACACGCGATCATGTAGATTGAGGCCTGGCCTAATTCTACTACAGTTGAAATGCTAATAATGCATAACGTCGGTCAACGCTCAATCCTATGCATTATTACATATATGCATTATCAGATCAAGGTTTGTATTTCAAGGAAAGATGGTCCTAGTTCGACTTGTAATTAAAGAACATATTAAGAGTGGTCTGTTTAGTGCCTTCCCTGCTCATCCTCTGGAGGCAGCCTCAGTATTGGCGCAGGACCTGTGCTACCTCGAGTGCACCCTCTGGACATAGAGCCAGACTGTTCTCCTCAAGTAACCAACATGCGTCTATCATCTCCTTGAAAGATGGAAGCACCACTTCAAGCCAATCTTGTTAGAGTTTATTGGTCTTCGCCACGCGCTGATCTGTGCGCACTTCTTGTGCCCAGTTTTTCACATGCTTGTATATAATACAAACTCCGCTGCCACTTTCAGACTTAGCTGTTTCCCCTGAAACGCTGAGCTGTAAGTCGCCTATTTCTTGTTGTATCACGTTGTTACTTATATCGAGTACCTAGCACTCTACTCTAGGTACTTAATACAGAGCTGTTTCCCCCGAAACGCTGAGCTCACTATACCCCAGCATTGAGAGGTTGGATGTGCGATGTGAGACCTGGCTCAAAGTAGATTAATTTCATTTGTTTTGGTTTATACTGAATACTATGGCTGGTAAAGTTGTCCAATGTAAGAGCAATTCGATGGTTTTCAAGCTGCAATTCAATATCCCATGATATTATAGCCAAATCTTATTGCGGCTGATCAAGGCCGATCAGGTTGGCTTATTTCCAATCCTCATAATGCATAATCACGCCATAAGGCTATGCATTATGCATTATGCAAAAATGGTCGATTTAGATAGGAACCAACTCCGTCAACACCAAAAGTTATGCATTATGGGAATTTTTTTTTTTTTTTTGGGGCAAGGCACTGGCTCTGCTACCCAAAGGGTGCCCCAACATCAACCATGGGAACTCAGCGGCTCTCTAGAGCTCTCCCTCCATAACGCTGGTGGAATCTGGTTTAAGACCCCACTGTCTGTTGGAGACGCCAATACAGCCCCGCTCACATCAACACATGAGGGTGAGATGGTCTCCCGGCACCCAAAAGTGATCGACTGAGACTCCAAGGCTTCAGAGGCCGGGGGTGTGGGGGTTGCCGTGGAGCTCATTCGCTCCAGGAATACCCACTAAACCACCAGGGAGCCTCCAGCCTGACGTTGGCAAGGTAGCACGCCCCCTCGGATGGGGGCGGGCACCGTACCGGGCCACTCCTAAAGGGTTTTACGTCCCTGGAAGACTAACTCAGATGCCGGCCAGAGCCACAAAGGGATGACCATTGCAGAGCAGCCTGCCCGCCTCTTGCAGCAGGGAGTGCCCAGCGCGAGCAAGCTTCTGCGCCAGGAGTTGACCCCGCCTCTATGGGAGACGGGCGCCATTATGGGATGATGGGGAGGGGGCATACATTGCTGTAAAACAGTAACCAGTTGGCTAACGCCCTACTGGGGGGCGCAGCCACAGGAGTGTACGAAGTTCTAGGTCGCAGTCCGCAGCCACGAACGTGTACTTGGGGTGCGCGAAAAGCTCCTTCATTCTTTTCTTCCAGATGAGCCACAGGAAAGTACCTATAGCCCATTCCCTCTGAGGCCTGGTAAAAGGGGCGCCCTCGCGGACTATTCTAACCCCTAAACCATGGAACCATGGAGTGGAGACCCTGACGTCCTCCTCGGCCCTGCACCCAATTCCATCATAGCTGTTTTTCTCTTTCCCTCTGTGGAGGCGGCATAAGAAATGAGCACAATCGCCCAACGCCACCGTGGAATCAACTTAACCAGGCTACCAGCAGGTATGCCCACTGTGAGCCCAGCGACAGAGGATGAGTCCTCTCGAGCCGACATGGGGAACTCCTGCATTATGGGAATTTTTTTTTTTTTCGGGGCAAGGCACCGGCTCTGCTACCTCTAAGGGTGCCCCAACATCACCCATGGGAACTCGGTGGCTCTCTAGAGCTCTCCCTCTGTGACGCTGGTGGAATCTGGTTTAAGACCCTGTTGCCTGTTGGAGACGCCAATACAGCCCTGCTCACACCAGCGCAGGAGGTGCATTATGGGAATTATGCATTATGACCTTATGCATTATTAGTGTTTCAACTGTATGTACCACCCAGCGAGCCATGCATGCCTGGCGCCACAAAAATCATCAATTCAGGGTCTACAGTATGTTCCCTTTTATTACTCATCACTCTCATCATGCACTGACCATGATGAAGATGCAGTCCTGCTCAATTCCATAATCTGTGACTGTTTGTCAGAGTAAATTGAACAATAATATCACTGTTTAAGGAATCTCCTTGTACAGTAGTTAAAGTTGTGGACCAGTAGCATCAAACCTTATCATGATGGCGATGTAGGAAGTGACCCAGCCAGCGGATGCCAACTGTAGCTGTTGGGTTGCCAGATTGAGGGTGAAGAAGCTCATTATCACGTCAAATTCATTGTTTCCGAGTGTCAGGGAAGCCCCTACGCACAGTCTCCTGCAGGTAAGCAACAATAAGTTGCTCCTCCTCTGGAAGAATATTCTGCTGCATGCTAGAAGAGTCCAGTTTTGAGGGATGACCTTGAATTCGTGCAGAAATCGTCAATCTCGGGTCCCCATACTTGTTTGCATGCATGGTTTGGCCTGAGGCCGGGTGAGGGCTGGTCCCAGGTTGCAAGATACTCGTCTGTAGCCTTTTGTATGGCTGATTCATGTTCTTCAAGGTTGTTTTGTTTCTTCACAGCTTCTGGGATTTGGCCTGGCATTGTCAATAATGCCTGGGGCAGCTGCTGCTCATAAACCTAGCTGTTCCCTTGTTTCCTGGTCTCTCCACTCAACAGGAAGGCTAAAAAATGAATACATGGGTTCCTTAATGATACTTTGTATTTCTGACAGAGCAAGGTAGGTTCCCGTGTGGATACCAGCCCAGAAATGCGACCTAAGTTCTCAAATCTAGCTATTTCTGTGTCCAATGGACATTGCGGACGATCCGGGCAAAGCGCCAACCCAGCATATATTCCAAAAATCATTTTAGGTTTAAATACATAAAATAGCGAGGTTTTTTGCTTATCAACTACCCCCCGCCATCCGTGGCTCGCTAGATGGTACCGTCCGGTGGGTGGTACACCACTGTAACGTCTTCATGACCGGCTCGAGCCGACTAAAGGCAAGGTTTGCACTTCTTTCGAACGACCCAGCTCCGACGACGCCAGACTGGTTGTTGTCCGCGCGCGACTGTGTGTTCACGCGGCCAGCAAAGCAAGGACGGTGGAGGGGGTGGGCGTATGGGACCGCCAGCAAGCACTCGTTATTCTTTTC
>Ga0307515_10021374_pt1 | contig 11479 bp, 4 predicted proteins | sample 17_EM_MG_FD_194513 | JGI IMG/M metagenome (GOLD analysis project Ga0307515, IMG submission 194513) | Populus trichocarpa ectomycorrhiza microbial communities from riparian zone in the Pacific Northwest, United States - 17_EM | ecosystem: Host-associated > Plants > Roots > Unclassified | place... | reverse complement strand
ATTTTTATTTCCATTTTGGCATCACAATATTCTCAATATCTTACCATTATCTCTACCTTTCTCAAGTCCGAATACATCTTCCTTCGATAATCATGCTTCGTTACTGACAAAGCCTGGCATTTATGTAGATTGGTTTTTAGATACACACACCGCATGTTCAATGCTTATCTTAATGAAGTTTATTAATTAATTTTTTCTTTGCTTGTTTGGCCACGAGCCTTGTTATTATTGGAGTCTTTTCCATTTTCTTTCTTTTGTTTATATCCTTATAATGATTCTTCATCAGTAAAGGGTCTTAAGTTACAAATGATATCGCTAGAAAAGGGTCTAATAAAGTTTCAATCTTTCACTAATGAAAGATACAAGAAAAAATGTAACCTGTTCTTAGACAATATATAGCAAGCAATATATACCTCTATTGTGATGGTGACAAGGAGAAGAGATTAGCAATGAACTGTAGGAAAGGTTCCACCTCATAATTCCCCTACGGGGCTGTGTAGTTAGTCTCTTTATCACATTCACCTCCATAGTTCTTTTACTCACTGTGGGCGTGTTTCAGTGTTTCTGCTTTGAAATAAAAGAGAAAGTGGAAGAGAGAAGAGTCCAAAAATGGGCTAATTCAATACCATTTATGGGCTCCATAAAAAAGGGGCCTTGCGGGGCCTTTGCTTCTTTTTTTTTTGAACTTACCGATTCAAAGCCGGCGTCGTCTCAACGAAAGCAATCCTTTCCAACGGTCAAAATATTTCATTTCTATCAAGCAAACCAAACTGTGTATATAAACGAAGAAAGGAAACCCCTTTCTTCATTTTTCGCTCATGCCTCTCTATCTGGGTTTTCAAAATCCTCTCTCTCTTAAACAAAAGCCCTAAGAAAGATCGTTCATCAAGTTTCACTTCTAAGGTATGATTGAAGGTTCACGCTCTTAAGATTTTATCTTTTATTTAGTTATTATTTCTTTGTTTAATTTTCAGTTTGAATATTTCTTTGTTTGATTTCCAGTTTGAATTAGAATTTATATAGTTCTTTCTTTGTTAACGTTCTTCTCTTTTATCTTCTGTTCTCTCTTCTGTTGTGTTTGTTTGATTATTTAGTCTGATTATGTGGTTTCTTGCAGGATTATCTTGAGAAAGAAACTTCAATTCAGGTCATGAACATTATTTATCCTTTTTATCGCATTTATCTTATGTCTCGCCTTATGAATTATAAAATATTCTTGGTCAATAATTGCTAAAATTATCCTAGGTTTAGTCTTTTTTCTCTCTATTTTCATATTTTTTTTAGAATTTGGAAAATGGGGTTATGTATGCTTTCTTTTTTCCTTCTTTGTATGGTTGTAGACCTACTTTTGCAGACACATGGCACCTCGGTTCAGCCAAGCATTCAGGTTCTTTCCTAATTTCCTGTATATTTTATTGGAGGCATGTGAGAGTGCCTGATTTACTTGTCTCACAACTTGGTCTATGTGGGGTTGTTAACAGTAATGTGTTTGCTGGTATTTTAAATTACTTCAATTTGATATGATGGATAAAATGGCTATTGGCTTGTTATGGTATTGTGTCAAGACTACCCAGAAAAGATAGATATCTATCTATCTATCTATAATTCTAACATTTACATTGTCAAATATATCTTTTATGTGGATAATTTCTGATTCTGTGGTTTTTAGAACCTCTAAAATAAATCACTTAAAATTCAACCATTGTCAGATATTCTTGATGGTAAAATTGTCAGAAATCAGCTGGGAAATTATGTGAGTGTGGTTGGAATGAACATATTGAAGCGAAAAGGCCCCTCACCTTGATTTTGTCATTTGCAATTTAAATGAGACTAATAATGTGATTCAAATTTAATGCTCCTAATACTCCGACTTTCTTGGAGTGGAAACTTGCAAAAAAATTAAGAACACAATGGAGAGTATTTTAGAGAAAACTAAAGCTTGGATGAGGAGATGTTATTGAATGATAAATTTCTTTGAAGAATGCAATACAGCTAGGATAATTTTTTGTTTATCTTCGAGGCAACCTTTAAAATCCTGTTTCAGCTAAATACTGAATACTAGAAATCCTTTTTGATTGGGATGTCGATCAGGAACGTATTTTGAATGCTAAAATATGTATCATTTCTTTTTCCTTCTTTATTTCAGTTGATCATCATTGTTATATGTTCTTTCCATTATCTTTACCTTGAAAAGTTTGGAGCAGGTGGTTCCCATATCTCGTATGCTGAATTGTAGTTCAATTTCGTTGTAGTTGTTCTTTTTCATTTTTAATACCTGCTGCTGAGACACTTGCATGGGAAAAGAACTTGAAATGCCATTGATGATTTATGGAGGTTAAGAGGATGAACCTCAAAATCCTATTATAATGAACAGAAATCTTTTTTGTGTTTTGCTTGAACTTTGAAATTGAACCAAAATACAGAACTTGTATTTGTGTGCATGTATAACTCTTGCCTCGTACACATTTCACTTCACTTTTTTTTTTTTTTAAATGACTTGATAATATACCCCTCTACGGCAACTAATCTTTTATTACTTTGTTTGTAAGGCTTTCACTCTTATAGGCAATTTTTCTGGATGCGTTGGGAAAAAGTGGAGAAAGATTGATGCTTTGAATAGTTTAATACAGATAAAACGAAGTAGGCATCTGAGGTAATAATTTTGTAGTTTCTTATACACTGATAATATGATTTGCTTGGTCTAGTCACTTTGTAGTTGTCTCACATCTCTTTTTCATGGTGGTGGGTATTCTTGTTAAGATACACGGTTGTTATTAGTGTTTTCTTTTCGTTGCCGCCATCATAATACCTAGTGAAGCTAGTTTCTTTATCACATTTAGCTGCATAGTTTCATGTTGTTCTCCCTCCATTTGTCTTATTGTCTCTGCTTTGAGAGGGGGGAAGAGTACGAGCATGGATGATTGAGAGCGGTTAATATAGGAGGAATGGTTTGCTGAATTGAAGAATCAAGTTTTTCTATTGTTATTGGAGATTTTTATTTACTGGTATACAGCTCACTTATAAAATCCCTCTCTAATTTTTTTAATAATCACTATTTTTTAGTTTCTTGAATGATATTTATTAACTAGGAGAGTGAAGTGCCCGTAAGATTAGCCCCGGGGATAAATGAAGTCTAGAAGATTGGCTTTTTAAAGTATTTTGTGGCTTTGTAGAACCTGAAAAGTAAATATACTAAAATGTACTTGTATTCAATCATTGCCAATATGCTTGTATCCTAATCACATTATTCTTAATTTATGGTAGATTTTTTTTTTTGATGAATCATGTCTAATATAGGAGCCAAAAGTGGAGGAAGATCGATGCTTTTAACAAAATTTAATGCAGATGAACCATTGTAATATGTAAATTTAATGCAGATGAATCATGTTGAATATTATAATGTACTTTGTTTCTTTCGCAGCTAAGAAATAACCACTGTAATTTTGAAAAAGTAGAAGGATCTATGGTTAAAAAATTAATAATAATAATTCTCAAAATTGGGATTTGTGCTTAATATATATCTTCCTTGTGTTTTGAGTTCATCAAAATCTGATACGTTGCAATGACAAGTTGATCTTGCTAAGTTATGAAGGTTTCAAGGAACTTTTTCAAGGAGAAAGGGAAGAAGATGAAATGGACAAGGAGAAAGGGAATTGAATTTAGTTGAAAGATTTTTGTTCCACACACTTAATTATAATAGAAAATTGCTTTCAAATGGCCAATAAACTAATTCTATTTTTGCCAAGTATGTACGTCAAAAGAAATTATTTTAAAAAAATAAAAAGAGGATATATGAACTTAACATGATTTGTTACTTATTAGTTGGAACCTAATTTTAAAACCATTTTTCTTTGTTTTTTTAACTGTAAAGCTAATTTACTTCAACCATATTATAAATTAAAAAAAAAAAACTAAAAGCCATTAGTCAATAAATACAGCTATTATTGTGGATTGAAGCAATAAAATGATTATTTTGCTATTTTTAAAAATTATTCTTCTTAAAAAAACACTAACAAAACTTGCAATTGAAAGTGAAATCATCTTCCCTAGGGATCATTCGACATTACACTAAAAGCCATTAGTCTTTAGGCATTTTATAATTTTTTTAATCTAATTTGGTTTTAATTCTTTTGATTGCTTTTTTTTTTTTGTGTGTTTTACCATTTTATTGATTTATTTGTTTTTCAATTTCATTCCTCATCATTTTATTTCATTAATTTCTTTATTCAATTTTGATCTTTATTCTTTTGATTGTTATTTTCTTATCATGTTTTTGATTTATTGTTTTTTTTTATTATTTTGCCCCTCAATATTTTATTTTATTTAGTTTTTTTATCCAATTTTGGTCTTTATTTTTTTATTGTTATTTTTATCTTTTTTTCAATTTAGTTCCTAATTATTTTCTTTCATTTAGTTTTCATACTAGATTTGATCCTCATTATTTTTATTCTATTTGTTTTATGTTTTTTTTTTATATAATTAGAAATGTACTTCGTGATTTTTTTTGTGCCTTTCAATAGGTTACTTATTTTGAATTATTAGCCTTCTATAGTTTTAGGGTCTTTATTTTTTTTTATCATTCAAGTTTTAGGGTTAATTTTTAAAAAATAAAATTACATTATTTGAAAAAAAAGAAGTTAAAAAACTGAAACGATGTTATTCTAAACAAAAATAATTTTTTAAAATAAATCTTGAAGTTCACTTTAACAAGAGTTGATCAGTTAACTCATCTAATTTTAAATAAATCATCACATAACTTGGCTTAAAAGTAAACTTGGCTTGAACCAAGCTCTGAATTTACAAGTCATCAAAACAACCTGTCGTGCCGTACTTAAAATAAGAAACCTAATGCAAGGGCAAAGTTGACAAATGGGCCTAAATCAACGATTGTTATTGTAATTGGTTGTTTATCTATTACACAGTCTATATCAAGTGTCCAGCCTGTTTACAATTATTTGGTTAAGTTATTCTTTTCTTTTCTATGTTATTATTTATTAGTTAGTGTATATAGAAAAAGAAAAAAAAATGTATTTTTTTCATATGTTTAATTTATTATATTTTTAAAAAAATCCAAGTTTTTTATAATTCACAAAAATAAATAGAATTTTATATTTTAAACAAACCATTCTATATGTATTCTTACAAACGCTTCTCTATCTTGATCTTGACATTTTATCTCAATCGTTTCTCTTTTAGATGAGAGGGTATGGATTAGAATTTTTTTTTAACTCTAGGAGATTAGTATTTTTCAAAATAATACAATTCCAGTTTTACTATATAGTTGGACGACTGATTTACGATTTGCCTTGATGCAGTATTAAATAGAAAAGATTGAAATAAAATAATTATAGGACATGCCGGCGATCCACTCATGTTGCGCTGAGATCTGAGGCCAAAATGAAGAGTGTTAGGCTTAGATTTCTGAACTACTGTGGTTTGTAATTGTAATGAATAACAAAATATTATCAAACTGTACTTAATATTATATGCTTGAATATTGTAATTCTCTCTTAAAACAAGCATTAAATAAAAAAAATACGGACAAAACATCTAGAATTTTCTTGTTCTTATTGATTCAAGTAGCACAAGAATGATTAAATAAAATTATGAAAAAACAGGAACATATAATTAATATGAATGCCATTAATTATAATATAATTTGTTAAATAATATTGGCACGTTTCCGAAGATGGTGCTCGTGGTATTCTTTGATATCCCGGGGCTAAAATTTATCACTTTTTTTCCAGGTAAAAACAAGTTTGACTTTAAATAATCTATCAGCCAGGGATACATGCTGGCTAGAATGTTAGCTTATATTTTAAAATATTCTAATTAATTTAATCAGTTTTTTTTACAGTTTAGTTTTTTGATTAGATTTTTTTTTCTTGATTTAATTAATTTTCTAGTTTTTTTACTCACCTCTACTCTAACGCTTTAACCTTGAAATTAATGTTAGTCGCTGCATGCCTGCTCTTTGCCCTTGACACTAGAGCCTCGGTGTTTGCTGCAGGCTGCAGCATCACTCCCCCGCATGAAGCTATGCCTTGGCATCGTCTTGACGTCTAGCATTCCATAAGCTATGCTAATTTGTTGTACTAGGTGTTTTTTGTCTTGTTCATCGAAGGTTTTTGTTCAAGAATCCTCTGGGAGCTGCTCTACTCCTCGCCTAAAGCTGTTTCTCAAAACCATCTGCACCGCTACTCACGGACTAGTACTGTTTCTGCAAATAGCTAGGCTTTTGTCATATAGTTTCAGTATTAGAGTAAATATGTTATTTCTCATTTGAAATATGTTATTCCAGGTAAAAACAAGATTGGCATTACAGATGCGGAACAGCTTAAAGGGAGAAAAAGAAACATCCTTGAACATGCCCGAGATACGATTCCAAACGTCTAACATCATATTATCTTTCCTAGGATGTTTTTTCAGAGCGCCAAACCAAAGTGGCAACAGAAGGGCTGCCGGTAACTGGGCATTGGCGTATCGAAATGTTCTAAACCAAACATTTCACAGGAAGAAGAGTGGGACTCCTGAAGCAAAGGAATAACGAGACCAAATCATGACCCACCATTATACAAGCATGGATCCTATTAGACAAGCACATGTATAATAGCATTAGGAGTTTGTCCACGCAAAAAAAGGACTGCCAAATTACGAAGCCAATATCGTGTCATGTGACAGGATTTAGAATTAAAAGAAGGAAAAGAGAAAGGTCAAATGTGAGGGAGCACTAATAGCATGGCTAATCAAACACAGAGAACCACTTGCGGAAAAGAATTTAACATTTAACCGTCATTTCAAAACAAAATACATTCGAGAGAGGAGACGCTCAAGAATAATCATTTGGTGCTTCAAGTAATAAGAAGCAAAATAATGGGAAACATGGAAACTCAAACTTAGATTTCAGATAAAAAGAAATTATAAAGTATCATGACCATGAAGTTGGCATGCACAAGGAGGGGAGAGTGTTCCATGATAAGTAGTAAAACAATCCACAACTTGAATCTCATCATCCTAAATTTTATTACTAAAGAAGAATGATGCAGAAAAGAACGAACCTCGTAAGACTATTGAATCGGGTAAGCATATAAGACACGGAGAATAGAAGGAGAGGAAAAATAGAATAGCCAATGCTTACAAGATTACGTCTTTTTAATCGAGTCAGCCTCACAGTTTATGTTGACATTATTGTAGAGCAAGTCATTATCAAAATGTGTAAATACATCTAAATCCCAACTTAAAGAGATTTTCTTTAAATACCAAATATATAACATAAGAAATAAATGGATGCTATGGTCCCCTGCAAGTTGATAAAAACCCATATCATTGATACTAAAACTGAAACTTTCCATCTACATCACCATGACATCTTAAAACTTATCATAATCATCAGTCAAGACATCAAGAAAATCCAAACAGCAAAAGTGTTAGGGAAGAAGTCTTGCACCTGCTAGGGGATTGTTTAAACACATCTGGTGTTGTTCAATAGATACCAAGACTGGCTGTTAACTAACATCTGATCCAATATCATGTTTGATGAAACGGTGATAGGAGGCATTCAAGATACCAAACCAGACATTTCTCCGCAGGTGTGGAAATAAGAAAACAGCTTTACATGCGAAACAACTGCTGAGCATTGCTAGGACACTTATGCATTGACCTCATTGTACGGTTTTCTGGATTAATACTTTTGTAGATTTGTTCGCTCGAGCATCTTGAGCAACAGAATCTTAACTGAACTTCCAATCAATATTTCAGAGCATTAATGACAGAAATCTGACACTTAAACTCCCAAGATCCTTTCATGTAGTGGTGTGGATAATGCCACTTGCTACCTAGGAACATTTTCAATTTCTTGAAATATTGTCAGGATTGACAGAGAGTGACCTTATGGCAAATGTAAAACCACTACCACAGTAAACATTCAAGGAGGCTTCTTTATTCTGAATATCAGGGATTAGACTGACTGTTTGAGGGATAGTTTGATCATTTGTATTCCCCAGGCCAAGTTGACCGTGTTCACCCCAACCCCATGTCTTTATTGCTCCATCCACTGTGAAAAAAATTTAAAATGTCATCAACAAAATGAAATGGCACAATGACTCAGTATAGAAAAAGAAGATGGGTAGCAATTCATAGTAAATAAGCTTGCCTGTCACTAAAGCAGAGTGCTCAGCTCCGGCCGCAATCTTCACAACTTTAACCCCATCAAGACCAATTACTTCATTCAAAGCAGTTCCGGGTGAATCTTCTGGAACATGAAACAGAGAGGTGGTCACATGACAACTAACAGTAACTAATACATGAGATGAATATTTGGTGTGCATAGCTTAAGTGGTTTGATAATAAAAGTTCAGAGTAACAAGAGTATTGGGAATTAGCCATCTACACTATAGAAACTGAAGCTCCTTACCCATCGTAAACACAAGGAAACCCAAAAGGTTCTTTCTTCCAGTTTTGGAAGTGGTATAGAGCAATCATCATCACTTCATCACATATATTTTTACAACAATGCTAATGCAGGTTGAATGTCTAAATGCTTACCAGGACGATGCTTCACTGCACTCATTTTCTCAAGATCACAAAGAACCCCATGGTAATTACCACCAAGCATAAGTACTTCCTCGTCACCTGTTCATGATATCCCATCATCATTAAAATCTTAAGAAGACAGGAGCGGGATGAGGGGTTGTTCAAAACCACAAACAAAGAAATTGGATAGGAAAAGAAATGCATTTACCTGTCAACAGTAAGCCATGATTCCATCCAAGGGCAGCTTTGGTGCACCGCAAGGATGAAAGTGAAAGCTGAGGAAAGTTAGCATCCGAAGCGCCAGCAAAACCCCTTCCCCACGTGTATAAATGACCATCAGCTGATGTGAACAGTACGATGCAACATCAACAAGAATGATAAACGGCTTGAGACTAGATGCTATGAATTGCCAACAATAGATGCAACTTGCAATACAAAAATATTTCACTAGTCTTTGAAGATTTCATGTTAAGTTATCTCAAACCATTTCCATTACAAAAGTTTATGAATGGTTTTATGTTCTATACGTATGTGAACCTATGGTCCAAAATGTTTATGCCAGAAACTTTCTTTCTGCCTTCATTGCAATAGTCAGAAATAGAAAGTATGTCAGTCCCTCACCAGATATTGCAGCACTGTGATCTCCATTTGCACTGATGCTAACGATTTGGACATCTTCTAACCCACAAGTAACTTGAGGAAGATTAATTGATTTGGTTTTATCTCTGGAGATACCCAGTTGACCACGCTTTCCAGAACCAAAACCATAAACTTGATTTCCTGGTACAATCCAGATTGCAATATCACAAATGAAATTAAGCTCCTTCTAAAAACAACGAGCCTTAGTGATTTAAGCATATGTTAAAGCGATATTGACTTCGCAGCACAGATGCATCTCTGCATTATAACATTGTGACTAGCAATGAATGCCACAGCAGTTACCATTAAGCAAGACAAGTGAATGGCGCATGCCACAAGCAATCTGATTAACAAAATTATTAGCGAAGTAGTCGACTTTAACAGGAGTACTCTGCGACCTGTAATTCCCTTGCCCAAGCTGGCCAAATGAGCCATCCCCGCAAGTAAAAAGCAAGCCTATGTCTGAGAATTGGCACAGAACAAAAAACACTTAAAACAGAGTTTTCTACTATAGAATGGATATTAAATTTTTTCCAGAACCTCAAAGATGGAAGAAACAATTATAATCATGAATGAGAAAGAACCTGAGACAAACCCAGAATGGCTCCATCCAGCTGAGACATGAGTAATGACACAACTCTGCAAGGAACTGACCGGCTTTGGGTGTAAGCTGTTGAGCATCTCTCCATGGCCCAACTGACCAGTTGTGCCCCTGCCCCATGTGAACACTCTCCCACCTACGAACAAGAATTTGATTAATTGTGATTGGATAACAAGAATTCAAAGGGAAAATGCAGAAGTAAACGAGGGTACCAGAGGTCAAGGCAATAACATGAGCACCGCCGCAAGCAAGAGTGGAAATGGATTCAGCAGAGGAGAGAAAGGGAAGGTGAAGGAGTTGAGGGAGATACTCATCTTCAAGCTTCCCTGTGCCTAGCTGTCCCTCCGTTCCTGCCCCCCAACTCCATATCTGTTGCTGTTTTGATTCTTCTTCATCCCTTTTAGCTTCTTCCATTATTTTACACACTCTTTGCTTTCCTATAGTGGATTAACATAAATTAAACCCTAAAATATGCAATTTCTTATTTTTCATTTGATTAAATAACTAAGCATTTTGAATTGCAAAAATAATTATTAAAAGGAATAATTCATTTTGTCTTCATTGTTGTGTAAATAAAAAAAATCTCTATTAACAAAAAAAATATTCAAATCACGCCAAATAATAAAACTAATGTTATCTCTCTCTCTCTCTCTCTCTCTCTCTCTCTCTATATATATATATATATATATATATATAAAAAAAAAAAAAAACTAACAAAAGACAAACACAACTCTATCCTGCTAGCAATTTCTAATCTAAACAAAAGTTCGCTATAATTTGTAAAAACTCAGCTCCATTAAACTTAAAATTCAACTAAAATCAAAGTTTTAGGAGTTTGTAGTCGATTCTCTTTGCATCTGTTCGCGTTATCAGGAGATGGAATTTCTTTTTTGTATTGTTGTTGTCCAGAACAAGACAACAAAAAAGTACATCTTCTCACTTATTTTCTCGAATTAAGACTTAAATAATCGAGATAATGTTATTGTTTCATTAGAATATTATTTAGTTTACAAGATTACACATAAAGAAATAGCATAAAACTTGGGTTAATGTGAAACTCGTAGATCCTAAGTTGATTTTTGTTCAATCTTCAATGTTCTACTCAAATGGGTTTATGAAAGTATGGAAACAATCTGGATTGTTTTCGAAAAAATCTTAAAAATCCACACATTAAAAATTAGTGTTAATATTGATGTAACCCTAATTTTATATTCTTTTACTGTATAACATGTTTAATTAGTGTTTTAATTTTGCAAGAAATAAAATGTTCATCATTATTTCATATCAAGTAATTGTTTCATATGTTATGACAAATTGCTTTTATAAGCTATTGTTTATTTGCAAGCAAGTTTATGATACGAACTTATATTAATTGAGTATAAAAGGTGACAGTGATAATAAAATAGTTATAAAATAGTTATTGATGTATCGACAATGCATGTCTTAAATATGCATAAAGTAAAAAAAATAAAAAAATTCATATTTATATTGATGTTGATTATAATGTTGCGCCACTACAAATAAAAATGTATAAATGTTATATAGACAAATCAAATGATGCTGGTAGGTTTTTCTAGAATAAAATATTTTTTAAATAATAATAGTAATAAAATTATACTGATTGTTAGAGAAAAAAATTTAAATTTCAATAAAAATAATGATGGTATCGGTTTGGGTGTTGATAATTCTAGCGTAAGTGTTGATGCT
>Ga0307515_10021373_pt1 | contig 11480 bp, 2 predicted proteins | sample 17_EM_MG_FD_194513 | JGI IMG/M metagenome (GOLD analysis project Ga0307515, IMG submission 194513) | Populus trichocarpa ectomycorrhiza microbial communities from riparian zone in the Pacific Northwest, United States - 17_EM | ecosystem: Host-associated > Plants > Roots > Unclassified | place... | reverse complement strand
ATAAATAGGTACAGACAGTAGGCATAGACAGGTAGGCATAGACAGTAGGCATAGACAGGTAGGTACAGACAGTAGGTATAGACAGGTAGGTACAGATAGTAGGCATAGATAGGTAGGTATAGGTAGGTGGGTATAGATAGACAGACAGATAGATAGATAGGCAGGTAGGCAGGTAGGTAGGCAGGCAGGCAGGTAGGCAGGCAGGTAGGCACTAGGCCAATTAACAATTTAGAGGCTCTAAGTAAATAGCTCTATATTTTATATAGTTATAATATAAATATATTTAAAAGTATATTATATCAATCTATAGGAAACGTGCAAAATATATAAAACGTATAAAATGTGCGAAACGTACGAAACGTATAAAATGTATGAAACGTATAAAACGTACAAAACGTACAAAACGTGCAAAACGTATAAAACGTATAAAATGTGCGAAATATGCGAAATGCAAGGGCTACGTATAGGCTTCGCGCGGATTGCCGCAAAAAATATAGGCTTTGCGCAGGTTGCTGCAAACTACCGTAAAAAATATAGGCTTCGCGCGGGTTGCTGCAAACCGCCGCAAACCGCACAGGACCATATACGACCACCGCAACCGTACAGTTTGCAGCAAATTGCCGCAAATTGCTGCAAACCGCAACAACGAGCCAAAAAAAAAATTTCCTGATGTTTACCACTACTACCGCTTATATAGTAAGACTGTTCTTTATATAGCTTCTTTTAGTATTACGGCCCTCCTACTACTCAGCAACCGTACTGCCTACTCCTATTTTAGATACCTATCGATCTATATAAAGAGTCTACTTATAATATCTCTAAAGGCTTAGATCTAGCTAAGCTTTTATACTATATCTCTCTGCTTATTTAGGATAAGGTACTAATACAGCACCGCTACTACTTTAAAGCCGTGCAACGTTGCTTACAGACGTCCATTTTAATAACTCTACCTTTAGTGGACTCCCTACTATCTTAGGCGGCGACTTTGCTTAAATACTGCCTATCGTCCCACGGGGGAACCGCGCAGCTGTTATAGGTGCCTGCCTATAGCGGTCGTTCCTCTAGCCTACCTTCTATATACTATTATTGAGTTATAATACTTCTATTGCGTAATTTATCTATTTAGGGAAGGCTGGTAGCTATATAATATAATATTAAGGAGGCTAGTACCTAGCCTCCTAACGCTACCAAAGGATCAATTCTTAACACTCCTACTCGAACTAATGGTGCAGATTAATAGCTCCTACTTAATCCTTATAGGTAGATGAAAAATAACGGGGACTTCTTCCTTCTTTAGGCCTTATTAAACCTTAAAAAACTCTTTATAAGAAAATAGGGGAAAAGTGCCTAATAAAGTCCCTTTTAATAAAATAGACGCATTCGTTATATGGTCACCGCCTTTAGCTAAGCTAATAGCAATTTTTTATCCCCGGGATGGAGAATCCTAATTAGTTTATTTGACAATTACACTCGGCAGAATTCCACACCGCTATTTAAATTTAGTAGATATTACTAATGCACCTCTGCGTTATACGGGGTAGATCTATAAGGTAGGGTAATTAATATAAGAGTGTTTTAATATTAGTATTTATGCGTTCTTAATCCCACTGCGTTTTTAAAGGCAATAAACTTGTCCTTTAATAGGGCTTTGGTAAGCCCATCTGCTACCTATTTTTCCGTTAGGATGTACTGTAGATCTATATCCCCTTCGGCCTGTCTTTCCCGTATATAGTGGTGTTAAATTAATATATGTTTTGTCCTAGGGTGGAATTAGGGGTTCTTAGCTAGGGCTATAGCGCCTTAGTTGTCTCCGTAGATAATAGTTGCTATTAGCTCTACTAGGAGGTTCCTAAGCCAGATAGCTTCCTTAGTAGCTTATATTTCTCCTATATATTCTGCCTCGCAGAAAGATAGTATAACAACTGGCTACCTTTTTAATAACTAGCTAATTACTCCGCTTCTAATTTTAAAGACATACCCTACGGTGGACCGTTTAGTCGCGATGTCTCTCGCCTAGTCTAAGTCGGTATATCTAACTAGTTCTTCTAAGGAACCAGAGTAGTTCAGTTTTAGGGTAATAGTATCTTAAAGGTATTGGAAGATTTGTTTTACTGCTTTAATATAGGGTTCTCCTGGGTTAGTTATATAGCTGCTATAGGCTAACACCGCGTATATAATATCTGGTCTAGTTTTTAGCATAGCGTATATTAGTGACCTAATTGCCCTAGCGTACCAATTCTGGTCTATTTCTATAGCTATAAAGCCTTCCTTAGATGGTTCTAGTTTATTAGTATCCATAGGAGTTACCACTAGTTTACACTCCTACATATTAAATTCCCGTAGTACTTTTTTAATGTACTCCTTTTGGTAAAGCTAAAGGGAGTAGGTTAGTCGGTCTCTACGTACTAATATCCCTAGGTAGTAGGTGTAAGGCCCTAGGTTGGTTATCTAGAAGCGTTTACTAAGGGCATCTTTAAATTTTTGTATTTCGCTTTTATTAGGGCCTATTATTAGTAGGTTATCTATATAGACTGCTAGGTAGATATAACCTTTTATAAATACGCCAAAGTCGGATAAAAGAGGTAAAAAGCCTAGACCTTTTAGGAAGAGGGCAAAAGTGCAATACCAGATTTATAGTAATTATTTAAGTCCGTAAAGTGCCTTATTTAGTTAACAAACTCTCTTTATCCCGTCTTCTAGCCCTGTTAATTACTCAATATATATCTCTTCGTTGATTGCTCTATAAAGGAAGGCTGTCTTAATGTCCATTTATTTAATTTCAAGGTCAAGGGCTGCGGTAATAGCAAAAATCATTTTATAGCTTATTGGTTTAACTACTAATGCGAATGGCGATTAAGGGCTAACTATAAGAAGGGGGGGGGGTATGGGGTAATATAAGGGATATTATTGCGGTTACCTTAGGCTGCCCTTAGGACAACCCCTAAACGCCCCTTAGATAGTTACTGGTTATATACTAAAGGTACGTGCCTATAGTATATAGTCTCCACAATTCTAGAGGCCTTACCTTCTTAAAAATTTATCTCTCTTACCAATTTATCCTGTTCTATAATTATGCCTTATGGCCCCCTATCTATGAAGTCCCCTTATAATATCTTAGGTAGGTTAACTTATAAACTACACTAATAAATATACTATAGTTAGTAGTTATTCTATTTTATCTATTTTAGGTAGGTTAACTTACTTCCTATACTAATAGATACACTATAGTTAGCAGTTATCGCATCTTATCTATTTTATGTAAATTAACTTACTTCCTATACCAATAGATATACTATAGTTAGTAGTTATCGCATCTTATCTATCTTAGGTAGGTTAACTTATAAACTATACTAATAGATATATTATAGTTAGTAGTTATTATATCTTGTCTATTTTAAATAGGTTAACTTACTTCCTATACTAATAGACATACTATAGTTAGTAGCCATCGCATTTTATCCATCTTAGGTAGACTAACTTACTTCCTATACTAATAGATATACTATAGTTAATAGTTATCCTATCTTGTCTATTTTAGATAGGCTAACTTACCATCTAAACTAGCAAATATACTATAGTCAGCAGCTATCGCATCCCGTCTATTTTAGGTAAGTTAACTTACTTACTACACTAATAGATATACTATGGTTAGTAGTTATCGCATCTCGTTTATCTTAGATAGGTTAACTTACTCTCTATACCAATAGATATATCATAGTTAGTAGTTATTATATCTTATCTATTTTAGGTAGGTTAAGACTTACTCTTTATACTAATAAACACACTATAGTTAGTAGTTATTATTCTTTCTTATATAGCGTTATTTACCTTCTATAGTTTAGAATTACTATTAGAGAATTAGCCTTTTAAGGCCAAACTATATATATATGCTACGTCTCTATTAGATTAATATATTATACTTTTAGTTTGTATTTAGGCTCTATATAACTTTATAATTAGGGACGTTTAGATTTACCGTATAGAGTATAGAGGTTAGTAATATAGCTAATTATACCTTCTTAATTAGGCAGTTAGAATAGGTTTCCTTAAAAAAACTCTTTACAAAGCCTTAAAAATACTAGAATTTTATATATAATCTAGACGTTAATTAGGTATAAAGAATGTTGAGAATTAAGGTTATAAAAGCTTCTGCCTAAGTAAAAAAGGATATAATCTACAGTTATATAATTTTAGAGCGCCTTAACTACCCAACTATTAGTAAGTTAGTTAATTAAGGCATAAGTATAGCAGGAAAGACGAATATAGGCCTATATAATTAGATTGTCTATTAATAAGAATCTAAAGCTAGAGAAAGGAAAGGAGAAAAATAGTAGGGCTGTTTAAAGTTTTATATAATCCTCTAGTTATATAATTATAACTATCTACTATTTTCTGCTGCAATCTGCTGTTTTTTGCTAGTATTATAATATAGAGCCCTTTTCCTTCTTTGCAGTGTATAAAACTACTTCTTTTTATTCTCCTTAAGTATAATATATTAGCTACCTAGCTAAGCTAGCTACTTGGTTAAGCTATTTACTAAAATCCATTAACTTTAATCTTTTATAACTCCACTTCTATAATAGATATTTAGCTGAAAATTTAAATATAAGCCTTCTAAAATAATAATTAAATTATAGTATAAAATACAAATAATTTTATTAATAAATATTAAAAATTATAAAAATTATTTTAAAAATTATTATATTAGCTTAAATATATATAAAAATTATAAATAAAATACTTTTATATATAAGTGGCTATATTAAAAAATTTATTTAAATATCTTTAATAGGGGTAGAGTTATAAAAGGCTAAGGTTAGTAGATTTTGGCGTGTTCTAAAGTAGCTTAACTAGGTAGCTAATACGTTAGGTAATAGGCGGGCTTTAATACCAAATAGGGCTTGTCTATACACTTTAATAAAAAAGACTATTTTAGGCAAATTAAGTAGAAGGTTAAATAGGTAGATAGTAAATTATAATTTGGGATTAATGGTAGCAGGTCTAAAATAGGGACTAGAATTATAGTAATATAAGCTAGTATAAATACGGAGCTAGTCGACTACGTAAGCATTGCTATAATTTATATATAATGGTAATTAAAGCGGTTTAGTATAGGATATCGCCCCTATAAGTAGGGAGGGCGGCTTACCTATACTAGCTATACCCTTATAAACCGTTACTTATAAAAGCTTACTATTAGCGCTATTAAATACGTATATTTTATATCTAACGCTTTACTAGATATATAATATAGCTACTAGAGACTGCTTATATGCTCTTAAAAGTGTATATAAAATGTTATAAAAATACTAAAACTAGAAATAAGGGAAATATATAAGGCTAGATCTAGAAATATTAAAGAGGTTCCTATATAAGGACCACTATAAACTTTGCAATGACCTAAAGTATTCTTATATATACTTAAAAAAGTTCCTATATAAATAGCCTTATAAACGTAGCTATAAGTCTAAGTCCCTTTACGTAACTACTTTACTTTACCCCACTATACTAGAATAGACAAATAACCGCTATATATAATAAGTAGAGAAATAATTTAACTAAAGAGAAAATACTATAAAACAATCCGTTTATATTCTTAAGGTATAAATTTATAAGTACCTTAGTCTCAAATACGACTAATAGTTGTTAAGGTAGTATATGTTTTAAGTCCGCAAGAAATTTAAAAAAAATCCTAAGTTGTTAGCATGGATCTGCCTTCTATTATCGCTTTTAAGGTAATAAATAAGTTTATTTATGAAAAGGCCTAAATCCTTATAAATGCTTTATAGCTCGCTATAAGTTAAGCGAGTAAAGACTATAGTAGGAATAGCGAAATATTATTTTATTTTGCGATAGGCTAAGTAAAGAAAGGCTAAGGTAGGTATAATAGAACGTAAAAGTCTAATCCTTTACCTAGCTTTTATTAGAACTCTTCTTTATATTTATATCTTATACTTATAGATTTAAGGCTATAGAGTTAAGGGAACCGCATTTAATTGTCGCCTATATTTAGTTAATAGCCTCGTTATTAATTAACATCTCTTTATTAATATCCGCTCCTATTTCTTAATCCTTAATACTAAAGCTATTTTCTCTACTAAATAGTGTCTTTATATCCTAGTCTTTATTATTATTACTAATATTACTTTCCCTACTAGTTAACGCCTCTATGTTGCCGTCGGTTTCTCTATCTATAAATGCCTACTTATTCGCTAATAATTTAGAAATGTTATACTTATAAGTACTTAGGAATTATGTGGTATTACTTAAGGGGGAGTTGTAATTAATGCTGTTGGGGATATCGAATATAATAATAACTTCTTTGGCAATATTTAATATAATATAATATCCTTTACAAAAGCGGTATGCTTAAAAGTAGTAGAACGTATAAATAAGGGTGTAAGTCTATATACCTTTATATACTAGCTGCTTAGCGTCTTAAATATAAGTCCTTTTTTAACGTAAGGTAGGTTAATAGGAGTTATTATACCGCCCATATAAGGCGGAGCGCTTATAAAGGGCTTAGCTAAAATGCTAATTAAACTACCCTATAACGCACTAGTAGCTCCTTTGCTATAAATAGGGAGTAAATATATAAGATTAACTGGCTAAGATAAGTCTACTACTTAAGTAGTATTTTACTCCGTAAAGGGCGGGCGTTAGAAGTAGATTATATAATGCTATTCCTACTAAGAGTGCCGTTCTTAGGTATTATTATTAACTTCCAATTCTAGTTTATAACTTTATATAAACGCTTCTAAACCCTACTAAGGTATACAGCATCTATTAGGAATTATTAGCTATTTAAGTTTAGCAACAGCTTAGCTAATGGCTACTCTTAATAATGCCTTACTTATAGATTACTCTAGGCACCTATAGTTTTAGGCGTAGACAATATATAAGCTAAGGGTAATTATAGCTACTAAATATTATACTATAGACATTATATAGAATGGAAAAGGGCGGCTAGTATACTCCGCCTTTTTCTTTTACCTTCTATCCTAACTCTGCCCTAGGAGAGAACTAGAATATAAATATTATACTTCTGGTTTTTATATGCTATTAAGTCCACTTACCTTTAAATCTAACCTCTTGGCTATATATTACTTACCATCTTTATAAAAATACCAGATATTATATATATTACCTTAACTAAGCTTAGATATATCACTAATATAACCTATAGGTCCTTAACCAGCACTTATGGAAATATCACTATATATTACTGCCCTAAGGGTAATATACCTAATTATTAACCTACTAGAAACCCTAAATCCTAGAATTATATTAATAATAAAAACATAGTATCTACTAGTAGGGAGAAAAAACAATAATAGCTTTCTAACCCTATATAGAAATAGATGCCTTATACACCTATTTAAACACCCAATAAGGCCAATTTTTACAAAAATAATAATAATACAAAGGGCGATATATAAGAGGATACGGTTTAGGGAGGTGTATAAAAAATATACCTTAATTACTTTAGGGACTTAAAAGGCTACGGCAAAGCTAAAATATGCTTACCTAAGCTAATAAAGGACCATAGTGAGGCCAAGATAGACTTACCTTAACTAGTAGATATAGTTACAGTTTCTAAACACGTTTTACTAATAACTTAAGGTATATTTATAAGACCCCTATATTTATTTAGTAATATAAATAAGTAAGTAAGGAATAGCTTAGCTAATCTTATTATTAGATAATCTATATTCCCTATGGCGTAGGACGTGCACGAGTTACGTGTATAGGGCATGTGTATTATAAATATCTTTATCTCCTATTAGCTAGGAAGATATAGAACCTCTTATATAGCGATTTCCATCTATTGCTTTCTCGTAGCGTTTAATCTTAAAGATAGACTATATAGTTAATAATCTCGTCCTATAAGTTATGTGGTAGATTAGTAGTAATTCTTATTACTCGTGCTCTCTTAATAATTATACCCCCTAAGCGTTTAGCGGTACCGTTTTAAGCTTAGGTATATAGCGCCGAAGGCTTAAATATAATCCCTTAAGTCCGTAGCCATTTAAGAGTTCTCCTTTTCCCTAGCTTATTGTCTAATCTAATAGTATTAACTTTAAGGTTATACCTTAGACAAATCCACTTAATAAAATCTTTAAGCACTTATAGTGTCTCCTTCTCCTTACTATACGTTGTTATAAAATATGGAAAGGATCTTCCTAAGAAAGTATTGTAGATAAGCATAACTCGTATAAATCCGGTATGCGCTTCTTTAAGGTTAGTCCAGTTAATATAGAGGTTAAAATAGGGTTTATTAATATTTTATTTTAAGAACCTTTATAAAACCTAACGCTTAATTTTAGCAAGACTATAGTGTTAATATTCCGTTATCTTAGGGCCTTAAAGCTTAACTTTTAGGGCGTTAATGCCTAAATAATAAAGGCTTATAGGTCCTAGATAACCTAGATATAGATACTATAGTTATATATTACCTTTCGCATCTAGATAAATATCTCTTAATAATACTCTACACTTCCGTTAGCGGTGTAGTAGTTAGCTTATATTAAACGCTAACAGACTTCCTAGTTAGACGTATTTAATAGTCTATTGTCTGTAACGTTCTTCTATTTAATATAGGATTATATTATCCTTCTAAACTAGAAGATTATTATCTCCTTTATTATCCTAGTAGTATCCTTATTTTTAAAGTAGACGGAATAATACTAGATTTATATTAAAGTCCGTATAAAAGGCAACGTCCTTAAGACGTAGGATTCCCTTACTCTTGTCTAGTTTCGTAACTTAGATAGTGACGTTACCGTAGCCTAGTATAGGCACTTTTAAGCTGCTAGTAATAATATATTCGTATTTTAGAGCTTTCCTAAAGTTATAGAAATAAGAAAGGTTATTAAAGATATAGAGAGTGGTTCCTAAGTTAAAAATAGTTAATAGCTTTAGTAAATAGAGTTAACTGGTGTAATACGATTCTAGGAATATTATATTAGCTTCTCCCCCAATTTTAACTTCCTAACTCTCGTCCTATTATTATTAAGCCTTGTCTTCTTATTCTTTAAGTCTAATCTTTGTAACTTAGTTAGTAAGATCCTTATTCTTTTCTACCTTCTTTAGTGCCCTTTTAATGCGAGTATCTCTGATTATAACTCTTATAGGTCTCTTATCTTTAAATAAACACTAATAGTCCCAAATAGAATATCCTTATATTCCGTACGCTAAGCACTTAGGTATAGGCTTTTTATAGGACGTCTCCTTATCCACTAGTATCCTAGCTCTCTTTAAGCGGCTCTTATATACTAAGGTTTTTTCTCTTTATAAACCTTTAGTAGTATTAAAGTAATCTTTAATAGCTTACTCTGTAAAGTCTATATTAAAGGTACTCCCTTTTATAGTAGTATTAGCTTTCTTTAAGGGTATTCTAAGTCCTTCTTATAGCTCCTTTACTACTCTATAGTATTTAGAAGATCTTAACTTCTAAGGGTTATTTAACTTAGTAGTGTACTTTATATAATAGGCGTCGCTAAAAGGTTAAATAACTTCTACTAATTCTTGTAGCCAGATTCTATTAGATATTTAAGGGATCTTATACTTTTCTCCTAGTAATATTATATATTCCCATTAATCTAGCCACTAATTTAATTTTAATAAGTATTTAAACCCCTTAAGAGCTTCTATATACTAGTGTTGTAACTTCTTTTTAGTAAACAACGAGGTATGTTCTATGTTCTCCTTTAGTTAAGATAGCCATTTTTTGACTGTTAAAGAAGGGTTAAGTAGTAGCTTCTTCTAAATTAATACTGTGGATGTAATTTAGGTGCAGATCTGTTAAAGGTGCTTTTCTTATTTTAGGAAATACTTTATATCCTAGTTATAGTATCGTCTGCTGTTCTTGTACGCCCTCTATTAATTTGTTGAGAGCTATATATATAAGGTTATATTCTTATTAAAATCTATAACTTCTAGATAGGGTGTGTCACGGAACCCCACCGCAGGGGCCTCTATAGGAGAGCCCCGTGCTCTTATATACACCTCGCGTACAGCTTATATCAGCTACGCGTAGGTATATTACCTCCTTACGCCCTCAACCCTTACGATCGATCGCGTAACGTTTTATAGACTCCTCGAATACATACGCTTTGTAGCCACTACCCCCGTCCCGTAATAGGGTGGTTCTTATAGTAGACCTCATTAAGGTACTTCCTTATCTAGGTTAACGTGGGCCCAAATTTGTTTATTTATAAGGGCTTGTAGTTACCAGATCTATTACTCCTAGTCTTTTAGTTTATTAAGGATGATTGTAGTAAACAAACTTAATGTTGGTAGAGTTATTTGGCTAATAGGCAGAGGAGGAATTAAAATGAGATTTTGTTAATAGGATCGTCCTTTAATAATTAAGGTGGAATCTTATAGACTCTTGTGGAATCTTATAGACTCTTGTGGAATCTTATAGACTTTAATATAGGTGTTTATTTATAAGATAAATAAGCACGGATTCCTATAGAAATATAAGGCACGCTTAGTAGTATACGGAAATTAACAGGCCCTAGGAGACCTATCTATAAGAGCTACTATATTGGCAAGTACAACCTTCCAAACCCTTATGGCGATCACTATAGAGTTTAACCTAAAGATAATATAGATAGATGCAGTTAATGCGTTTATCTATTATAATCTTAACAAAGTCGTCTATATAAAGCTGCTGCTAGGGTTTAATAAAGGAAAGACAGATAAAGTACTGCGCTTAAAAAAAGCCCTTTACGGACTATAACGATTACTACTGTTATAGTAAAAGAACCTTATAAGCTCCTTAAATGAATTAGGTTTTAAAGAGGTCCCTTAAAAGCTGTACGTTATACTAAAAGGTAAAATAGTTATCTTCTTTTACGTCAATAATATTATCTTCTGCTACTAAAAGATAGATAAGAAGAAAGTTTAAGAAGGAATTAAGGAGCTAAGTAAGGAATACTAGATAAGTACCCTTAACGAGCTAAAATGGTTCCTAGGAATCTATATACTACATAATTGTAGCTAGAGGCTCCTATAGCTATCCCAGGAAGCCTATATTAAGAAGATAGCTAACTAGTATAAAATAGATCTTAAAGGGCGTCTTTTAGACACTCCTATAGCAGAATTAGAACTTCTCCCTACTAATTACTAATTAATCCGTCTAACGCGTCCATCCCCTAATATAGACCTATTAGTCTATCCTATATCCCTACTAGCCTCTACAATGCTATATTAAAGAAAATTAGGTTTAGTACTCTATGCAGCCACTATAGCGCGTCCGGATATTACTTTTATAGTATTATAGCTAGTAAGGTTTAATTAGGACCTAAGCTAAGAGCATTATCAGTGCTTTTATCAAACCAAATCCAAACGGTTTAAACCATCTTATCAGACGTTTAATTGATATTAAACTAAGTTTATTTAGTTTAATAACTATTAATCAAACCAAACCCGATTGATCTGGTTTGACAATTAATTGCTTATATTGCTCTAGC
>Ga0307515_10021372_pt1 | contig 11480 bp, 9 predicted proteins | sample 17_EM_MG_FD_194513 | JGI IMG/M metagenome (GOLD analysis project Ga0307515, IMG submission 194513) | Populus trichocarpa ectomycorrhiza microbial communities from riparian zone in the Pacific Northwest, United States - 17_EM | ecosystem: Host-associated > Plants > Roots > Unclassified | place... | reverse complement strand
TCCTGCTCACGTTGGGCGCGCTGGGCGCGCGCTTCCAGCGGCGCGAGGCCAGGTGCTGGATCAGCATGCAGCTCTGCACCACGAACACCAGGAAGAACACCATGAAGGCACCCTTGCCTTCGTAGTTGCGAAAGCTCAGGAGCAGCAGCGCCGGCACATGGCTCATGCCATAGATGCAGACCATGATGCCCCACTGCAGCTTGGCATTGCGCTCCAGGAAGCGCTGCGGGTCGTCCGCCAGCGCGCTGACCACCGGGATCGCCAGGAACACATAGACCGGGATGAACACCGTGAACAGGTCGAAGTGTTCGCTGCCCACCAGCCAGAACTGGATCGGCAGCACGACGAAGAAGGCCAGTACCAGGCTGCGGTGGTCGCCGCGCCGGGTCGGCGACAAGGTGATGAACTCACGCAGCGCAAAGAATGACACCAGTGCGAACAGCACCGTCGCCACCCGCTCACCCAGTGCCCAGCCGATCCAGAAGACCGTGACCATGACCCACGAGGTCTTGAGCAGCGCCCACCAGTCGGCCAGCTCTTCACGGCGTGTGTCGCTGGTTTCGGCGCGCTCGCGCAGCGAGACCGTGAGCAGCGCCGCCGTGGCGATGAACAGCAGGCCGAACACGATGACGAACAGCGCTCCGACCTGCTGCGTGGCGGTGAGGCTGCGCAGGAAGTGGTTCATGCGTAGTCCCCGCTAGACATCGCGCAATGCCAGCACGCTCGCGCGCGCCCGGTCCAGGAAAGCGCGACGGTCTTCATCGGGCGCCAGCGTGATCGGCGCGCCGAAGGTGACCGAGCACAGGATGGGCACCGGCACCACTTCGCCCTTGGGCATCACGCGCTGCACGTTGTGGATCCACGCCGGTACCAGCACCACCTGCGGAAACCTCTGCGCGAGGTTGTACAGCCCGGCCTTGAAGGGTTGCGGCTCCTCGGCATTGCCGCGCGTGCCCTCGGGGAACAGGATCACCGAGTCACCGTTGTCGAGCGCCTCGATCAAGGGTTCGAGGGGGTCCTGGTCGCCAGTCCGCGTGCGGTCCACGTAGATCGCGTGGAAGACCGAGGTCGTGATCCACTTGCGAAACGGGCTGCTGGTCCAGTAGTCCTTGGCCGCGATCGGTCGCGTGATGCCACGCAGTTCGGCCGGCAGCGCGGCCCAGATCATCACGAGGTCGGCGTGGCTCTGGTGGTTGGCAAAGTAGATGCGTTGCTCGGCCTTGGGCGGGCAGCCATACCAGCGGGCCTGCGCACCAGTCAGAAGGCGGATCAATCCCAGCAAGAAGAAGCCCATCAGCTTGGCGCGCATGGCGGCGATCATAGGGGCAAGCCGTGACCGGCCTGCCCCGGGATTACTCCCGGACCGGCAGTCCGGGTTTCAAGGCGCTTCTGCGTCGCCCATCCGCGCGACGATGGTGGAGGCACGGCTTGCCAGGTACGGCGAGTTCGACAGCTTCTCGTAGTACTTGGGCCGTGGCAGCATCACAGCCAGCCGTGCGGCCTCCCACGACGTGAGCTGCGCCGCGCTCTTGCGGTAGTAGTGCTGGGCGGCGGCCTCGGCGCCGAACACGCCTTCGCCCCATTCCACGCTGTTCAGGTAGATCTCCAGGATGCGGCGCTTGGACAGCAGCGTCTCCAGCATCATCGTCAGCACGAACTCCTGGCCCTTGCGCAGCAGCGTGCGCTCGCCCGAGAGGAACAGGTTCTTGGCCAGTTGCTGCGTGATGGTGGACCCGCCCACGATCTTGGGCGCGCGTGCGGGCTTGGCGGGTGCCACCTGCATGCGCTGCGTGGCGCGCTGTTCGGCCTTCTCGTTCTTCTGCCAGGCTTTCTCGAGTGCTTCCCAGTCGACGCCGTCGTGTTCGTTGAAGCCGGCGTCTTCGGATGCGATGACCGCGCGCTTCAGGTTGTCGGAGATGCGGTCATACGGCTCCCACTGCTGGCGCCAGCGCAGGCCAGGCTTTGGAGCAGGCGGCTGGGCTTTGCCGGCACGCGCGGGTGCTGACGTATTCGCAGGTCCTTCGGTCGCAAGCCGCCATGCCTCGGAGCGCTCGAACGCCGTGGACTCAGGGTCGAGCACCACCATCAGCGCAATGCGGCCGACGAAGAACAGTTGCAGCGCCAGCGCGGCGATGATCACCAGGCCCAGCCAGCGCAATGCCGCTCGCATGCCGGTTCAACCGTCGACCAGCTTGCGTAGCTCGCCCAGCACCTGTGCCGATGGCGGGCGCACGCCGCGCCAGATCAGGAAGGATTCGGCGGCCTGCTCCACCAGCATGCCCAGTCCGTCGCGCGCAGTGGCACCGTGGGCCCGTGCCCAGTCCATGAACCCTGCAGCAGCGGGGCCGTACATCATGTCGACGGCCAGCGCGCCGGGCTTGAGCACCGATGCTGCTACCGGCACGCCCGCGCCAGCCAGACTGCTGGCGGTGCCGTTCACGACGATGTCATAGGCGCTTACCACGGCGTCGAGCGCACAGGCATCCACCACCGCGCCACACTGTGCTGCCAGTGCGGCATGCCGGTCGATGATCGCATGGGCCTTGTCGACGGTGCGGTTGGCAACCGTCACACGGCGTGCGCCGGCTTGCAGCAGCGGCCCGAGCACGCCGGCCGATGCGCCACCGGCGCCGATCAGCAGGACATCGTGACCTTCGATCGCAAAGCCGGCGTTGACGCGGATGTCCTGCACCAGGCCCGCGCCATCGGTGTTGTCGGCGTGGATGCCATCAGTCGTGAAGTGCAGCGTGTTGCTGGCCTCTGCGAGCCGCGCCCGTTCGGACAAGGCCGACGCCAGACTCGCAGCCTCGAACTTGAACGGCACGGTCACATTGCAGCCGCGCCCGCCTTCGGCTGCGAAGCCCCGTACGGCCTCGATGAACCCATCCAGCGGCACCAGGCGGCGCCCATAGCGCACGGGCTGGCCGGTCAGATCGGCGAAGCGCGCGTGGATCCATGGCGAGCGGCTGTGCTCGACCGGGTTGCCCAGCAAACAATAGTCATCCATCAAAATCGAACTCAAGGGGTGGTGGCCATGCGCGTCTCGAGCGTCGAGTCGCGCGTGAAGCGAAAGCGAGAGACCACGAGGATCTGGTCGGCCTTGCGGCGCATCGCGTCGCTGAACGAGCCATAGGGCGCGGCGCTGCGCGCGATGGCCTCTGCACGGCGGTCCAGCGTGCGGTTGCCCGAACTCTCGACGATCTCGGTGGACAGCACGCGGCCGTCGTAGTTGACGGTGACGATCATCGTCAGCTCACCATACAGCTTCTTGCCATTGGCTTCGGGAAAGTTCTCGGTGCCCTTGTCCTCGACCCGGCGGCGCAGCGCGTCGTAGTAGACGGCATAGACCTCTTCGCGCGTGGCCGGGCTCACGTAGCGGCGCTTGGGGCGGGCGTTTTCCTGGTTGATGCGCCGTTCGATCTCGGCCAGCAGCTTGACCAGTTGCCTGCGCTTTTCTTCCTGCGCAGCCACTTCGGGCGCCTGGCTCGGCTGCTTGGGGTCCGGCAAGGGCAGCGAGGCCAGCATCTGGTTGACCTGGGCCAGCAGGTTGGTCTGCTGCTCCTGCATCGATTCCATCTTGCGCTGGGTTTCCTCCAGCGTCTCGCCCAGGTCGCTGCGCGGCGCGGGCGGCAGCGGCGAGGTAGCGCGGCCTCGTTCGGCTTCGCCGCCACCAGCCAGCGAGGCCTGCGCGATGGCCATCGCCTTGTCGGGCCGCTCATCGGACTTGGCGTTGACCAGGATCACCTCCAGCGGTGTGTCCTGGAAGATGCGGTTGAAACCGTCTGGGTCGACGAAGCGCACCGTCAGCAGAGCCGCGTGCACCGCGACCGAGGCCGCAAGGGCGATCTGCAGCGTGGTCAGGGTGCGCAGGAAACGGAGGTTCACGGGGTCGAATTATCGCCCGGGGCGGGCGCTGGCTCGTCCATATCGACCGCAATGGCAATGGGGCCGGCGCTGGCTTCGTCGTCGTCTTCTTCCGCTGGCGTGCCCGCCTCGGATGCTGCCGGCGCGTCGAGCCGCTCGACCACGGTGCCGCCAATGTCCAGAGTGATCAGGTCGACCTCGCCGAGCTTGACCCGCACCTTGGCGCCGCGCATCTCGTAGGGCGCGCCCATCACCCCCAGCACCAGCGGCAAGGTGTCCGCACGCACCAGGCCTTCCTTGAACACCGTGCCGACGATCTCGGTGGTGGCGTGCTGGCGCAGGTACTGCAGCGTCCAGAATCGCTCCATGCCGCCCTGGAAGCCGTTGTAGGCCGAGTAGGCGGCGTCGAACATCGAGATCACCGAGAACAGGTCGGCGTCCTTGGGCTTGAACGGCGCGGCCAGTGCGGCGGTCTTGCCGTGGCGCGCGCACGCGATGATCTGCCACTGGTTCACGAGGTCGGTGTAGCGGCGCAGCGGCGAGGTGCTCCAGGCATAGCTCTTCACGCCGATGCCCGCGTGCGCCAGCGCCTTGGTGCCCATGCGCACCTTGACGCCGGGCGCCAGGCTCGCCTGGCTGCGGTAGATACCGGGCACGCCGTTGTCGGCCATCCAGCCGCCCCAGGTGCTGTTGGCCAGGATCATCGCCTCGGCCACGATCAGGTCGAGCGGGGCGCCGCGCTTGCGTACGCTGATCTCGACGTGCTCGGTGCCATTGGGGTCGCCGGCGATTGGCGCACCGGCGTCGTCGACCAGGCGGAAGTTGTAGTCCGGCCGGTTGAAGTTCTCGGGCTTGCCACGCACCACTTCGCGCTGCGCCTTCAGGTGCTTCGCGAATCGGAACAGGAACGACAACTGCGCCGGCTGGACGGTGGCAGGCAGCAGCTCGGAGGCCGGCCCCGGCGTGGGGCTCTCCAGCCACTCCTCGGTCACCAGCGCGTCCAGCTTGTCGTGGCGCAGGTTGGCCACGATCGGCACGCGCTCGATGCGGGTTTGCGTATCTTCGATCGCAAGGCTGGTCTCGTCCAGTGTCACGTAGAGCGACAGGGCAGGGCAGTCGCGGCCTTCCTGCAAGGTGTAGCGCTGCACCACGGCGTCGGGCAGCATCGTGATCTTGTGGCCCGGCATGTAGACCGTGGACAGCCGAGCGCGCGCCACCTGGTCGAGCGCGCTACCGGGCGTGATGGCCAGGCCGGGCGCTGCGATGTGGATGCCCAGCGTCACCTTGCCTGTGCCCAGGCCTTGCACCGACAGCGCGTCGTCGATCTCGGTCGTTGCCGAATCGTCGATGGAGAACGCTTGCGCCACGGCCAATGGCAGGTCGGTGTCCGCGATCGCCGGAGCTTCAAGGGCCGGAAAGCCCGTGCCCTTGGGAAAGTTGTCGAACAGGAAACGCCGCCAGTGGAACTCGTACGGCGAGTCGATCGCACCGGCGCGCTGCAGCAGCGCCAGCGGCGCGGTCTGCGTTGCACGCGCGGCCTCGACGACTGCCTTGTATTCGGGTGCGTTCTTGTCCGGCTTGAACAGGATGCGGTAGAGCTGATCGCGGATCGGTGTCGGGCACTCGCCGCGGCTTAAGCCTTCGGCCCACTCGGTGATTTGCAGCTGGATCACGCGCTTCTTCTCGATGCCGGCCAGCGCCTGCTGCACGATCTCGGCCGGCGCCTTGCGAAAGCGTCCCTTGCCGGCGCGACGGAAGTAGTGCGGCGCCTCGAATAGCCGCAGCAGCGCGGCTGTCTGCTCGACGAGCGTCGCCTTGTCGCTGAAATAGGTGCGGGCGAGATCGGCAAAGCCAAACTCTTCTTCGCTGGCAAATTCCCAGGCCAGCTCCAGTTCGATGGTGGCGGCCAGTGCCTGCGCGTCGCGCAGCAGCGTCTCGGGGTTGGGCTTCTCGAACTTCAGCAACAGGTTGGCGGCTTTCACCTTGACCCGCTTGCCGCTGTCCAGCTCGATCTGGGCCGACGACTCGGCCTCCGACATCAGGCGGCCGGTGAGGAACTTGCCGGCTTCTTCAAACAATGCATACATGGCGCGTATTGTCGGCGACGCGGCGTGCGTCCCTGCGCACTGTGGAGGTCAGACCAGCTGCAGGAAGGCGACGACCTCGTCCAGGTGGTCTTCGAAGTCCGACAGCGCATGGTCGCCGCCAGCAAGCAATTTCACGCGCGAGCCGGGGTAGCGACCGACCATCTCGCGCCAGTCCAGCACCTCGTCGCCCTTGGCCACGATGGCGAAGAAGCGCTCCGGCATCGGATCCGATGACCGAGCCTGCGCATCGAGCGCGCGCAATTCATCCACGTACTCGGGGCGGAAGTAGAAGCTCTCTGCCGGGTCGTGCCACGAGGTCTGCTGCCCGATATGGCGCGACAGATCGCGTGCAGGCGCAACGGCCGGATTCAGCAGCACGGCCTTGCAACCCGTTTGCTGCGCCACCCATGTCGCATAAAAGCCACCAAGCGAGGAGCCGATCACCGCCATCTCGGCACGCGGCCAGGCGGCCGTGTGCGCCGCCACCATGGCCATGGCCTCGCGCGGCGACGGCGGCAACTGCGGGCAGTACCATTCCACGGACGGGTGCCGTGTGCGCACCCGCTCCGCGACCATCCGCGCCTTGGCCGATTGGGGCGAAGACCTGAAGCCATGCAGGTACAGAAGGTGGGTGACAGGCATCGGGCCATGCTAACAAAGCAGCGGGCCCGGGCGAACTCTCTTGGACGGCGCAGGCAATACCGCTACGATCGTGGCTAACAGCAACGCGGCCCACCCGCGCCTTAACGCCGCCCATGTCAGACAGACCGCCCAGCGACATCGCCCGAGAGACGTTCAAGCTTCTGGCCGCGAGGCGCTTGCCGCCTACGCCCGAGAACTACCACGTGCTCTACCACGAGGTGGCCGGTACCGTGAGCCCGGCGCACTTTCCCACGGAGCACCTGCGTCAGATTGCCGCTGCGCTGCCGGCCAAGAACCCGGGCCAGGAGAAGCACCTGGGCCTGCTGACCTCGGCCATCGGCCAGCGTAGCTGGGACAAGGTGCAAGCCGCGCTGGTCGGGTTTGCAGGCTTCGGCATGGTGGCCAGTGCCGCGCCCTCCGTAGCCAAGCCAAACGGCACGGGCGAAGGCGCCGGCGTGCCGGCGCATGTCGCGCCGGTCTCCACGCCCGAGTTCCTGGAGCAGGTCGCCCGCCTGATCGAAAGCGCGATGCCCGCGCTGGGCACCGACGACACGCGCTTCATCGACCAGTCCAAGGACATGCTGCGCGTGCTGCGCCAGCCCGGCGGCGATATCGTGGCCACCAAGATGATGCTGGGCAACTTCGCGCACCGGCTGTCGTTCGCCTCTGAAGACCAGTCGGAGATCAAGAGTTCGCTGCTGCACCTGTTGCACCTGGTGTTCGAGAACATCGCCGAGCTGACCACCGACGACCGCTGGCTCAAGGGCCAGATCGATGCGCTGATGAGCGCCTCCACCCCGCCGCTCAGCCTGCGCCGGCTCGACGATGTGGAGCGCCGCCTGAAGGACGTGATCTTCAAGCAGAGCGAGGCCAAGGGTCGCGCCAGCGAAGCGCAGGCGCAGATGCAGCAGTTGCTGGCGACCTTCGTCGACCGGTTGTCGCTGATGACCGAGAGCAGCAGCGTCTACCACGGCAAGATCGAGAACTGCGCCCGCATGATCGAGCAGGCCAAGACCATCGAGGAGCTCGGCCCCGTGCTGCAGGAAGCCATCCTGGCCACGCGCGCGATGGCGCTTGAGACACTGACCTCGCGCGACGAACTGCAGACCATGCGCGTGAAGACCGAGCAGGCCGAGGTCGAGATCTCCAAGCTGCATTTCGAACTCGACCGGGTGAGCGCCCAGGCGCGGCACGACGCGCTGACCGGCGCGCTGAACCGCCGCGGGCTGGACGAGGCGGCGCAGCGTGAGGTGGCCACCGCCAGGCGCAAGGGCACCTCGCTGTGCGTGGCGTTGCTGGACCTGGACAACTTCAAGAAAATCAACGACCAGCTGGGCCACGAAGGCGGCGACGCGGCGCTGGCCCATCTGGCCGACGTGGCGCGCGAGTCGATCCGCCCGCAGGATTCGCTGGCCCGCTACGGTGGCGAAGAATTCGTGATCGTGCTGCCGGACACGGTGCTGGATGCCGGCATCGCGGTGCTCACCAGGCTGCAGCGCGAGCTGACCAAGCGCTACTTCCTGCGTGACAACGAGAAGGTGATGATCACCTTCAGCGCTGGCGTGGCGCAACTGGCGGAAGAGGAAAGCGTCAACGACGCGATCAAGCGCGCCGACGGGGCGATGTACCTGGCCAAGCGCACCGGCAAGAACCGCGTGCTCGGTGGGTAGGGCGCATGCTGGCGCGGCGACTGAGGGGCTGACACCGTGACCACGTCGCGCTACGGACAACTGCCACCCGCGGCCGGTCCGCAGCCGCCGGCCTCGGCCCTGGGCGATCTGGCCCCTCTGGACGACGCGCAGGCCATCGCGGAAGCCGACGCCGGGCGCAGCGGCACGCTGGGCTTCCTGCTGCGCCGCATGCGGCTGAAGAGCGACTTCCCGGCGCTGTCCGATTCGGTGCTGCGCATCCAGCGCGTGGCTAGCTCCGAGAACCAGAGCGTTGCCGACCTGACGCACGAAATCCTGAAGGACGTGGCGCTCACGCACAAGCTGCTGCGCCTGGTCAACAGCGTGCACTACGCACGCGCGGGGCAGGGCACCATCAGCACGGTGTCGCGCGCCGTGAGCCTGGTGGGTTTCAACGCGGTGCGCAATATCGCGTTGAGCCTGGTGCTGCTGGACCACATGCGCGACAAGGCCCATGCCGGCCGCATGATGGAAGAGTTCGTGCGCGCGACCATGGCCGGCTCTGTGGCCGCCGAGCTGTGCGTGGTGGCGCAGGACAGCGAAGAGGCCTTCATCGGCGCGCTGTTCCAGAACCTGGGCCGCATGCTGACCGAGTTCTACTTCCAGGACGAGGCCGACGAGATCCGTGCGCTGGTGGCGGAAGGCCGCTTTGCCGGCGGCGAGGAGGCGGCAGCGCTCAAGGTGCTGGGCTTGAGTTTCGAAGACCTGGGCACTGGCGTGGCCCGGGTCTGGGGCCTGCCCGACAGCCTGCAGCGCTGCATGCGCCGGCCATTGGGTTCGCCACCGTCCAAGTTGCCGGAGCATGGGCCCGAGCGGCTGCGCTGGATTGCCATGGCGGCCAATGACGTGGCGGCGACCCTGCTGCGAAATGAACCCGATGCGGCCGCGCCGCTGCTGCAGCGCGTTGCCGAGCGCTATGGTCACGCGCTGGGGCTTACGCCTCAGGCGAGCACGGCCGCCATCGATAGAGGACGCGAGAAGTTCGTGCGGCTGGTCGAGGCGCTGGAACTCAGCATCGCGCCGGAGTCCGCGGCGTCACGCCTGGTGCGCCTGCCGCAGGACGCGCAGGCCGACGCCCAGATCCAGGCCGACGACCCACTCGAGCAACATGAATTGCGCGCCGAGCCATTGGCGGCGCCCGCGCCGGCCGATGCCGCGCAGCCCGACCGCGAGCGCGTGGCCGCGGTACTGGTCGCCGGCATCCAGGACGTGACGCAGGTGATGGCCGACGGCTTTGCGCTGAACGACGTGCTGCGCATGATCATGGAGACCATGTTCCGCGCCCTGAGCCTGCGGCGCATCGTGTTCTGCATGCGCGACACCAAGACCGACATGCTGACCGGCCGCTTCGGCCTGGGAGAGGGTAGCGAACGCGCCGTGCGGGCCTGCCGCGTTCCGTTGAAGGTGCCGGGCGACCTGTTTGCCGCGGTCTGCATCAAGGGCGCCGATACGCTGATCGGCGACGCAACCGAGGCCCGCGTGGCCGCGCGGCTGCCGCAGTGGTACCGCGACAGCCTGAACGCTCCGGCGTTCATGCTGCTGCCGCTGCATCTGAAGGGCAAGCCGTTTGCGCTGATCTATGCCGACCATGCGGTCGCCGGGGGTATCGCGGTGGACGACAAGGAGCTGGCGCTGCTGCGTACCTTGCGCAACCAGGCGGTGATGGCGTTTCGCCAGTCGGGGTGATTAGGGCCTCCCGGCTTTTCATTGCGCTTCGCTTCATGTAATTCGCCACCTCCCGAGGAGGGGGCCCGGCCGGCTTGGGGCGGCCCGGCGCTCGGCCGGCGTGTGGCCTCCCGGCTTTTCATTGCGCTTCGCTTCATGTAATTCGCCACCTCCCGAGGAGGGGGCCTAAGCCGGCTTGGGGCGGCCCGGCGCTCGTCCGGCGTGTGGCCTCCCCGCTTGCGCACAGGATAATCGCCCGATGGCAGCCGTTCTGGACAAACCCCCGCTGTGGCATCGTGTCGCGCCGCTGTTGCGCGGCTTCGACGGGCCGCTGGCTTTCGCAGTCTTCATGCTGGTGTGCGCCGGCTTGCTGACCATGTATTCCTCCGGCTTCGACCACGGCACACGCTTTGTCGACCATGGCCGCAACATGCTGCTGGCCGGGGCCATCATGTTCGTGGTGGCACAGGTGCCGCCGCAGCAATTGATGAAGTTCGCTGTGCCCTTGTATGTGCTGGGTGTCGGGCTGCTGATCGCGGTGGCGCTCTTCGGCATCACGAAGAAGGGCGCCAGACGCTGGATCAACCTCGGTATCGTGATCCAGCCCAGCGAGATCCTGAAGATCGCGATGCCCTTGATGCTGTCCTGGTGGTTCCAGAAGCGTGAAGGCCAGCTGCGGCCGCTGGACTTCATCGTCGGTGGCCTGTTCCTGCTGGTGCCGGTGGGCCTGATCGTCAAGCAGCCCGACCTGGGTACGGCGATCCTGGTCTTGAGCGCGGGCCTGTCCGTGCTGTTCTTTGCAGGCCTGAGCTGGAAGCTGATCCTGCCGCCCGTGCTGATCGGTCTGATCGGCGTCGGCCTGGTGGTCTGGAACGAACCGGTACTGTGTGCCGACGGCATGCGCTGGCCGGTTCTGCACGACTACCAGCAGCAGCGCATCTGCACGCTGATGGACCCGGGCCGCGACCCGCTGGGCCGGGGCTTCCACATCATCCAGGGGATGATCGCCATCGGCTCGGGGGGCGTGTTCGGCAAGGGCTTCATGCAGGGCACGCAGACGCACCTGGAGTTCATTCCTGAGCGCACCACCGATTTCATTTTCGCCGCCTATTCCGAGGAGTTCGGGCTGATCGGCAACCTGTGCCTGATTGCGGCCTTCATCTTCCTGGTGCTGCGTGGCCTGGTGATTGCGCTGGAGGCGCCCACCATGTTCGCCCGGCTGCTGGCGGGCAGTGTGACGCTGATCTTCTTTACCTATGCCTTCGTCAACATGGGCATGGTCAGCGGCATCCTGCCCGTGGTGGGCGTGCCGCTGCCCTTCATCAGCTATGGCGGGACGGCCATGGTGACCTTGGGCATGGGGCTCGGGATACTGATGTCGATCGCCAAGTCGAAGCGACTCGTCCAGTCATGACCTTCTGAGTCGCACGGTGGGCACTGCGCGCCTAGAATGGGCCGCATGATTTCACGCGAACCCACCCTCGAACGCATCGCCATCGCCGAACGGCTGCTGCTGGAGCCCTTTGGCTTGACT
>Ga0307515_10021371_pt1 | contig 11482 bp, 9 predicted proteins | sample 17_EM_MG_FD_194513 | JGI IMG/M metagenome (GOLD analysis project Ga0307515, IMG submission 194513) | Populus trichocarpa ectomycorrhiza microbial communities from riparian zone in the Pacific Northwest, United States - 17_EM | ecosystem: Host-associated > Plants > Roots > Unclassified | place... | reverse complement strand
ACCTCTGATCGAACTGATTTCCGAATTTTCTTCACTCTCCGGGCGCAACCCTTCCTCCTCGTCGCTAGAGGACTCGTTCAAGTGAGTAGAAGAGTACTGAGACCTGGACTTGACTGATAGCCTCTTCTCTTTGACCGCATGGTCGATGCTGGAAGAATGACAAGGGGATGAGGAGTCTTCGTTTTTGTCTTTGTCCTCGGAAGAGAGAAACTCGAAGGCGGTGTCCGTTGGGGGAGTGGCGAGTGGGCTTCAAGTCACCTCGGAAACGGCGGGTGAAAGCGAGAGGACAGGGCGGGAGAACAGGGGCGATGGGGTCGTGGAGGTGAGCTGAGTCAATTTGATGTCGGAATTTGAGCGGAGGACAGAGGCCGGGTTGGTTGTCGTCTGCAAGTGCTTGCTAGGGTGTGGATTAAGGCCGGATGTGGGAACGGACGAGTGGGAGTGGCGGGCACTAAGTGGTGGGGTTGGTGGCGGTGTCAGTGCGAGAGGTTTTAGTCTGTTCGCGGGTTGGCGGGTTTGGGATACTGTCAATCTGTCGTTGTTGTCATCGTCGTCATCGTCGTGGCTATTGTCCATCTTCCCGTCGGACCGTCCTTGGTTGTGGCTCGCGCTTCTTTGTCATCATTTGATAACAGCGAGTCGGTCCACTAAAGAAGCAGCAATCCACCGCACTGGTCCCACGTTCCACCTTTCTCCCCTCTCCCTATCCTCGTCTCTACGTCTTCGAAAGCAAACCAACATGGCCACTCAACCCCTCAAGGGAATCCACCTGTGAGCACACAGAAAGCTAGCGCGGCATTGTTGTCTGACCACCGAAAAGCTTACATTTAGATCGTGCGGCGCTTCACTCCGATCTAGGTCACCGCTGATTTTCTGCGTCATACAGAAATCATTCTGCAAGATGATCAAAATTTGGTATATCACCTGGTGTTGTTCGTGGGAAATCAGAAGATAGTATTACGGAAGAATGCTACCCACGCCTGGACACCAATCCAACTCGTGTACGTCCCTTGTTCTCGCTATATATACACACTGAGGGCTCTGTGTTCGTAGAGATATTTCTCCGACATCCAAAATGCGCGTGAAGATCCAAAGGGTCACAATGCTTCTGTTCAAGGAAAAGAAGACACAGGCAAACGAAGAGATCGACCTACAAGGGCTCTCCGATGAGTATTGGGGTACCACAAACCATGAGTTTATTGTACAGAGTCAGTCGTGATTTCCGATTCATCCGTTCATGTCTAACAAAAGGGCAGAGGACATTGCCATTGGAAGGACTCATGTGTATCTAGAATTAAGATTCTCTGCGGGTGCTACCGTTCGTCACTTTACCACCGAGCACCTCAGCCAGCTAACAATGTCCGCATAGGCGAAATCTCTGCGCGAGTCGCTCCAAGAACTTGAAGCATTGATGGAGAGATACAACCCACTGATGAGTAAATTGATGGAGAGGAATTTGGGCAAAGGGATTCAACTTCGCGCTGCACTCGCTGAGGTCAGCTCTGCCGTTTGGAAACCAGCAGGACATTGACACCTCTTAGTTGGATCCGATCGCAAAGGTTGTCCTCGGTGTTGCCAAAGTCATATTCGAGGTTCGTGCTCTCTACTGGCATATCAAAACCAGAGGTAACGCTTGATCGTTCAGCCCCTGGAGGAACAAAACAAATACGATCAGATGCCATCTAGCCTGTTGGATCAGTTGCAGCGTGTCTCGCCTTTGGCGGACAAGGTCGCAGACGAAATCGTCAGCGAAGAGACAGATATCTTGGATAGAATAATGCCGCGAATGTTCGAAGTAATGCAAACGATCGCCATGTTTTTATGCGAGTACGTCAGGCATGGGCGATTCAGTAGGTTGTCACTGTTCTGGATTCCGCAAATGCTGATGATCGCAGAGCGAACAAGAGAAGCGCTGCTTCATTCGAAGGACAAAGAAACGATGGAAAAACTGGGTGAAGAGTTAGCAAACGTCATTGAAGACTTCCTGCGTGCAGTCGATGTCGAGGCCCTGCGTCTAGTCAAAAGGATTGGTAAGCACACATTGTCCCAATATCGTGTGACTCCATTCTTAGTAGCTTTGCGTAGAGCAAGGGCTCCTGCTCAAGCGTCTTAAACCGATCGAGACTGGATATGACCGGGCCCTCCGCTGTATGGACGGCACCCGTATATCTTGCCTCCAGAAAATCGTAGACTGGGTGGCCAACAGATCGGAAACGAAAGATCTTCAACGCAATACATACTGGATCTACGGCGTACCCGGAGTCGGCAAAACATCGTTAGCTCATTCGATCTGTGCGAGCGTCCACCATCAAGGGCAGCTTGCCGGGGCCTTTTTCTGCCGGAGGGATGACCCGAATCTGAGCGAGCCCAGAAATATCCTCCCGACTCTCATGTACAAGCTCGCCGGAATCTTCCCCCCCTTTCGAAGGATTGTGGCAAATTATCTTCGTAGTGACCCAAACCTGACACCAGAGTCAATGAAGGACTCATTCTTCTTTGATTTGCTCGATACCCTTCCTAAACGCCCAAACGATTCCCTCGTCTTTGTCATTGACGCATTCGACGAATGCGGCGATGATAGTGGTCGCCCACGCCTCCTGAAGCTTCTCACAGACGCCGCTACTCGTACTTCGTGGCTGAGAATTATCGTCACCAGCAGACCCGAATACGATATCGATCGCTTCTTCGATAGCCTCACCCCGTTGTCGTATTTGAAATATGATTTGACGGCAGACCTAGAAGCCAGTCATGATCTGCGAACTTTCGCCCAAAGCCAATTTGATCTGGTGGCCAAACAATGGTGCTTCCCCACGCCTTGGCCAGAAGAAGCGCTCTTGGATAGAGTTATCTCCCAGGCGAATGGCCTCTTCATCTTCATCAAAACCCTTGTTCTTGCCCTTAAGCATTGTGCGAACCCCACAGAGTTTTTGAAGGCAACCTCCGAAGAAGCTAGTGTTGGGTCGAAAGCTCTATACCGGCTCTACTCAAATATCCTACATTCACGAATATTGCATAGTAATGCCGAGTTTCAGCGGGTTATTGGAGTCGTTCTATCAACAGCTCCATATCGCGCCCTACGCGAGAAGACAATTGCAGAGTTGGCAGGAGTGGAACCCAACCTCGTCAAGAAGTGGGTGGGTGACCTCAGCTCTTTGTTTTATCGAGATGAAGGCACCAATGGAGGGATTCATCTCCGGCATTTATCGATTTCGGACTTCCTTGTCAGCGATCACTGTCCGCGCGACTATCGAGTGAACCCCCGAGACGCAAATGGGCAGCTGGGAATTGCTTGCCTCAAAACGATGGTTCACCAACTCCGTTTCAATATCTGCGCACTCGAAGATTCCCGACTCGCTAATGCGGACATCAAGGATCTCCCATCCCGAATCACGGATAAAATTTCCGACAGCCTGCAGTATAGTTCTCTTTATTGGTCAAATCATCTTTGTTTCGATTACGACAATAATGATCGGCGGGTGTGGGATTGCTTGGCGGAATTCTTTGAAGGGTTGTTCCCGTTGTTTTGGATTGAAGTATTGAGTATTTTGGGAATGGTTCCGATGGGTGTTCCGAGCATTCGAAGAGTGATATCCTGGGCAAAGGTGAGTGCCGCTCCAGCTTGTATTTTGGGTAATTCTGATTGGCAGTAGAATGGTAATCCGACCCTTCTTGAGAGAATTCAGGATGTTTGCCGTTTTATCATCACCTTTCGCGCCCCCGTCTCCATCAGCGCTCCACACACATATCTTTCAACCCTACCCTACTTGCCCTTACGCTCGACTTTATCAAACGCCTTCAACACGGGATTTACTAAGGCGATCAAGGTGGTGAGAGGGAGATTGTCGGCATGGCCAGCACTGCCGTTGTCATGGACGGGACATGCTGGTGGTATTAATTGTATGAGCTATTCCCCCAATGGGCGGCAGATCATCTCTGCATCCGACGACATGACGATTCGAATCTGGGATGCTGAGACGGGTGCTATAAGTGGTGAGCCCCTTCTTGGGCACACCCGCAAAGTGCTGTCCGTTGCATACTCTCCGGATGGCAAGTACATCATCTCTGGATCTCATGACAAGACAATTCGAATCTGGGATGCCGAGGCTGGTGCTGCTGTTGGCAAACCTCTGAAGGGGCATAGCGAGGGTGTGTCGTCCGTCGCCTACTCTCCCGATGGGCGACACATCATCTCTGGATCATTGGATAACACGATTCGAATCTGGGATGCCGAAACTGGTGCTGCAGTTGGCAAACCTCTGGAGGGGCATAGCAAGGGTGTGTCATCCGTCGCCCACGCTCCCGATGGGCGGTACATCATCTCTGGATCTCATGACAAGACTATTCGATTTTGGGATGCTAAGACTGGTACTGCATTTGGCAGACCTCTGGAGGGGCATCACGAGGGTGTGTCATCTGTCGCCTACTCTCCCTCGGGGCGGCACATCATCTCTGGATCATTGGACAAGACTATTCGAATCTGGGATGCCAAGACTGGTGCTGCTGTTGGCAAACCTCTGAAAGGGCATAGCGAGGGTGTGTCATCCGTAGCCTACTCTCCCCATGGGCGATACATCATCTCTGGATCCCGTGACAAGACGATTCGAATCTGGGACCCTGAGACTGGTGCTGCTGTTGGCAATCCTCTGGAGGGGCATAGCGAGGGTGTGTCATCCCTCGCCTACTCTCCCGATTTGCGGTACATCATCTCTGGATCATTGGACAAGACGATTCGAACCTGGGATGCAGAGACTGGTGCTGCAGTTGGCAATCCTCTGGAGGGGCATAGCGAGGATGTGTCATCCGTCGCCTCCTCTCCCAATGGGCGGCGCATCATCTCTGGGTCTCATGACAAGACAATTCGAATTTGGGATGCAGCGACTGGTGCCGCAGTTGGCGGTCCTCTGAAGGGGCATTGGGAGGGTGTGTCGTGCGTCGCCTACTCTCCCAATGGGCAGCGCATCATCTCCGGATCACTGGACAAGACAATTCGAATCTGGGATGCAGAGACTGGCGCCGCAGTTGGCGATCCTCTGAAGGGGCATTGGGAGGGTGTGTCGTGCGTCGCCTACTCTCCCAACGGGCGACGCTCCATCTCTGGATCATTGGACAAGACAATCCGAATTTGGGATGCAGAGACTGGTGCTGCAGTTGGCAAACCTCTGGAGGGGCATAGCTCGTGGGTGTCGTGCGTTGCCTACTCTCCCAATGGGCAGTACGTCCTCTCTGGATCTGGTGACAAAACAATTCGAATCTGGCATGCAGAGACTGGTGCTACAGTTGGCGATCCTCTGGTGGGGCATAGCTCGGGTGTGTCATCCGTCGCCTACTCTCCCAATGGGCAGCACATCATCTCTGGATCATTGGACAAGATGATTCGAATCTGGAATGCAGAGACTGGCGCTACAGTTGGCAAGCCTCTGGCGGCGCATAGCGACGGTGTATTGTCGGTCGCCTACTCTCCCGATGGGCGGCACATCATCTCTGGATCATGGGACAACACGATTCGAATTTGGGATGCCAGTACTGGTACTGCAGTTGGCAAGCCTCTGAAGGGGCATAGTGGGTGGGTGTGGTCCGTCGCCTACGCTCCCGATGGGCGGTACATCATCTCTGGATCTAATGACCAGACAATTCGAATCTGGGATGCTGAGACCAATACCGGAGTTGGTAGGCCACTAAATCAGCCATCTTCATCTTATAATCCACTCCACGCTCAATTTTGTTCACAGCCTGACTCACAGGGTTGGGTCAGAGACCCAGACGGCGGTTTACTCTATTGGGTACCCCTAGATTGTCGTAAAGGCCTCCATTCACCCGCCCTCATTACAATCCCTCCTACATCTGGCGTTCGATCAGTTTCACTTGATTTTGAAGACTTTGCCTTTGGAACCGCTTGGCCCCAAATTTTCAACAGTGCAAAGCGCTAGCCATTCTTTCCTTTCGTATATACTTTGGTGTATGAGATGATTTGTGGTTGTTGAAGCTCGATCCTGTTGGATAACACTGTTAATTGAAATACGAATCCACCGTCACTTGCTGTTTGACTCGCTCGAGCACCCTTCCCGAATTGGGGAAGTCCCGAGTTCGAATCCTGGTCTAGTCATTTTACGTACTGAACACGACCACCCTAACGCACCAAGCGGTGAGAATGAACCGTGGGATGTAGATGCCAAACACCTCGTAACGTGTGGTGAGTCATGCTCACTCAACAGATGCCGTGTTCCTCAAGCTCCTCATTTTGTCCTATATGGGTGACATATAGTTCACATGCAGGATGTAAGGGCTTGCTTACGGTTATTCTCTTATCCTATTACCTAATACCGCTTCCTCATATATAACCCTGTGGCTTACCAACCCTGTACCCATTCGATTTTACTCCTCCACCACGATATTCTTAACATCACATGTTCAACTAGTACACGCTTGTCTCTTTCATAAATAAAGGGATTCGATTGTATTCGGACGTCACAGTAAGAAACAAGGTCGAAGAGAAATCAGACCCTTACACAGGAAGTGGTTTTCCTTTTGTATATCAATGTCGCATCATCGAATCCCATCCGTTCATGTTGCCTGAAAACTGCCTTCCAAAACCCAGATAAGGTACTCTTGACATTATACAAGGTCACGATATAATATCAGGGCCCAAGAGTGAAAACACACGACCGAGTCTCTTCTTATACCTTTTCGAATTTCCACACCTCCACTGCTACACACCTCCACTGCTACACACCTCCACTGCTACACACCTCCACTGCTACACACCTCCACTGCTACACACCTCCACTGCTACACACCTCCACTGCTACACACCTCCACTGCTACACACCATGTAGGAAGGGAAAAAGAGGGGCCAGACCGGGTATCGAATCCGGGACGTCCCTATATCTAGAAGGGCGCGTTGCTACTACACTACCCAGTCGGTACATGCAGGAATCATCAACTCCAACACATCACCTTATTTCCTACCCTGATCAATGGCCTGGTCGATCCTCCACAGACAAACCCAAGACCACTCGTGTATGATGCCATTCGCCTTCCCATTCATTGCTCTATCCCCCTCCAGCAGCCGGGCGCTTAATGACGTACGTCTTGATGAACAAATGAATGAACAAATGAATGAACAAAAGCAAATACGAGCTGGGAAGCCAGCATCCGAACAGTGCAGCGTTTTCAGTACCCGCATAATATATTATATAATGGTCGGCGGTCTTGGGCAGAAAGGACGGGAGGCGGGCGTGGTGGCCTGTTCGATGTGCGCACAAAACGGGTCCGTGTTATTCAGGCAATCCCGAAGGTAGGTGCCGTACCGCAGTACTGCAACGGGATGCGTGGGAGAGGAAGAGCTGGGCACTAGCGTCGTTGACAATTTACGAACTGGAGGATTTGCATGGTCGTTACCTGGCCCTTCCGCTGTTGGCCACCCCAAATAATGCATCTAGAATCTCCGTCCACTAGCGGTTCCATAGTAGTAGTAATCTGCATTGAGGTGTGGCGTGAGCACGCGATCAAGAGAGCGACGGAGTGCTGTGCAGTGGAAGATGAAGAGGGACATGTTACTCACACATGGCAACGTACTGGACATTGACGCGTGACCCTATAATCATACTCCTGTAGTCATCTAATGCAACTAGCCTTAGGTATATGAACCGGTATATATTGCCTTCCAGTCTCCCCATATCATATTCTTGGGTATGTTCGCTTGTGTTCGAGAAGCATTAGGTTACTCACTTATGCTTTAGCATGGGTGTGTTTCTCATGACGCATGAAAGGGGCGATAATTACTGACATCATATCCGTCGTAGAACTGATTCCATCCATACCTACCTGGCAATTCAACAGTATGGGTATTTTCACCTTTTTTAGGGTATTGTTCTGACAACGGAAATTAGATTATAATATAATGGAGTCATGTTCACGAGTATGCCTGGACCAAACCAATTTCCCATCAGGTTAGCTGTTTAGTGACCCTCTGGTTCGTGGACGTGCGGTCAACAACCCAGTATATTGGATTTCGCAAATTATTGGCCCGATTGACGTTGGTCTCCTTCTGGACTCTCCGAAGGTCAAACGTCGCACTCGCGCATTCACAGGTTGCATGGGGCATACTCCTCACTATGGTGTTCATCGTTCATATATGGGCTAATTTGATTTCTACCAACGATGGGATCCTAAGAGATGCGTACAGAAGCAGAATTGACAGACTTTGTTCGCATTGAGCTCTAGAACAGCAGCTACCCAGCCAGTGTCTGGCTGTAAAGTTTGTATACTTGTACCCTCGTTGTACTCAGTAGATCACCGAGTTCTATCGAATCCCTTTAATTAAGAGAGAGACAGTGTACAGGTAACGTGTTGGCTGAGGTGGTGAACGAGGGGGTTAAGTATAGTGATTGCCAAACACTAGCTAGCCGAGACGGGCTAAATACGAAAGCGCGGGTAAACCAAATACCTTACACTGGCCGTACATTTTCTATTTTCTGCGGCCTGTTGAATTCCATGTGGGAAACTGCGGCTTACTGGATAATGGTGGGCCATTTACCACTCTCCAGCGTCGTGTTTGTTGAGCTAGCGCAACAAGTGAGAACCGTAAGGATCCTTGGCCCTAAGGTAGGGTCAGCCAAAATGAAAGCAAGACGTTCTGAGGCTGGGAGACAAAGTCGATGTCTCAAAATCGCGAATTGAGAGCATATTGTAAAAATTAGCTAGTCACTTTTAAATGAGTCAATTGCCTCAGGAGGAAGCGTTCAATGACCATTGTACTTTCGTTTTGCCAAAACGGCCTGCGCACGTGTAGGTCCTTGTTCGACCCATTTCTTATGTGTCAACGAATTTTTTTTCCATGCACCCGGAGCGAGTACGTCGGAGTTTTTAAGCTCCGCTTAAATTGAATTGAATAAAGCAAGCAAGGCGATAATTCCACACCCTGAAAAGATGACCTGGTTGCGATCGCATGGATTTTTTCGACGTTCTGTGAAATTTCAACCATGCCTCAATTTCACCTCAAAGAGGGCGCGCAGAATTATGAGACCGTACAAATCTTTATTAGACCTATCCTACAGTCCTACAGTAATGTTTTGTTGTTGTAGGCAAGGGCCGACCCAGTTTGAAGGTCTGCTGGGCTTCCTTTGTTCCTCAATCGGGAGAGGTGCCACTTTTGGCTGCCCCCTACTTTAACAAGGGTGCAATGTTAAATGACCCTGCCAAACTTGCTCATTTCACAGGGCTTTGTATGTAATATCGTGTGTGTGGTGAACCTCTTCGATTTTGAATATCGGACACTACCGCATGACTTGACGCAACCAAGACGTCGTATATGACCATGCATATTCACCTCAACATGGGTGTTACTGGTTGCAGGTCTTACCGCCGCAAGGCCCACATGCCCACCACCCTCGAAGAAGAGACCTTCGTCCGCTTGGATGACCACTGACAGTTACGACCGGCAGAGCAGGTGCCGGCAGAAACGTTCGGTTGTGGAGCCGAGAAATCCCTCTTCCCCATTATTTCTGTCACAAGCAGCTATTCGACTGCTATGCAGTTTGAAATGGTCGGGGTCGTCTTCCAATTCCACATCTCCATGCCCATGTCACAAAACTTCCTGGCGGGTTATAAACCCCAAAGTTTATCCCAGGTTTATAACAGGTTTACGGCAAAGCGCAACTTGATATAAACTTGTTTTAAATGTACACCCATTGTAAACCTGGTGTAAACCTGGTGTAAACCCATTATAATCCCCTTATATGAAAATACTTTTTACTATAAACTTAGGCGAGGTTTACTGGCACTACGTACATGGGTTTCGACATTTTTCAGACACAGATGATAAGATGGAGCTGGGAGCTGGACTCTACCTGTGTGCTCTATCTGAAGATAGATGAAGGCGTGGATTTAAAATACCCGCCTTCCTGTCTAGGCGGGTTGCTAGCTGCCGCTGCTCGACGGATAGGAATAGACAAGAGCCTGGCGGGACCATAATCAGCTGAGGCAATGTATTTCATTTTATGATGTCCAATAATGAAAAGATATTCTACTTGCCTTTGACTGAGTTGAGTGGGTGAGAAACAGCGCTCCCACGGCCGACCGCCAATTAACCTAACACCCGGAGTCTGGCTACACGTGTATACAGCCCCATTGCCACGAGGCCTCAAGGTGTTTTAGTTATTTTCAACCCTCTTCAAACCTACTTCGATCTCTGATCTCGTCTCAGCCAACTACTGCTCCCTATGGCATTTCGTGGCTCCAGACAGCCGGGTACGTAAGGAGCCACAAACAATTGCGGGATAACTGACGTCCACTGAATACACATAGAGGATGACAAGGTCAAAACAATTCTTGGGCGAATACTCTGTGAGCATGGTCCCTCACCGATTTCGAGCATGCCGTATCATTGATATCTGAAATATGGCCCACCCATAAGCTTCCTATTCAGGGGCACACAAATCAATTTGGGACTATTATAATGAGATGGCCACTGGAGTGGACGCCTCACGAGAGACCGAGTGGGGCGAGCTCGCCGAGGCGATTCTACTTTTCGTAAATAGCGCGTGCTGTTCCATGCTAAGTTGTTCACATTTCTTGCAGTCAGGCTTATTTGCTGCCGTCCTCACTGCTTTCCTCATTTTTACTATGACCAAACTGCAAGCGGAGAGCAGCGATATCTCAAAGGAGATATTACTCCACATATCCCTTCAACTACACAATACCTCTCTTCCCGCATTTGTCGAGCCGGAATTTTTTGTCGATCCGCGTTGGGCAAACGTCAACGCGCTCCTTTTTGCGAGTTTGGCTCTTGTCCTCGTTGATGCCTATCTAGCGGTGTTGACAAGAGGTTGGCTACGAGACTTCGATCGGAGTTGGAAGTCTTCGAATGTTCCCGAAGAGCGTGCAAGAAAGCGAGAGATGCGTCTTCAAGGCCTCAATCGATGGAAACTACGTTGGGTGGTAGCTCTACTCCCGCTCCTGATTCAAGCTTCACTGGTCCTTTACTTTATCTCCCTCGGTCTCATGCTCATCACGATATATCGTCCCATTGCCTATCCAACCCTTGCCATCCTCGTAGTTGGCTTTTGCTCCTACCTTTGCACGATAATGATCTCTACATTCGACACAAACTCTCCATTCCCGTCCCTTTACTCCGAGGTGCTGCAAGCGCTTATTCGATGGTCACGCCACAAATGGTCTTCACGGAGAACTACGCACTCGACTACAGACGGTGCCAATGTCGAATCTGGTGGATCGGAGATCCACCTCGCAATTTCCGATCGATTACGCGCTGCTACCTCCCACGCGGTGGAAAACCTCCCCGTCTTGATGGAAATATTTGACCAATGGATGCGTATGCCTGGATTACACCACAACGAGCCGTTAGACTGGCGCAAGGTGCTTCCTCTCGTTCAGCCATACTTTTCGAAAGGATCACTTTGCGAGGATAATACCCTCCGTTCTGTGGTTCGGTTGTTCCTTTGCTTCAATTCGAGGGAGTTTA
>Ga0307515_10021368_pt1 | contig 11484 bp, 7 predicted proteins | sample 17_EM_MG_FD_194513 | JGI IMG/M metagenome (GOLD analysis project Ga0307515, IMG submission 194513) | Populus trichocarpa ectomycorrhiza microbial communities from riparian zone in the Pacific Northwest, United States - 17_EM | ecosystem: Host-associated > Plants > Roots > Unclassified | place... | reverse complement strand
TGTTTTTTATTTATTTTTTTTAGTTTTAAATTATTTTTTATATTTTTAAATAATTTTGATATACTGATATTAAAAATAAATTTTAAAAAATAAAAAATTATTATTTTGATGTATTTTAAAAAAAAAACACTTTGAAATACAATTTGTATTACACTTCTAAATAAGAATTAAGACCGCAACTATTTTATCATGAAAATAACCTAATAAAAAAATATAGCTAGTTTTGTACTCTTTTTTTTTTTGTATTTTTTTTATTTTATCGTGTTTTTTTAAAGCATTTGTAATTCGAAACTTGATTTAATTTTCAGCATTTGTTTTACGAAGATAATACTATAATGATCAAGTGTGGAGCCCCTTCATAAAAAAGAAATCATCAAAAAGTTAGTTTGGCATCCCAATAATTGATTAGTTAATAATCAATTGGTTGATCTCCATTTTCCGATGATTAGGTGGTAAATAATGGTACTATCTAAACATTAAATTAATTAATTAAAAGAAACTAAAACATCTAGGGAAAAATTATTGTAGCAAAAATAACAAATCATTGTTTTATAGTCACAAAACATCTAATAGTGATAAAATGAATTCGTGGAAAAGTTTCACAAAAAAAATTGATTTTTCCTGGTTGATGAGATTTGGAACTAAGTTATATTTGTAAAACAAGTTTCTTGTAAAACAAGGGACATTCTGATGCTTAAATAAATATTTGATTTTTTATCAAGTGACAAGTAGTAAAATGAAAGAAAATAAAAAATGCATTTTTTATATAGAAAAGAGATATGTGTTATCTCTCTTGTTTAATGTGTTTTTTGTGTAGTGAAGAGATGATAAGTGTAGGATCTCTGGATCTATCCTCCTTCTCCTCCTCTTTCTTTCTCTCCCTCTCTCTCTCAAAACCAAAAAATATATAGCTTGAGAAATATCTATAAGAATATCTAGAAAAATATCTGGACAAATATAGGAAAAACAATATTGATGAATAGTAATAAATAGTACCATGCAAATAGTACTATTCATGAATAGTAAACTAAGCGAGATGAGCTCGGTCCGACCGAGGTGAGGGAAGAGAGAGAGAAAGAAAGAGGAGAGAGAGCTACCTGGTAGCCCATCCTAATCGATCCTCAAAGCTCAATTAGGTTGAAAAGTGAATAGTATTGGAGACTCATTCTAAACAAGGTGAGTTTTGTAGGGTACAAATAAACTTTGCATAGTAAACATTATTCATGAATAGTGAATGAGCCTCGGTTAGACCGAGTTAAGGTAAGGGAGGAAGGATAGGAAATATATATATATATATAGAGAGAGAGAGAGAGAGAGAGAGGTACCTGGTAGCTCATCCTAACCAAACCTCAAAGCTCGGCTAGGTTGAAAAGTACTATTGATGAATAGTACCAAAGACTTGTTTTGAACGAGGTAAGCTTTGTATAGTATGAATGAACTTCACATAGTAAATATTATTAATGAATAGTATTTACTATTCATTAATAGCAAACGAGCCTTGATTAGACCAAGTCAAGGTAAAAGAGAGAAATAAAGGAAATAAAAGGAAAAAAGAGAGAGGGAGAGAGATGAACAATATCATCACCTTTTCTCTCTCCTACTCAAGAGAGATACTAGATCTCGATCAGGCCATGGCCCAACCAATTGTGTTAGACTCGGTTGGGTCACGACCGAACCGACTGTTGTGGGACTCGGTTGACCTAGCCCGCCTAAGTTTTTTTTATTGTTGTATTATTATTTGCCCTTTTAAAGTCTTGTAAACATACATGTTTGGAAGACTTTAAATAGTTAAAGAGGGGGGATAAAATACTTATAGTGTTAAAGTTAACCTTTGTGGCTATGCTTGTACAAAAGTGTCACTTATATAGGCATGCCTTTAAATGTATATTCGTTGAGATTTTTTTGTCGATATTTTATGGATAAATACCCATTGATCTTTCTAGATACAGTAGTTTTAAGGATCTAGAGACCTGGAGACAATGGTCATAAAGACTTAGAGACAGTGGTCACACAGACCTAAAGACAATGATTATAAAGATATGGAGAAATAAAGAAATATAGTCATAAGAACATGGAGACATGGTTACGAAAACCTAGAGAAATTGATCAGAGAGACCTGAAGACACATGGCCATAGGGACCTGGAAAAAATGGATGTACATATGATTAGGAGATTGACTAGTTGTCATCACTTACATTCCCTACCATTTACAAGCCATTAGCCATTAGTAATTTTCATGGAATAGTAAATTGAATGTAAAGCTCGGTTAGAATGAGCCTTAAAAAATAACGAATACTATTCATGAATAGTAATGTACTATTCATGAATATTAAAATCGAGTTATGCATAAAATAGTGATACTATTCATGAGCAGTAAAACTGAGTTATGCATAGTACTAGCTTGGTTAAAACAAAATACCATTTTATTTGAAAGACATAAAAGATGGAGGTTCGAATCTATAAGTTTAATCCATGGTGGATTATTCGATCTCAAGTAGTTATGTAAGAGTGAAAACTTTTCTTCTTAGCTTTGACTGTTTTTTTCCACAAACTAGTGAAAGTAACCTTTAGTGAGTAATCATTATATCTATTTTTTTTGGTGTGTGACACTCCTTAGTGTCATACCTGTTGTCATGGTGAAAAAAATAGTTGGGTTTTCTTGTGTGTGTTTGAACCACCTTTCATTGGAGGTGGATGTTGTAGGAAGTCTTTTACTTGAATAATAGTTAGCACCTCTATCTATGTGATGGTCAGAGGCGTGGTCGTGAGCTCGGGAAATGTTAGATGATTATGGATGCGCTCCTTGATGTTTCTTTTAGATGCTCTTATTATAGACTAATAACATGATGAAGATATATGGAAATGTGGGTGACCTTGTCTGGTCATGCTAGCTTCTTCCACCCTGATCAGTTTTCTATTGTGTGTTTCATACCGAAAAGATTTTATCAGGGATGGTGTATAACTTTTCCCAAAGGGAGTATTGTATACTCCATTAATTAGAGTTTCTATAACTACGAGTTCAAGGAGTCTTTGCGCATTAAGCATTTATTCGTTGAAATGTTGAAGATAGGCTTTAATACTTTTATCTTCTCACTGTGTGACTGTGAAGAGTTTTGTGGTGGTTTTTTGTTTTTTACAGGAATACTTGTGTTGAAGTGAGAGATTAAATTGGAGCTGAGATCATGAAACTAAAGAATAAAGCTAGGTTCTAGACTATGATACCAAACATGTGCAGATTCACAAAGTGCTATTAGAAGAACTTTGCACATAACATCAATGTCTTGTGTGATAAGTTCTAAAAGACTTCTTATATTTTGTATGTGCTCTAGAGGGTATATGAGTCTCTCGTAGTTATCTAAATTGGTTTTTATAGAGACGGTCTTTAGAGAGTTGAGTGTAGAACACTCTGTAACAAAGTGAAGACTTCTAGTGAGCACTTTGTTGTGGCTCACAAACTTGTAGAGTCATAGAGATTGTCTCACTCCTAGTTTTTTTTCTAGTGGAGTGAGGTAATGAAGATCGATGGTGTCTGGATTGTTTGGAGTGTCTCGTGTAAGAATAAGGTGTGTAGCTCCTTTTGAGTGCATGAGTGTGAGTGTTATTTATCTACATGTCATTCTGTCATGTTCCTCAAGGAAACTAGAGTTGTATATGCATATTTGGTGCATGTATAGAGGCTTGTTTTTTTGTAGGAGAAAGAGTGCGAAGATGTAGTTATATCACTATAACAACATCATTGAGTAAATGAATTTGATTGCAAAAATGTTGGAGTCCTAGAGGAGCTGAAGTCCCTGTAGGGAGATCAATCACTCTTCCTTGTTAATGAGTCTTGTCAGCCATGAAAAGTTTTTTTAAAAAAAGTGAAAGGGAATGAACTGACTTTTTGTTTAGGTTTCTATAGACAGTGCCATTGATGAAGTCGTGGAAAAACTTCATAGAAAAATATTGACTTCTCCTGGTTGATGAGATCTGGACTTGAGCTGTACCTGTAAAACACGTTTTTCATGGAACAAGGAACACTCTAATGCTTAAGTTAATATTTAATTTTATTTTATCAAGTGACAAGTAGGTAAGAATGAAAGAGAATGAGATATTATTTTTTACATATAGAAAAGAGATATGTGTTGTCTATCTTGTTTAGTGTGTTCTCTATATAGTGAAGAAATGGTAAGTGTAGGATTTCTGGATATATCATCCTCTCTCTCTCTTAAAACCAAAGAATATATAGTTTGAGAAATATCTTGAAAACATCTAAAGAAATATAGGTAAAATACTATTCATGAATAGTAATCAATATTACTATTTATGAATATTAAACTAAGGTGAGATGAGCTCGGTCAGATCGAGGTGAGAGAGGGGAGAGAAAAGGAGGGGGGGAGAGAGAGAGAGGAGAGGGAGCTGCCTAGTAGCTCATCTTAATTGAGCCTCAAAGCTTGGTTAGGTTGAAAAGTGAATAGTATCGGAGACTTATTTTGAACGAGGTGAGCTATAAGGGTATGAATAAACTTTGTGTGGTAAATATTATTCATAAATAGTAAATGAGCCTTAGTTAGGCCGAGTTAAGGTAAGGGAGGAAAGAGAGAGAAAAAAAACACTACTTTATAGCTCGTTCTAACTGAGCCTCAAAGCTCGATTGGGTTGAAAAATAGTACTAATGAATAATACTAGAGACTCATTTTGAAAAAGGTGAGCTTTGCAGAGTATGAATGAACTTTGCATAGTAAACACTATTCATGAATAGTTAAGGTAAGAGAGAGAAAAAAGGAAAGTGAGGGAATAAAGAGGAAAGAGAGAGATAAATGAATAGTCTCATCACCTTTTCTCTCTCCTATTCAAGAGAGAGACTGGAGCTCGGTTGGGCCACAACCCAACTACGTGTGCTGGACTCGGTTGGGTCATGACCCAACCAAGTGTTGTGGGACTCGATTGGACTTCGCTCAACCTTTTTTTTTCTGTATTATCATGAACCCATGGTGTTTTTTTGGTGACTTAATTTTTTTCTTCACTTTCATCCCTTTTATATTGAGTTGATTTGAGATCAAACCTGCTGATTAGCTTTGCTTGGCTTTACATGGGATTCTCTAAATGTTAAAAAAATATATGGTGCTTCGTTAATGTTCAGTTTAGCAAAAACAAAATTGGTTTCATTGATTTAAAATAATAAAAACTTTCAGCACAAATTCAAAACTTACCAATTCATGGACTTATTTGAACAAAAAGAGTGATGAGCTCTTGGTCCACAACACTATAGCTGCGTATAAAGTGGCTTTAAACCTCTAAAGGTGTTCTTCCTTGGTGTTGTTGAAATTAAGACATTTTAATTCCTGTTATGATATGTATTTTCTACTATGTTTTAAGCATAAATAAGCATCTTAGGGATTATTTTACAAGAATAAAAAAGATTAAAGACTTTAAAAATATTTGTTATTGACGTGAATGTTTTTCCTTTTTATGATAGATGTCGAGCATTCCACTAAAGCTAAGAGTCTGACATTGAAATGATGGGCTTTAGGATTAAAAAAAAATTGTAGATCAAGTTTCTAACATGTCATGAATGAAATAATAAAGTTTAGATAGTCAGGTAATGCAAGAAACTAAGTCAGAAACAAAGTCTAAGTTGCAGTAGAGTTGTGACAACAATAGAGTCAGTTTTCAACACAAATTCTGAGGGATCTAGCCAATCTTAATGATCAGATAAAAAAGGAAGGAATTAAGTGACATTAAGGACTCCTAATTAACAGAAGGATCCTAATGAAAGTCAACAGCTGAGAGAGAGAATAAATGAAGCAATTTATGATAGAAACATGAGGGTTCAAAGAGAGTAGCGTTCTTTTCCTCTTTGTTTTTTTAAATTTTCAAGCAACTATGAACTAAAATTTGGCTTTTGGTTCAAAGGATTTTGTTTCATTACTGTTTTAGATTATGCGAAGAGATATTTCCAACACTATTTCTGGACATTCAAGTACTTACCTAAATGTGGTACGTAAGTTACTGTTTTTATTTAAGCTTTTTGAATGGTTTCTGTAGTAAACATGCTTTTCTTTTTATGAATTTTTCAATCCATAATTGTTGATTTGGATCAAGAAGAAAGTAAAATAAATGAATTTGGTTGATTTAACTTTCAGGTTAAAAGAATAAGACAAGTAAAAATCGTTAAGCTTCATAAGGTTAGCTTGGAATACTTGATCGTTTTGCTCTTAAAGCTTTCGTCACCAAATATAAAAATTGCTTTTCAATATTTAATTCAATTGATGTTAACGAATCAATTGGGAGATTTTTCTAATTAATTTAATATTTTTTTTTATCTTCCTTGCTTAAAGGAATTTTAGTATTTGTTTGAATTAAAAGAATATTTATTTTACTTCAATGATCAATCTAATTTGTTGAATGGACAATCTCTTTGAATCAAGCACATAAATACTGAATTATCTTTTACATTTTATTTTCATAATTTTAATTTTTTTTAGTTTTCTTATTAATCCCCAATGTTTATTTTAGTTTCTTGTAAGAAGAATTATAAATTTCTCTTGGGTTTGACCTGATTTTCACTACCATGCTACAAAAATCAATTCCTTAAAAAGAGAGAAAAGTCAAAATTAATTTTGGTGGTTTCGACAACAACCATATTTTGGCATCGTTGCCAGGGAAATATATTTCTTCCTAATATTCTATACAAACTAATTAATATATGCCAAGATCTTCCTGTACAGGTGCACTAGTATTCGATCTTGAGATTGAAAGAACAATTAAGGCAAATAGGAAGACCAAAAGACAAGAAGATAACTCATTAAGCTCATTAAATATAAATGTATATTCCAAAAACAAAAAACCCAGAAGTGATAGTGCCAAAAACTGAGGACATGGCCGAACAAAGGACATTAGGGAGTTAGCAACTCCCAACATGAACTAACAACCTTCATGCACTGAATTTCCAAATATTAATATAGCTTTTGAATTAAAGTCATGTTTGATGCACGTATTACCTATTTTTCGTGGTCTTGCAAGTGAGGATCTACATAAACACTTTGAAGGAATTCCATGTTGATGAGGTAATACATTCTAATATTGAGACAACTTTCATAACTAACATCTGTTGTTATACAAGTTGTTTTGAGACGGTTAGACAAACCAAAATCTGCAACATCTATTCTTTCATAGACCATCCTACTAATAGATGCCCTCAATTATAAGATGATGACATGCCTCAAGTTAATGTTATGAGTGGATTTAACAGCCAACAAAGGAGATATGACCCATTTTCCAATTAGTACAACCTTGGATGGAAAGACCACCCAAACCTGAAACACATCCAGCCCTCAAACAAACAACCTTTTTAGCCTTATGTCCACGACAAATCAACATTTTCTCCTTAACAATCATCAAGTGTAGGTATGTTTCTAGAGGATATTGTAAAATCCTTGGCCACTAACACATAAACTTTCCAGCAGGAGACGAAAGCAGGCATTCAAAATTTGGAAAACCAAACATCACTTTATTAAATGATTACATAGTGGAAGGATGAGCCCCTTGAGCTTAAACCATTGCCAGCCCTTCTGAATGCTTGATGACTATAGCAGCTCTCAGGTGTCATCAGCTATTAATTGGTCATACAAACTATTATTAGCTCTATTTCAAGGTCATACACACTAAAATACAAGAAATGTTGAAGTTTCAGTTTCAGAAATTAGACACATTTCAATAAAGGTCATGTTTTCAACCTCTTGCATAATGGAATAAAAAAGCTTGGTAGACAAATAACATTCTCCGAAATTAGGCAATACAACCTACATGGCAAGCGAAAGAAATGATATAATTAATTGAGTTAGACACAAAGTAAGCACTCAACTACTGTTTTAAGTTGTTGGTGTGCACCTGACTTGACCGTCTATACTTAAGGAAGAAAAGCTAAGAATGTGTTAATATGTATATTGTAAAATCAATCATGAGCTTGAATACCAATTGCAGCACGCAACAAAACATACAACAATGAGTTTCCAACATTTTCTAGCCTCTTAGCTACCTTTATTGCAGCTGCTACTGTTGCCCCGGATGATATCTTTGAACCAAACATATAAACATTGAATTATCTTTTACGTTTTCTTTTTAGAAATTTAATTTTCTTTAGTTTTCTTATTAACCCCCAATCTTTATTTCAGTTTCTTGTAAGAAGAATTAGAATAACTTCCCTTGGGTTCAACTTGGCTTTCACTGTCGTGCTACAAAAATCAGTTCCTTATAAAAAGAGAAAAGTTCGAATTAATTTTGGTGGTTTCAAGAGTGACCACCTTTCTTCACCAGCGGCATATGTTATCGAAGCTCTCTAGTTTGTCTCCAGTGACGCATTTTCTTTATCGCTATTTTTAGCAACATTTGTTTTTTCAATTTCATCCTTTAATATTGGGTTGATTGAGAATTAGGCTTCATAATTTGTTTCGATTTGCTTTCCATAGGGCTATCTCGGTCTCATGACTTAGGTTACGGGTCTAGCTAGTTTGCTTAAGTTTTCTCCAGTCATTTTTTTTGCCCATTTTGTTAATTGATTTTTTTTTCAATTTTGTCCTTCCATATTGGGTTGTGTATGACAGGTTAACCCATATTGATACATGTTGCTTTTTTTGGGCATTTTTTCTTAAACTGATTTTTTTTTAATCAATTTCATCCTTCAACATTGAGTTTTTTTAGAATTGGGTTTTGAAAGCTTTTTTGATTTGTTTTCTATTGGGTTATCCCAACCTTATGACCTAAACCATGGGTTTGGTGGGTTAACCTAAGTTGATTCGGGTATTTGTTTGTCATTTTTTAAAATTTATTTTTTAATTTCATCATTCAATGCCGGGTTGTTTAGGAATTGAGCTTCATAATATTTTTTCAATTAACTTTTTATAGAGTTATCTCGGTCTCATGACATGGGTCGAAGTTTTGGAAGGTTGACAAGAGTTGACTCGAGTCATTTTTTTAAATTGAACTTCCTTTTCAATTTCCTTTAACATTGATTTGGTTAGGATTTCTCCTACTTTTTTTTGTTATTATTAAGTTGCTTAAGGGTAATTTGGTCTTTTAATAAATATAAAATACTATAAAAATGGAAAATATGTTCGAACGTGCAATGCATGCTCCATTAGGCATCTGCAACCTTCTAGCAGTGCATGCAATATCTTTTGATGGCAAAAAATGCCGTTCCACTGTGTTATTGGAATCATTGTGGCATCTTTTTCTTGTTGGAGAGGCATGTGGCGATGTTGGTAGGACGAGTTGTCACCAATGAGACTTTATTTGTTTTTTCTTTTTTCTCTCTTATCTCCTTGAAATTCATATTTTCCTTGTAATTTCTTTTTTATTTCAATTTCGATTCTCATTCTTTTAATTGCTATTTTTTAATCCTTTTGTGTAATTGATTTTTTTTTCCGATTTCATCTATCAATATTTAATTGATTAGAGATTAAGCTTCAATTTTTTCTTCATCTATAGTGCTTACAGTCTAATGACCTGGGTCACATGTTTGAAAAGTTAAATCGTGACATCTTTTTTTTTTTACTTATTTTCTTTTTCGACTTCATCATTTTATATTTGTTTTTTAAATGAGCTTTGTGATTTTCTTTGATTTATTTTTTATCTGGTTTTCTTATAGATTATTACTTATTACCAATTAATTCCTTGGGATTATCTTCTTATTTTTTTATTCTTCTTTCATCAATTGAAACTCATCACCAGTTTCGCCGACATTATGAATTTTAATCTAAAATTTATAATTCTCATTTCAATTTCAACAATACCTTTAAATTTATTTTTGAAGATCATTTTATCCCTTACACATCACATTTATTATTATTATTTCCATTATTTATTCATTTCTTTTCATACTAATTTTCTATTACTCTTTGAGGTCTCATTACCTCTTCCATTACAGTTATTATACACAATAGTTTAAATCCATAAAATTTTATTTTCAAAATAACCGACTTCATTACTGGGTAAATTTTTTAATATTTCGCTAACATCATAAACTTTGAATCAGGGCCTTATGACCCGAAAGCTTTATTTTGTTTTTGTTTTTAATGTCAAAAGTAAATATTTAATAATTAAAAATCTCATCCCAACTACTTACTTCTATTTTTATTTTATTTTCCCATTATTTAATTAACACGATGAGATTTTTCATCAAGGTTTACAAGCACGGCAAAAAATTTTTGATCAGGAATTTACAATTTAACTTGTAAAATATTTTCTCTTAAAATGTTTTACATGTAAAATATTCAATGTTTTACCCTCAACCTAATTAATTAATATGACTTTAGCATTTGACATCAAATTTTTCTACTCCGGGCTCTCTAATGTACAACTAACTATCATGTATTTGTCTAGGGAGTCCTCCTTGCAAAACAAGTCGCGCACAATATGCCTCAAAATAGAACATCACTGCTAATCTCGATCACTTGTACAAAATACCATTGAAAAAAAAACATGACATGCAATATGCTAAGTTTTGTTTTTATTCGAGGAACCCACCTTTCCAAAAATATATTTTATATGCTCAGATTAGCGAGTAAAACCCCGACTGTCTCAGACTCTTACAAAAGGTGCACGTCTTGACTCGAACTCGAGACCTGCTATGCAGATCTCAAACTCTTTGCCATCATTTAATTAAATATTTTTTTTAAAGATATTTTTTTATTTATTTTATATATAATACTTTATCTTCAGTAATTTTAATCAAATATATATTTTTAAAATCATAAATTTTTTTTAAAAAAAAAAACAAATTCTCCGAAACTCATTCTAAAGCTACACTATCAAAGTTGGATTTTCCAACCTGAAGATCTTAATTCAAACAAAGAAGGATAAAGCATCACTGGGAGTTTTTTTATATATATATATAAAGTAATATTTGCGTGGTGTGAATTTAAAGTTGTCATTTCATCTTTTCCCCACCTGTCTAAATGTTTCCTAACAAGCTTTCTTCAATTCATCACTTCTTTTCGTGTTGTCCATTACATCAATCGTTCTATTAGGTTTGAATTTTCAAAGCGGTTCATCATTAGAAAAAATTAAAGAAATCCTTTTATATATATATATATATATGCATGCGTGTGCGTGTGATTTAGGTTGGGGTTAGGTATTCGTGGAAATTAAAGTATCAGGAGTACTTGTACTTGTATGCAGCTGGGGGGGCCATAGTATGGGTTAGAGGTTACTTAATTGGCATTCTAAGAAATTAATAAAAACATCATTGTAGCTATACTCATACAGTATTATTCATTGAATAGTTTTACTTTTTTTCTTTTTCTTTTTGCTTTTTTTTTTAGTTTTTTTATTCAATTTCACCAATAAAACAACCTCATCTTTTTAATTAATTTTTTTTCAAATTCATCATTCAATATTATATTGTTTTGAGAATTATGTTTCGTAATTTTTTTCAATTTTATTTATGTTGAGTTATATACTAGTCTCATGAATTTATTTTTTTTTTCTCAATTTGAACCATCA
>Ga0307515_10021367_pt1 | contig 11486 bp, 7 predicted proteins | sample 17_EM_MG_FD_194513 | JGI IMG/M metagenome (GOLD analysis project Ga0307515, IMG submission 194513) | Populus trichocarpa ectomycorrhiza microbial communities from riparian zone in the Pacific Northwest, United States - 17_EM | ecosystem: Host-associated > Plants > Roots > Unclassified | place... | reverse complement strand
TGCCTCCTTCAGAAGTTTGTGCACACGGGTCATGATTTTACGGACGTGACGGTAACCCTCAACCAATCCTTCATTACTCGGGGAGATTGTAATCCGGAAGAAAGAGATTACGACCGAATGTGGGTCCATATCGATGGTGAACGAGTCAAAGAGGGGGTGAATGGCCGCGGTTGGGATGTAGTATCTGCCATTGTTAAGCGTCACATCACTGAGCTGGCAGTCGGTGAAGTTGACATCCATTACAACCTTTGTGCGGGGGAGTAGTGGCAACGACGAGGTGTCAGGTGTAGAGGAAGAGGGATCTGTGTAGAAGACGGGAGAGTCAGAAGGCCCCTTGCGGTCCATGCGGATCGGTTGCAGCACGGGTCCTGGCTGCCAGCCGCCAGATAATAAGCGATGGACTATCGCCTCGAAGATCCATCCCGCCAAGACAGAACTCTCTGGGCTCCTGTGGAAGAACTGATACATCTCCCGAAGATCTTTGATCTCCTGCAACCGCATTAATTCCACGACTTTCCTAGCGATCCGAATGGATTTGAAGTCAATTGCCCAACGATCGGGGTCGACTAGAGAATAAGTCGAATGAGGTGTAATTGGGCGGGGGAACGCTACGATCACATGATGCAAGGTTTCGAAAGCGAGTCCGGAACTCGGAGAGAAAAACCAGACGTCTTGCAGCTCGGTATAGTCGAGGTTCTTCACCGGACCGGCGTGTCGATACCTTGCATTATGAAGTTCGAAGACGCCGCTGTACACGTCACGGGGGGCAAACCGAACTCTTCGATCGCATTGTGCACCAAGATCTTGAGCGCATCGTCTACCGTGTCCACCGGGGTCAGTGGCTTGCCTGCTTCCCCGACCATATCTTCATCGACCGTATCTTCGTTGCCTGTTTCGTGGGCCGTGTCTTCATTACCTGTTTCTTCGGCCATGTTTTTATCCTCATTCTTCTCTGCCTCTACCGCCTTCCCACTCTCCCGGAGAACCTCCAGCGCAGCATCGATCGCCTTGTCATTGGTGATAGAGAGTGTCGATGCATCAGGGAGCAGGAGAGACTGCTCTAGTCTGGATCGGAATGAGTTGTACTGGGGGTGAAGATGTAAACTGTAGCAAAGGCGAAGGACAGTCAGCGATGATGAACCTCTATCGAACGACATGGCCGAGGCCGATGACAGAAGGGAGAACAGGCTAAAGGCGGACCCTCCCATCAACTCCTCCACATTCCACGGAGGCATCCCCAACAGAGTGGCCCCGTTCTGCTTCGACCACGCCTTCCATGGATCGGGGTTTGGAGAAGTCGTCTGGATTGGCCAGATACGATATGAATCAGAGGAGATAGCTGGCGCTCGGTTCCGGTAGTCCACATCGATCAATGCCCATATGGAACCATACCCCATCCTCTTGTGCATGGGAAGATCCTCGAAGCCGTCATCCGCTGGCCGAATGTACACTTTGCCGTTGTAGAAAAGGCGGGCTTCGGAGGAGTCACACAGGATTACGACCTGGTCAGCTGAAATCAGCCATGCAAACATGAACTTTAGGAACGTGGTTTTTCCTGGACAACGAATATGCCGGTGAGTTGTCGCACGGGACTGGGGATCTGATCATAGGGACGCACCGGTGCCGGGCTGCCCAGTGAGCACCACTCCCCTTTTATTTCCTAGATCATACTGGCGGAGCTGCAACAAGCGATCACGCATGTCGTCGTACGACTTCGTGACGAGAATACGGTTCCCCGTCGTGCCGCCGGAATAAAAAGGCAGGAGAGGCTCGCCTTTGGAATCAGCCCCGAGCTCTAACACGTAGGGGAACTTTTTGGAGAACGCGGGCCTAGTGGAACTATTACGCCAGCGGTCGTAGAATTGCTGCCACACGCTGGTCACTCGTTCGAGTTTCCACAGTTGCTCGTACTCGACCGGCCAGGCCCAGTTGGAATCTGAAAGGGGCGATTAGCATTGATACATGGTAGATGGACGCTGATGCGCTCGCCTGTGTCGTGAGCCTGTTCCAGCATCTTTGTTTTCGGGAGATCGGGGAGAGCTCTGCAGTAAAGGAGATAGTCGTCAACGAAAGCAACGAAGAGGGTGCACTTGGATTTCAGACAGAGTTGAAACTTCGCCGGAGGATTTGTTAAATAAGGTGCTTCAGGGGATGGGCAACCCCCTATATCCAACCCCCTATATCTCTAAGTCTGCCACTCGTTGGGCCATTCCAAAGGTGTCGCGGATTCGTAAGCAGTCGCGGTCTCGTGCAGTCGTTACAGTTGTCGCTGTGGATTCTCGATCTCATCGATCATCGATCCTAGTTTCTATGTAGTGTCTTACGCCTAGCTCTATTATTTTGTGTCCCGTGCGCGCGGTTCTGAGTTTTTTTCCTTGCCGCCCCTGCACCTTGTGGAGACGAAGCCAGAGCGCAGCTGGATGACCCGTCGACAACCTGGTGTTATGAGACCAAACCGCGCGCCATTCGCGTTCTAACACTTTCTGGATGACATCCGGCGCTTACCATGTTCTCCCTTGAGCTCGAGCCTCCAGGTTCTGGCGAGGCATCCGCACACCGCCCTCCCCGCAGATTCACTAAGCCCTTCAACATTAGCCCAGCTAGGCATCCATCATGAGCCCACATAATGTCCTAAAACGACTCCACGGCCTCGACAGAACTTCGTCGCAGTTCCACAAGCACCTCAGCAGCTTCCTTCGCAGTGAAGGGTACCGAAGTGCAGTTCCGAACCTGCAGGGCGAAGATTTGGCATAGCTTGTCGAGTACCTGGATAGCGTGAGCCTCTAAACCATTTCTCTCAAATCCCCGCCCAACACTGTCCTAGGTTCTGATGTTTATTTCAAACCATGCGAGCCCCGCATTCCAGGAATACTTACACGAACTGAAAAATATCTGCGGCACCAAGGAGGTCCTACCGAAATCCCATACGCTTTCAAGTTCCCTCCTGGTCATCGCCCTCCCACCAGCTTCCGGACGCATCCATGAGGGGACTTCGAAGATACGAATCCAACGCGTGACAACGCACCCCAACGGAGATCCCCAGATCTTCAAGACCGTGCGTTCTGATGACACTTTTGCTCATGATTAGGTGCTAAAGAAATACCCAGGCCTTCCACCAAATGGCCGCCGTGTGGAAAAACTTGGCGCACCCGAACGCCGTAAACCCGCCTTAGTTTCTATCGATGTCATACCAGGGATCGTCCATCAGGGAGGTCGTCTACGTTTACCTCAATGCAATGCCTTTATTCCGGAGGCAGTGGTTTTTACTGTCTTCCTCGAAGGTCAAAGCGCACGGCACGGCCCTTACGGTGCACGGCGTCCCCCCACCACCAGATCCCCGCAAATTTTGTCATCCACCGTTGACTTACCTGCACCCTAAAGCTCTACTCTATCCATGACGTCTGCGAGCGACGTAAGTGCTTATTCTGAATAGGATCTAGTATTTGGACACGCGCGCACGCGGATCTCTCGGGCTCCCCGATTTCATCTCGATCGGTTCACCGTGGTTCGTGCCACCATGGCCATGAAGCCGGCGGTGTCGCGTAACTGTCGCGACTTTCCAACCCCTCAAACCCACGATTTGCGGTCAAAGAATTCCATCCCGCCCGAATAAAGCGGTAGGCTAGACCGATCATGCGTCAATCCCCAGCACGTCCTCCGAAAACATGAGGATGGCCCTAATCAGTCCAAGGCGACCCGTCCGATTGGCGACCGGGGCCTTGGACGTGCGCGTGTCACAATCCATGGTCGAAAACGGCGTATTTGACAAGACCATTGCCGAACCCCCTTGCACACCGAGATGTATTTAAGCCACGGTGAATTGGAGGGCGAGGCCTGTTTCCTCACCTACCCAACGCCGTTTATCCACACTCAAAACAGCTTCACTCTTCAATCTCGTCAATACCTCCAATTACCCAATCCAAATGGCTGACCTCAACGACAACACCAACTCCACCCCTTCTGTTTATGAAGAACTCGGTGCCTATCCAGCCCTAAGCCGTACGTCAACCGGTGAAGGGGTGGACGATCAAGTTCTCGATACCTCCGGTTATTGCTGGGGTATGCCCGAGCGGCCAGGACTCATGCTCAGTTCATCAACCGGTTCCCGGGTAACGACCGGCTATGGTAAGTATCATTGTAACCGGTTCGTCGTCGGTTACCTTACGCGTTTTCTGCAGAACCAGTGGCTTCGGCCAGCTCATACAAGCCCGAGGTCAACAGCTACGGTCGGCCGACATATTCCAGCTACTATCAGTCGACGGTTGGCCACCAGGCCCAGTCCCACAACTCCGCCTTCCCAGACCGGGGTGGTTCCTTCCCTAGCACAATGGTGTCGGGATCATCCACCGTGGTTCCAAATCCAAGTGGCGGTAAGAATCTCTTTACTTTGGAACCCTGAGGGGTACGAGTACTGACCGATCGCGAATAGGCCCGCTCGACTACTGGAGGACAAGTCACAGCAGACCATCTATGAGCACCTTCTACACGGTAAGTGCTCTAGCTCGACCACCCTTATGTAACCCTACTAATACCTCCCCATAGCAGAACGTGCGAAATCCCCATCAGCCCGGCACTGGTCCGACCAGGACCGGGTCGATTCTTGCTGGGCGGTTCCAACCGTACAAGCCATCCCGTGCTCGTGCAAATGAGTACAGGAATGCGGGGGTGGGGCCGTCGACCCTGGTGCCTCCGCCTGTCCCATATGTTGGATCGTCAATGCTACAACCTTCCGGAGGGATATCAGAGACGACGGCTGACGCCGATGAAAACAAAACAACAACAGAAGAAGACAAGGCCCCGGTAAGTAACTTTTACCGTTCACACATCCCTCATGTGACTGAACGGTCTGACGCCGAAAGACCACCGAGCGGACTAGGCTCCCTCACGGCCAAGGACCACCTCGCCAGTACCGCGTGCGGATGCAGGAGGATGCGGGAAAGCTACGCGCCTGGCTGCAGGAGCGAGAGGGGTTCCAAAAACCTCCGAGCCTCAACAGGGCTCTAGACGGTAAGCGCGTGTTGTATTCCGCGAAATTACGCGCCTGACCCGATCGACTGCGATGTAGTCATAGCTAAGATCATTCCGACGATCCGGCCTTTGGCGAGCCAAGAATCGATCCTCCTCGAGGGACAGGGCGAGCGAAGCGTAGCGGGTTCAAAATATGCTGACAAGGAGTTCGAGAGAAGGAAAGTGGAGCGTAAGCTGTTGGACGACCTCAGCCAATATTATCCACTTGAGCAGGGCCAGAACAGGTGGTCACGCTCATCGCTGTTGTCGCAAAGTAAGCATAGGCGTGATCGCTCAACACACGATGACCTTCCACTTACCTGGATTCTTCTCAGTCGTGGGGGATTTGGAGAATCTCCCTACCATTCCGGGGCCCTTTTATGAGCCAGATGCTTAAATCTCGACGTTGGCGGCGGTGGTCCCAAAGAACCTAGAAGACACCCGCCATGTTTAGTTACCTAGCCTTACATTAGAGTCCAAACCATACTTTTCTTCGTTTTCCGTTCTGTGCTCTCACAAGCTTCGCGCGTGTTGGGGGTAAGCCAGGAGGTGAAGCTTGTGAGAGCACACTAGATTTGTAGAGTAACGCAGCCTTGCAGTTAGCCAAATAACTGGCGGCGAGCCTTTGTCGACAATTACGACCCATATCAGAGAATGTTAGGCGGTATTGCGGTGCATCCGCGTCTCCCGGAGCGAGATAAATGGCCAGGAACCAAGCCCATTGCAATCGATGACCACAAAGGCGACGGTGGGTGAAATACATCAGTTGGGGACGGGTTGTCTATCCCAAACGCAACGGAATGGATAGGGACCGGTCAGAAACGATGGCGAGGTGAAAGAGATGATTATCGGCATGGGAAATGACCATTTTTGCGTAGATGTATGGGATGGGGATCGGAGTTCCCCGAACCCTCGACGGAGGCATCCAGGCCTGCAAATATCCCGAACGTCCGCCTTGTAGTGCGAACTCGCCACGCTGTATTGTGGAAAACTTGGGAAGGTGTCTCATAGGTCTGCTTTGTACAGCTCGCTCCCGATGCTAAAACTGTCCAGCCCCGGAATCCTCCATAGATAGATGGCGAAGCCTTTCTAGCTTGCTGGGACCCATTCCAATCTAGTCGGCAAGCCACAAACTTCTGATCGGGACACTGACGGAAAAGATGACGACGTTTACAATGCGTGCCACCATCATGATCAAACCCGTTGTATTTCGAGTCTCAACACTTCAGTTGAGACTCCTCTGCGCACGGTCACTACCTGGCATCACGTTGACCCCAACCGCTCAAGAGAGAGACTGCGGGGTGCAGGCACTTGTTGGTTCTAACCTATTCCTACTCCAGAGTCCTCTCCACGCCGTTCGATCAGACGAGCGCGAAGGTGCGGTAGAACTAGAAGAAGTGTTGATGATTTGGCCACAGAAGCTACAGCCGCAGCCAGTGGCGCGAACTCTCGTATCCGACTCGCGAAGATTTCACCATCTCGCCCTGTTTCCCGTCTGACGTCGACGGATCTACATCCGGAGAAGCAGTTCGGGAGTGCTTTCTTGAGAACATACAGTAGATGGCTAGCTGGTGGAGGACGGTTGGGATACGGAAGCCCACCGTCTATGATCGTGACAGTGGTACTGTAACTAGCATCCGCCCATGCCTTGCACACGCAACCAACTGCACTCATCTGCGAGACCCGGGGGTGGAAAATCGAGTTAAGTTATCTAATCCGTGGTTAAACTTGAATTTTGTGGTGGGGACCGGCAACGCCCCTCATGTGCACGTGATGGTTCCAAATTGGTTCCCGCGGGGTCTTCACTTGCCACCACCTCTGCTACGCGTCCTCATGCCACATGCTTTCGAACGTGCGTGGCACGCGACAGTCTGGTGCTATTGAGCTCTGTCGGTCCGCGGTGTAAGTTCTTGTTTAAATGTCACGCGTAAACAAAAAAACCTCATTCTATTTTCTGAAAAAGTGTCTATCGTTTTGCAATGCGTTGTCATAAATATGCGAACGGATTTGTGTGTGGGAATTCTGGAAGGGATCTACTGTAAATTTGGCAGAGGGTTGCCGGTCTCGTCTCGAGTTCAGCTGAGGCATCTGTTCACGCCACGCATTCTGAGTCCGGTGGTCCACCTTGGGGTCGGGCTGCATCGGGAGAGTTATTCGGGAAGTACGTGTGTACTGAACGACCGTGACAAGCACCATTGAAGACCCCGTTTGGTTGTCTCTTCGCAGACCCAACAGTTCCCATTGACATGTGAGCCATCGTTTTTGGTACTTCGCTGCTCTTTTCTGACCGCGTGGACTCACTTTTCACCTAAGATCCCGGCGGCCGGCTTTCCAACATCAACTTCTACACCCTCGTGATCAGCTGAAAGGACGAAATCGCTCAGGACCCGGTTATCCGAAGGTTCCTCATATTCCCAGTCGCACTACTTCGAGTTCTCGGAGTCCATCCGTGCCCCGCTTTGGGAGGAAAGGGTGACCTACGTGCTTGCTGTTGGGGCTCTCCTGTTGCGATCCTAAGTGGGGCCTAGTGATGAGGTTGGACGATCTTTACCGCATTTAAAATCCCCGGTGTTCAACCGCTATATTCTGGTCAGACGATACGCTCTGGCTTTTCTTACAAGTGGGCCCGATGACCAGGGGCGTCGAATAACCCGAAAGCGAGTACAACCTTGTAGACAGGTAAGATCTTTCCGTGCATTCTAGTTGCTGCTCGAAGGGAACACCAAATTTGCTCAACCTATCCTCACATGCTGCGCCCATACAGAAACCACCAGACCACCAGAGCGCGCCTTCAGGTTGTATTAAGCAGGGCGGAACATTCGAGTTATTACGTGAATGCCGCAGCTATGCCGCTTCTCGAGCCGCGGTTCCGTGGCGTCACTACGATATCTCTTTCGGGCGTTTTTCTACCCAACACATCATTCCACCTTCCCATCGAGCTATGGAATCCGCTTCGTGCATGCTTGATCACTGATCTCGACCTACCTGCCTCCAAGGGATGTCTCCCCATGATCCAACCAACAAAACAAAGTCGCAGCCACCCGCAATTATTTCTACATGTTCCGTCCGTCGACAGTAGCTAAACCATGTCTGTCTTTGCCCACCAGGTCCGGAAGCAATCCGCAGTGTAGCACGCACAGTCGCCCCACCTACAGCAATATAATTGCGCAAACTCTCCGATGCGCGATGAGGGAGGTCCGGCCGGATGCGAAGGGTTTTCAAACCGCGTCTAGAGACAAGATTCTCGTCCAGGAATGCAGGGCCAGTCTAGCGAGGTATGCATGTTAGCAATTGCCTTTGTGCCGTTTTTCGCATGGCTGGGGGGTTTTGGATGGGAAGCCTCGATCTAAAGGCGTCCCTTGATATGATGCCGCATCGATCAACAAGCGTTCTCGTCCCTTCTCATCCATGACCACAAGCGTCTCTGTTGTCACTGGGATCGAATTGGTTTGGACTTGGAGCTTGGGATGGGGGCTCGGTCGGGCTTGTTTATTTTTGCTCCTCTCCATCCTTATAAAAACGGATAGCTGGAACCCTCACTCCCCACTATTCCCCGCCAGCCCCCCTCGTCATGACTGCTTCTCTGTATTCGTCCAAGACAGTTGAGACAGACTACGGGGAAGATCATGATCCCGAGGTGCTCGTTAAAGGGATTTTTGATGCTCCAGTGGTGCTCGTCACAGTCGAGGCTGCTGATTCTCCCGAGGAAAACGATCACAACGCCAGTGAGAAGGGTTCTTCACCATGGGAGGTCACTCTCGAGAAGAGCGAAGATCCAAAGACTATGGCGGCCTGGTATAAGTGGGCCGCTGTGTTGATGGCCAGCTCCGGCGCGATTTGCGTTAGTTCCGCATCATCGGTGGTGAGTCCTGTACCACATCCTTCCCCAGTCGGATCTAACGTGCTCTTCCCCCTAGGCCACTTTCGCTGAGGTGGGGACCATGGAGGAGTTTGGTATATCGCAGACTGTTTCTATCCTACCTATGTCCCTCTTTTTGATTGGTGTGGGAATCGGACCACTGCTTATTGGACCGCTATCCGAAGTTCACGGTGCGTTGTGCGGCTTTTGCCCTTCTAAATACTGATTTTCCTTCTAAGGTCGGAATCCTGTATACTATGGGTCGTTCACCAGTTTCTTCATCTTCTCCTGGGTGGTAGCGTTTGCTCCCAATGCTGGTACGTGTCGCCTCCGACCATCCCAATTGCACACCCTAACTATCGCGCTCTTCCTGTCTATCAGCCGTTCTTATCGTCTTTCGTTTCGTCACCGGTTTTTTCAGTTCCGCATTCCACTGTGTGGCTGCGGGTACCATCAGTGACCTTTTCACGTCTTCGGAAATTGGAAAGTAAGTGTCTTTTTTCTCCTTCCCCAATCGACAGATTATCGAATAATGAATGACGGATGGCGGCGAGAAACTGACATTCCCCCTTTGCTACCGCATTTCCTCCAGTCCGATGACGATTTACACCGTCGCACGATTCCTTGGACCCGTGACAGGGTCACTGATCTCTGGGCTTATCAACGAAGTGAGCTGAGTTTCCGTTTGATGGATTGATTTCTCCGAGGATGGCGTTGCAACAGCCACTTTCTTCGCGTGTTTCCTGGTTGGACGGGACAGATTACTGTCCCTCCGTCTACGTCCCTCATTAGATGTATGCTGATTGACTGCCGGTGCTCTACAGAACCTTGACTGGAGGTGGACCTATCATGTCCTTACAATATGGGTATTTGCAATCCTCATCGCTCTTCTTTTCGTGAGTGCTCCTTGCTGTACTACTGTGCAGCCTGGCTGACACCATCGCGTAGATGAGGGAAACGTATGTCCCTGTCTTGCTGAAGAGGAAGGCTGCACGGTGAGCACCTGTTTGTTTGTTCCCTTAACACTACATCATATTTCTTCACAGGTTACGGAAGGAGACTGGTGACCAGCGCTACTACGCTCCAATGGGGGGGGAAGAAATTTCCCTGCTTCGGTTGACCATCATCAGCTGCTACCGACCTTTCCGTGAGTGGCTACAACACACCTTGCTGTGCCGTCCTCGCTCTTTCCCTGATGACCGCATAGAGGTGTTGTTGTACGACAGGATGATCTTGCTTCTGAATATCTGGTAGGTAACCTTCAGCGCTGGGTTTCCAGAGCGACTCAGAGAAATTCCTTCCCAGGACCGCCATGATTAACGGTATTCTGTACCTTTCCTTACAAGCGTTCCCCATTATCTTCGGACGCCATGGATTCGGGCAGGAGTTCGCTGGGTTAAGTTTCCTAGGAATCGGTGTCGGAATGGTTATCAGCGCATTATCACAGCCGTTCTGGAACAGGTATTAAAAATAGCAGCTTCCCTCTGTCGCGGAGCTGACGAGTTTGTATAGGCTCGCACTCAAGGAGCTCCGGGAGCACGGTACCATCCGGCCGGAATCCAGGCTCATCATGGGTCAAGTCGGCGGCGTTCTCATCCCGGTCGGTCTCTTCTGGATCGCTTTCACAACCTACTACTCCGTCCACTGGATTGTTCCCGTCATCGCCTCGATCCCTTTCGGAATGGGAATTCTCTACTCCTTCTCGTCCACCTTCACGTATCTCGTCACTGCCTATCCACCCATCGCCGCTTCGGTGCTTGCCAGCAACAGTTTCATCAGAGGCTGTTTCGGAGCTGCCTTCCCGTTGTTTACGTCGAAGATGTACGATACCTTGGGGACTGTGGGCGCAACCGCGCTGGTTGCGGGTTTAGCAACGTTGTTCACCCCACTTCCGTGAGTTTTATCTGTAGGAACCAGAGGTTCTTCATGAGGGCTGACGTGTCTTGGTTGAAGGTTTATCTTCTATAGAATCGGGGCCAGGCTGAGGACACAATCCGAGTTTGCCGCGCATTGAGCACCGAAGCGGGCCGGTATACCACAACGCATGCAGCATCTGGCATGTATCCCGCGTTTGACTACCCGCGCGCTATTTACCTTGTAGCGGTTGTAAGGATTGAACCCTGCGACCTTTCTGTGCCATGTTACGTTGTATCCTATTATTCCTCGATCTGCTTGAAGTAGAGAAATCTTTCTAGAGTGCACAATGTATTTTGATTCGAACGCCTCCGTCCACCCATGTTAAGATGTGAAGCGATGTGTATATTGATAAAGGGAGGGATGGGGGTGGTTGTATTGAAGCACAGCGCAGTATTACAGATGGTGTGAGACGAGGTGCCGATGACTCAGTGCACGGGGATACATTTGAAAGAAAGTGAGACGGCTGTCAGTGCTATTGCTCTGTTTCCTGAGCTTAAAACGGACGGTTAATGGATGCAGGAGGTAGCATCAAAGTTTGCGGGCGCTCACAATCGAAGACGGATTGCCCAGATGCAACCGGGTTGTTCAGTTTATCCTCGATCCGCTGGAGGAGTTTTCTACAAAACTCTGTGTTCTCTGCAACCGCGAGCTTCTCAAAAATATCAGCAGCGCACAGAGCCTCAGACCTTGCCTCTTCAAGCCT
>Ga0307515_10021366_pt1 | contig 11486 bp, 9 predicted proteins | sample 17_EM_MG_FD_194513 | JGI IMG/M metagenome (GOLD analysis project Ga0307515, IMG submission 194513) | Populus trichocarpa ectomycorrhiza microbial communities from riparian zone in the Pacific Northwest, United States - 17_EM | ecosystem: Host-associated > Plants > Roots > Unclassified | place... | reverse complement strand
TCGCCTGCGGGCGAACCGCCTGATGGTGGTGCGCCGGGGCCGCGTGCTCGCCCGCACACCGGCCGCGACCGCCGCGCTGAGCCTGGAGGGTCGCCCGCCGAGTGTGGACTGGACGCTACGCCGCTGAGCCGCCGGCACAGGGGCACGCCGCTAAAATCGGCTCAGCCACGCGAATGGCATCAGGGACAAGCACACACAATGAAACTCATCGGTTCACTCACCAGCCCTTACGTGCGCAAGGTTCGCATCGTGATGGCCGAGAAGAAGCTCGACTACCAGCACGAGCTCGAAGACGTGTGGGCCAACGACAGGATCATGGCCTCGAACCCGCTCGGCAAGGTGCCGTGCCTGGTGCTCGCCGGCGGCGAGGCCCTGTTCGATTCGCGCGTGATCGTCGAGTACCTCGACACCCGCTCGCCGGTGAGCCGGCTGATCCCCGAGGGCAGCCGCGAGCGCATCGAGGTGCGCACCTGGGAGGCGCTGGCCGATGGCATCCTCGACGCTGCGATCCTCGCGCGCCTCGAGCAGAACTGGCCCGGCCGCACGCCCGAGCAGCGCAGCCCCGCCTGGACCGACCGGCAACTGCACAAGGTGCGCGCCTCGGTCGACGCGATCAGCACCGGGCTGGCTGACAAGCCGTGGTGCTCCGGCATCCACCTGTCGCTGGCCGACATCGCGGTGGGCTGTGCGCTCGGCTACCTCGACTTCCGCTTCCCGCAGATCGCGTGGCGCGAGCAGCACGCCAACCTCGCGAAGCTGGCCGACAAGCTGAACGCGCGGCCGAGCTTCGTCGATACGCTGCCACCGCCGGCTGTTTGATCGGGGTCACGCGGCGCCCGGCGCGCCGTGGCGCGTCTGCAGATCGACATGCAGGCGCCGGTACACCGAGCGCGTCAGCAGCCCGATCTGTTGCGTTGTGGCGCCCAGCCCGCGCGCGATCTCGGGCCGCACGTAGCCCTCGCTGATCCAGTGCAGCAGCCGTTGCTCGGCATCGGTCAACTGCGTCGGCCCCTTCTTTGCACCGGCACCGAGCGGGTGCGCGTTCAGTGCGTTGAAGTGCGCGAGCACGTGGCGCGCGATCTCGGGCGCCATCGGCGACTCGCCTGCGAGCACGCGACGGATCAGGTTCAGCAGCGTGTGCGGCGGTCGCCCGGCGACGAAGTAGGCATCGGCGCCGTGGCGCAGCGTGTGCATCAGGTGCGGGTCGCGCAGCGAGCCGGTCAGCACCATCACGTGCGAGCGGCCCGGGCGAAGCTCACCGAGCAGGTTGACCAGCGGGCCGTCCGAGAGGCGTAGGTCGGCAATGATCAGGTCGGGCACGCGGCGCGCGATCGCGGTGCGGGCGGCGGCCAGCGCGTCGACCGCGCCGCAGACGGCCAGGGTGGTGTCGGTGCCGATGGTGTCGCTGATGGCGGCGCGGGCGGCGGCGTCGGACTGGATGAGAAGGATGCTGGCCATGAACGCTCGTCGCGAAAATCGATGAGCGAATTGTTCCGGGCCAACCCGCCGCGCGCATCCCCGCGGGCGGTGTGCGTGTGCATCCTAGTCGGCGTGTCGGAAGTTGCCTGACACGGTGTGAACTCGAGAAACAATCACACGGGGTGCGCCACGCCGAAGCTCGACGCCTGCGCCATCGGCCAGTACAGCCTGAACACCTGCTGCGACATCTCGCCGCGCAGCAGCTCGCCCGGCTGCACGAAGGGCAGCAGCGTGGCCAGCAGCTTCACGCTCTGCTCCGAACTGCGCCGCACGATGTGAGCCGCGGTGATCTTGCTCGGGTCGGCCAGGCCGGCGGCCTGCACGAGCTCTTTCAACGCCATCAGCGTGTTCTGGTGGAAGTGATACACGCGCTCGGCCTTGGTCGGCACGACGATTGCGCGCGAACGCTGGTCGTCTTGCGTGGCCACGCCGGTCGGGCAGTTGCCGGTGTGGCAGGTCTGCGCCTGGATGCAGCCGAGCGAGAACATGAAGCCGCGCGCCGAGTTGCACCAGTCGGCGCCGAGCGCGAGCATGCGCGCGATGTCGAAGGCGCTGACGACCTTGCCGGCGCAACCGAGCTTGACCTTGTGCCGCAGGTTCAAACCGACCAGCGTGTTGTGCACGAGCAGCAGCCCTTCCTGCAACGGCGCACCGACGTGGTCTGTGAACTCGAGCGGTGCCGCACCGGTGCCGCCCTCGGCGCCGTCGACGACGATGAAGTCGGGCGTGATGCCGGTCTCGAGCATCGCCTTCGCGATCGCGAACCACTCCCACGGGTGGCCGATGCAAAGCTTGAAGCCGGTCGGCTTGCCGCCCGAGAGCGTGCGCAGGCGTTCGATGAACTGCATCATCTCGATCGGCGTCTTGAATGCGCCGTGACTGGCCGGCGAGACGCAATCGATCCACACCGGCACACCACGCGCCGCCGCGATCTCGGGCGTGACCTTCGGCCCCGGCAGCACGCCGCCGTGGCCCGGCTTCGCGCCCTGCGAGAGCTTCAGCTCGATCATCTTCACCTGCGGCTGCAGCGCGTTTTCGGTGAAGCGCGATTCGCTGAACGAGCCGTCGTCGTTGCGGCAGCCGAAGTAGCCCGAGCCGATCTCCCAGATCAGGTCGCCGCCCATCTCGCGGTGATAGCGGCTGATCGAGCCCTCGCCGGTGTCGTGCGCGAAGTTGCCGCGCTTCGCGCCGGCGTTCAGCGCCAGGATCGCGTTCGCGCTGAGCGCGCCGAAGCTCATCGCCGAGATGTTGAAGATGCTCGCGTTGTAGGGCTGCGCGCGCGTCTCGCCGATCATCACGCGGAAGTCGTGACCTTTGAGCTCGGTCGGCTGCAGCGAATGGTTGATCCATTCGTAGCCGACCGCGCCCACGTCCATCTGCGTGCCGAACGGCCGCTTGTCGACATCGCCCTTCGCGCGCTGGTACACCAGCGAGCGCTGCTGGCGCGAGAACGGCGCGGCCTCGTTGTCGCCCTCGATGAAATACTGGCGCATCTCGGGCCGGATGAATTCGAGCAGGAAGCGGAAGTGCCCGATCACGGGGTAGTTGCGCAGCACCGAATGGCGCGTCTGGTGCGTGTCCCGAAAGCCCAGGCCGACGAGAAACATGAACACCAGTGCAAGCCAGCCGCCGATGCCCATCGTCGCCCACATCACCGCGCACGCGATCATCGCGACCGCGCACAGCAGCCACACCGAATAGCGCACCGGCACGTGCCGGTCGAGCTGCTTGAGCCAATTGAACATGAACCTCTCCCGTCGCGTGTTTGGCGCGATGGTAGGCCCGCCGTGTGACGGCATCGGCTGCGGGAATGCCCGAATACCGCGCCGGTCCAGCGCGTCTCGCGACCATCACGCTACTTCACCGGCTCGATAGCCGTCACGGTCATGATGCCGTTGACCTTGTCGGCCGCGAACTTCACCTTGTCGCCTTCCTTGATGCCGTCGAGCATCTTCGGGTCGCCGACCTTGAAGACCATCGTCATGCCAGGCATCTCCAGCTTGGCGATGGGGCCGTGCTTCAGGGTCACCTTGCCCTGTTCCTTGTCGATCTTCCGGACCTCGCCGTCGGCGGCAGGCGCCGGCGCAGTCTGCGCTTGAGCCCCAAAAGCCATGATCAGTCCGAGTGCGCCGACGAGATGGGTGAGTTTCACGCGGCGCTTCATTTGACGAGCACTTTCCCGACCATGCCGGCCTCGAAATGGCCGGGCTGCAGGCAAGCGAACTGGAACTCACCGGGCTTGGTGAACTGCCAGACGATCTCGCCAGCTCTGCCCGGCTTCACGTGGGCCATGTTGGCGTCGGCGTGCTCCATCTCCGGGAACTTCTTCATCAGCCCGGCGTGTTCCTTGAGGGCTTGCCGGGTGCCCAGGACCATCTCGTGCAAGACCTTGCCATCGTTGCGTACGACGAACTTCACTGTCTCGCCGCGCTTGACGGTCAGGTTCGACGGCGTGAAGCGCATCGTGTCGGTCATGTCGACCTTGATGGTCTTCGTGACCTTCTGCGGATCGCCTTCCCGGCCGAAGTCGGTTGGCTCGACCTTGCTCGCGTCGAACTTGCGGGCAGCAGCGTGTTCCTCGTCGCCATGCGCAAGCGCGGCACCGAAACCAAGCGCGAGAAAGGCGAAGGCCAGTGCATTCAGTCTCTTCATCGGTAGTTCCTTCAGTGGCCTTCGTGGCCGGTGGGTTTGCGAACTTGCAGGGTCTTGGAATCGGCCTTCGGCGCCGGCGCCCTGACCGCCGCCGGCATGTCGGCCGTGTACTCGCTGGCGAGCGTGCCGGCGGGGTGCTTGTACGGGCCCGGGTCCTTGAAGTCCCCGGGTTTGATGTCATCGCGAACCTTGACCACGCTGAACATGCCGCCCATGCCCAGTGGCCCGAACGGACCGGTGCCGGTCATCATCGGCAGGGTGTTGTCCGGGAGGGGCATCTCCATCTCGGCCATGTCATGCATGCCCTTGTCGCCCATGACCATGTAGTCCGGCACCAGCTTCGAGATCTTCTTCGCAACGTCGCGGTGGTCCACGCCGATCATGGTCGGCACGTTGTGGCCCATCGCGTTCATCGTGTGGTGCGACTTGTGGCAGTGGATGGCCCAGTCGCCCGCGAGCGCGTCGAACTCGAAGGCGCGCATCTGACCCACGGCGATGTCGGTCGTCACTTCCGGCCAGCGCGCACTTCTGGGCACCCAGCCCCCGTCGGTTCCGGTCACCTCGAAGTGAGGGCCGTGCATGTGGATGGGGTGGTTGGTCATCGTGAGGTTGCCCACGCGGATGCGTACGCGTTCGCCTGTGCGCGCGACGAACGGGTCGATGCCCGGAAACGCGCGGCTGTTCCAGGTCCACAGGTTGAAGTCGAGCATCGTGTTCACCTTCGGTGTCGCGCTGCCGGGTTCGATGTCGTAGGCGTTCAGGATGAAGGCGAAGTCGCGGTCGACCTTGAACTGCTTCGGGTCCTTCGGGTGCACGATGAACAGGCCCATCATTCCCATCGCCATCTGCACCATCTCGTCGGCATGCGGGTGGTACATGAAGGTGCCCGAACGCTGCAGCACGAACTCGTACATGAAGGTCTTGCCGACCGCGATGGGCGCTTGGGTCAGCCCCGTGACGCCGTCCATGCCCGAAGGCAGCAGGATGCCGTGCCAGTGCACGCTGGTGACCTCCGGCAGCTTGTTGGTCACGAAGATGCGGATGCGGTCGCCCTCGACCGCTTCGATGGTCGGGCCCGGGCTCTGGCCGTTGTAGCCCCAGAGATTGGCTTTCATGCCGGGCGCGATTTCACGCACCACCGGCTCGGCCACCAGATGAAACTCCTTGACACTGTCCTTCATGCGCCACGGCAGCGACCAGCCGTTGAGCGTGACGATGGGTTGGTACGGCCGGCCGTTCGGTGGCGGTGGCGGCAGTTGCATGGCTGCGGACGACTGCATCACCGCCTCGGGAAGCAGGGCTGCGCCAGCGCGGCTGACTGCGGCGGCTGCGAGCAGCGTCGCACCGGAGGCCTTGAAGAATGTTCTGCGATTGGTCATTGTTCTTTCTCCCTCAGTGGGCAGGCTGCGCGGAAGCTGCGGCGGTGCTCGGGCCCATGGCCGGCGCCGCGACCGGTGAGCGGCCAGTGAGTGCCGACTGCAGGTTGGTCTCTGCCAGCCAGTAGTCACGCAGTGCCTCGACAGCGCCGGTGACGCTGGAAATCTGGTCCCTGGCATCCGCGAGCAGTTCGAAGACGCTCGCCAGCATCCCGTTGTAGCGAAGCAGGTTCTCGTCGGAGATGCGCTTGCGCAGCGGCACGACCTCGTCGCGGTAGTGCTTCGCGAGGTCGTAGGCGGTTCTGTAGGCGGAGTACGACTCGCGCACCTCGGAGCGGGCGTTGATGGCGACCTGCGCCGTGCGGTTCACCGACTGCATGTACGTGGCTTGCGCCCGTGCGACACGCACCGAGCCGAAGTCGAACAGCGGCAGCTCCAGTTCAATCTCGTAGCCGTTCTTGCGGGTCTCGCCGGTGTTGCTCTGGTTCTGATACCCCGCGTGCAGCACGTTGATGAAACGGGTGGTCTTTGTCAGCCCCAGCGACCTGGCTGTCGACTCCGTTGCGCGTTTGGCCATCAGCACGTCAAGGCGTTTGTCCATCGCGGTCTGTTCGGCATCCTTCGGCTGCGCGGGCGCGCTGGGCAGGTCCGGCAGCCGTTCCGGCAACTTGAAACCGAGCTCGTCGCCGCCGAGTGCCAGGACTCGGGCCAGGCGCTCGCGGGAGGCGATGGCCCGATGCCGGACCCTGGCAAGCTGCGCCGTCGCATCCGCGTAGAACGATTGCTCGCGCATCTGCGACAGCTTGTTGAAGTTGCCTGCCGCAGCCATGCGCCTGGCCAGCTCGTTCGACGCATCCGCGGCCTCCTTGACCTGTGCGAAGTAGCCGACGAGCTGCTGCGCGGTCACCGCCTCGAAGAACGCCTTGCGCGCCTCAGCGGCTACGCCCACGGTTTCGTAGGCAGCCTGCAGTTGTGCCTGCTCGAAGCGGCGCTGCTCGATCTGTTTGGCCAAAGGCATCGCGAACAAGCCCAGCACATCGAACAGCACGGCGCGGTCGATCTCGACGGCACCGCCACCGCCGAGACGGCCGAAACTGAACGAAGGGTTGGCGAGCCGACCCGCTCGCACCAGGTCGGACTCGGCGATGCCGAGCTCGGCGTAGCTGGCCTGAAGGCCCTTGTTGTTCAGAAGCGCGATTTCCACCGCGCTGTCGGCGCTCAGCGCTTGCTTCAGCAACTCTGCGACGCGTCGCTGGGCCGAGTCGGTCTGCTCGCCGGTGCGCTGGTAGGTCGGGGTCTTCCCGACGCGCTCCCTGGTCAGCTGTTCGACGGTGGTGAAGCCACCGTCCTGGGAGAAGGATGCGCAGCCGGCGAGCACGAGCGAGGCCAGCGCCGCGAAGCTCAGGCGCAGCCTGGCTTGCAATTGGTTTTTCATGGTTCAGACTCATCTGACGCACCGGTGGGCAGGGCCAACGGCGGGCTTCTCGCGCGTGGGACGCACGAGTCCTGTTCGGCCTGTCAGCGCAGGCCTGCCTGGGTCAGATGGTTCGTGGAGGACGGTCCTGGCCGCCAGACTGGAAGGCCGGGATGGGCGTTGTGAGCGCAGGGAAGGAAACCAGGGAAGTCAGGCTCGGCTGCCCCAAGGACGGGACCGTGCCGACCATGGAGGCCATGCAGCAGCCGCTCGAGCAGAAGTGGCAGGTGGCCGGGTGCTCGCCCGAGGACGAATCTTCGTTTGTCGAGACTCCCATGTCATGGTGGTGCGACGCCGACTGCTCGGCGTGCATCTCATGGCCGGCCTGCATGTCGTGGTGGCCATGCTCAGCGACGACGACCGCCGCCGCACCCGTTCCCGCAGCGTCCGGACACAGCATGGTCGCCGCCACGGCGCCCCGTATAGGGAGCAGAACGGCCAACAGAACCAGGATGAAGATGCGCAGGTGTTTCACGTTGGGCGATTATCGGGCACCGCGTCACCAAGCAGCCAGCGCCCTCGCGCGACCCGCGGTCAATTCCACGCGCCGCGCCAGCCTCGGGATTTCCCCGATACTCCCGCCCGATGACAAACCCCAAGTTTTTCCGCATGGCCCTGGTGCTGGGCCTGCTCTCGGCCATCGGCCCGTTCGCGATCGACATGTACCTGCCCGCGCTGCCCGCGATCGGCGTGGCGCTGCACACCGACACGCACGCGGTACAGATGAGCCTGATGGCGTTCTTCGTGTCGTTCGCGATCAGCCAGATCGTCTACGGCCCGGCCTCCGATATCTTCGGCCGCAAGCCGCCGCTGTACGCGGGCATCGCGCTGTTCGTGATCGGCAGCATCGGTTGCGCGCTCGCGCCCGACATCGTCTGGCTGATCGCCTTCCGCTTTCTGCAGGGCCTGGGCGGCGGTGCGCCGATCGTCGTGCCGCGCGCGATCGTGCGCGACCTGCACACCGGCGCCGAGGCGACCCAACTGATGGCGATGCTGATGCTGGTGTTCAGCGTCTCGCCGATCCTCGCGCCGCTGATCGGCAGCCTGATCATCGATGCGGCCGGCTGGCGCGCGATCTTCTGGGTTGTGAGTGCGATCGGCGTCATCGGCCTCGTGCTGGTCGCGTTCACGCTCGAAGAGACGCGGCCCGCGGCGCAGCGTGCGCAGAGCGACGTGGCGAGCACGCTGCGCGCGTTCGCCTTGCTGCTGCGCGACCCGCACTTCATCGGCCTGACCGCGATCGGTGCGTTCGGCATGGCGGCGTTCTTCATCTACCTCGCGAACTCGTCGTTCGTGCTGATCGAGCACTACGGCCTGACGCCGCGGCAATACAGCCTCGCGTTCGCGGTCAACGCCGCGTCGTTCATCGGCGTCTCGCAGTTCGCCGGCAAACTGGCCGAGCGCTACGGCCTGCCGCGCATCGTCTCGGTCGCGCTGCTCGGCTTTGCGGCCTCGATGGTCGTGCTCGCGACGCTGAACTTCGCCGGCATCGATGGCCTCGCGCCGATGATCGCGGTGCTGCTGATCGGCTTCGGCTTTCTCGGCCTGGTCGTGCCGACGACTTCGGTGATGGCGCTCGACGACCACGGCGAGATCGCCGGTGCCGCGTCCGCATTGATGGGTACGTTGCAGCTCGTGCTCGGCGCGCTCGTGATCGCGGTGATGGGCGTGTTCGTCGACGGCACGGCGCGGCCGATGGTCGCGGGCATCGCGGTCGTCGCCGTGATCGCGTGGGTGCTGTCGCGCTGGACGCTCGGCAGCCGCCCGCGCGAGACGGCGCCGGCTTGATCGATCAGGCTGGCGGCGCCGTCGGGTTCGCGTCCGTCACCACCGGCGCGGCGGCGCTGATCAGCATCGTCGGCGGGCTCGACAAGGTGATGCCCGCGTCGCTCAGGCGCTTCAGCACGTCGAACAATAAGGCGCTGCGCACGCGCGCCACATTGCGCGGCGAGTTGACGTAGCCGGTCGCGTTGAACACCAGCTGGCCGTGGTCGATGCCGTCCAGCAGCACGGCCGGGCCGGGCGTGTCCTGCACGTCGGTGTTCGCGTCAAAGGCCTGCAGCAGCTGCTCGCGCACCGTCTCGACATCGCTGCCGAGCGGCACCGGCAGCTTGATCTGCACCAGCCCGAGCGGGTCGGCCAGCGTCACGTTGCGCACGATCTTCGTGATGAACTCCGAGTTCGGCACGATCACGGTCGAGCGGTCGCCCATCTGGATCTCGGTGGCGCGCACGTTGATGCGGCGGATGTCGCCTTCGACGCCCGCGAGCGAGACCCAGTCGCCCACCTTCACCGGCCGCTCGGCCAGCAGGATCAGCCCCGAGACGAAGTTCTGCACCACCGCCTGCAGCCCGAAGCCGATGCCCACCGACAGCGCGCTTGCGACCCACGCGATGCGTTCCAGCCCGACACCCATCGCCGACATCGCCAGCGAGATCGCCACCACCACGCCGGCGTAGCCGAACAGCGAGGTCGCGGAGCTGCGCATGCCGGGGTCGAGCGCGGTCGTCGGAAGGTAGTGGTTGGCGAGCCAGCTGCGCAGCAGCCGCACGACGCCGAGGCCGACGACGAGCACGACGAGCGCCTGCAGCACGGCGGCCGGCTGCAGCTTGAACTCGCCGATCGCGACGCCTTGCGTCCACTGGCCACTGCGCCGCAGCAGGTCGGTCGGGCCTTCACCGAAGGGCGCGAGCAGCAGCATCAGCGCGACCAGCAGCAGCGCGAGCCGCAGCAGGCCCGAGAGCAGCACCGCGACCTGCGCCGAGGTCTGCGTCGCGCGCGGGCCGGTGGCGGGTGCATCGTCGTGGTGGCCGGAGGCGAGCCATGCCATCAGCACATCGTCGACCAGCGCGGCGAGCAGGTAGGCCGTGCCCAGCACCATGCCGCCCCACACGACCTGCTTGACCGCGAAGCTGCCGAACGCGACGTAGCCGGCCAGCAGACAGACGACAGCGGTCGCGAGCACCAGCCAGTTCAGCCCGGCAACGACCGCGAGCCACGTCGGCCGTGCGCGGGCGCCTTCCTTCGCGAGCTCGAGCCGCCAGACGCGCTCGGTGCGCATCAGCGCGAGGACTACCGTCAGCCCGATCGCGAGCGCGACGATGCAGTTGATCGCGACCGTGGTCGACAGCCCGACGTTCGCGGTCGCTGCGACGCGCTCGGCGAGCCAGGCCGCCACCGTGACGAACGCGATCAGCGCCGGGAACGCACGCACCCGGGTCGCGACTTCGTCGGGAATCGGCAGCAGTCGCCACGACGGGCGGCTCGCGCAGATCAGCGCGTTCGCGAGGCCGAAGACGAAGCCGCCCAGCCACAGCACGACTGCGAGCGAGGTCACCAGCTTGTCGGCGGTGTCGGAGAGCCTGTCGTTCCAGTCGAACGCGGCGAACAGCACGACGCCCGCCGCGCCGATCGCGAGCGTCCATTGCAGCACCACCAGCAGCGCGTGCAGCGAGCGCCGCAGCCGGCCCGATGGCGTGCGCGTGGTGAGCCAGCGCACCAGCCGGCTGCGCGCAAACGCGAGCGCCCAGCCGATGCCGACGATCACGAGCGGCGCGAGCAGCCACACGCCGATCGGTGTGTCGCGCGCGCCCAAGACGAGCTCGGTACCGAGTTTGCCGACACGCGCCAGGTCGGTCGGCAGGTCTTCGCGCAATTCACTCCAGAACGCGGTGCCCAGAATCGAATTCGTGCGCTCGCCCAGCCGCGCCTGAAACTGCGAACGCCGCAGCGTGCCGAGCTGCGCGGCGAGCTGCTGGTTCTCGATCGCGAGCAAGCGCGCCAGCTTGAGCTGGCTGTCGAGCGTGCCGCGGCTCTTGCTCAGCAGCGTGCGTTGGCTGGCGATGTCGGCGTCTTCCTTCGTGCCGGCCGCCGGCGTGCCGAGCTCGGCCACGCGCGCCTCGATGCCGGCGAGCTGCGGCGCGAGCTGGTCGGCGATGTCGGCGGCCTGCTGTTGCGCGGCGAGCGCGGCGCTGCGCAAGGTTTGCAGGTCGGCGTCGCCGAGCTTGTCGCTGTCGGACAGCGAGCGTTGCGCTGCGTCGATCTGCAGTCGGATGCGGTCGAGCGAGGTGTCGATGTCGCCCGGCGCGGCGGGCGCGGGCGCCTGCGAAGACGCGGCGCCGAGCAACATGCAGAGCAGCAAGGCAGCGAGCAGGCGATGGAGAAATCCGGGCATCGGGGATGGCCGTGAAGCCGTTCGCGCGGCGGCGTGCCGCGAAGCGCCTCGTTATACTCGCCCTCACAGCGCCGATTTGTTCCGAATTGCGGGCGCTTTAAAAATGCCGCTAAAGAGGGACGCCCGCCCGGTGTCCGCCTTTGCAGCGGTGCCGGGTTTTTTGTTTTGTGGGGTGTCGTCTTGGTGGTTGCCAGTTCGATCGGCGAGGTTGCGCCGCAGTTTCTTCACTTCGCGCCCGCGCTGCCGCTGCGCAGCGGCGCGCAGTTGCGCGACTACACGCTCGCGTACGAGACCTACGGCACGCTCAACGCCGACAAGAGCAACGCGGTGC
>Ga0307515_10021364_pt1 | contig 11487 bp, 7 predicted proteins | sample 17_EM_MG_FD_194513 | JGI IMG/M metagenome (GOLD analysis project Ga0307515, IMG submission 194513) | Populus trichocarpa ectomycorrhiza microbial communities from riparian zone in the Pacific Northwest, United States - 17_EM | ecosystem: Host-associated > Plants > Roots > Unclassified | place... | reverse complement strand
ACTATAAGCATCGCGATCTCCACAGCGTCCAAAAACTCTACTACTCGCCCGTACCGATTCCAGGAATCTACGCCATTACGGCCAACAGACGCCACTACCTCATCGCCATCAAACCAGTCAAAGGAAAAAATGACACCGAAAACGTCTTCGAACCCGCGAAGAAAAGCTGCCATGACCCGATCATCCGTTCGAATGCAGACAAAGCCAACCAGATAATTAGCAACAACCTCTCAAGAAAGTTATCATTCTCAAGCACGCGAACAACTCTCAACGGCGACATCGACGACGAGAAAGACTGTTTCTTCGGCTGCCACTTCGCTCATCCCGAATACGTCAAGGTGCTGGAACAAGATAAACCCACCCACTCGAAGAAGTACATCCTTTACAGCACAGGAGGACACGGCCCACACCAAAAATCGCCATTTCGAAACTGCCTAGGGAAGAAGAAAGACAACCGACTTTCACAACTTCTCGACTTCCTCGGCTACCGTGGAGAAAGTAGACTCCAAGAAGCGGGCATGGATGGCTTCAGGAAACTTCGGATCCCGCTGAGGATTAAGTTCTGTTCGCTCACCAGGAGATGGATGTTCAGTTCTGAGATCAAGATCAGGACTGAGGAGGTTCTCATGTGTGAGGATATCACGTGTATGAGGAGGAGTCACGAGGGCTGTGGGAGAGAAATCTGGAGGAAGATGTTTGCTTTGGATGATGGGTATTCGTGGGCTGAGGTTGGGAGGCTGGGGAGGAGAAAGGGGAATGGATTGTTCAGAGTTGATGATGAGACGGAGTATATGAGACGACAGTCAAAGGAGGAGGTGAGAGTGAGCGAATGGTATTTAGAGAGGGAAAAGGAACGATTCTTGGAAGATGACGAGGAGGCTGATTATATGGCGCTTGTGCGATATTTTCAAAAGGAGAAATGTGATGTGAAGAATGGGGGAGCGTATTTAGAGAGAAAGAGCGCTGAGCCCGCTAAGTTTGAATTTGGGAAATTGGAAGAGGAAAGACTCGAGGAAGAGTGGGCTGGAAAAAAGGCGCTCCAGGAAGAGAAGCTCGCAATGAAGTTCGTTAGGATCTGGAATGTGGAGGGTTTGGAAGCTAAAGCCGCGGAAATGGAGGTTGGAGACCTTGTCGAGATTAAAGCATGGCATGAGAAGGAGCATGAGGAATAGAGAATTGATAAGACGAAAGACAAATGAAATTATCTCATATACAATTCGAAGAAAGCCAAACCGTGAAGCTCTTTCTTGCTCAGGCCACTTAGCCAGCGATGGCGATTTTTGAGGAACTTGAGCTCGACCTCGCATGATGGAACAGGGACTTGTACCAAGAAACACGCTGAGAGGATTTTGATCACCAGAAAGCCACTGAATACACGCGTCAATGTTCTCACTCACTTAAGAAGATTCATTTCAAAATTCCAGCCGTCAAGAAATTGCCAGAACACTCTTTCCACACTGCTCAAATTTGGTGGCACTTTTCTCTGTACGCCTTCGGGACTAGATTTTTGGTGGCTGGTGGCGTCTCATCTGTTGAAGACTCAAACTCAAAATGTGGTCAATTCTCATCTCAATAAAAACGTCGTACAAACTTCACTTAGGTACAAGTTAATTTCTCACCATTCATAGCATAATTTCAATTAAATATGAACTCCGAGAAATTATCTCAAAACGGCGAGAATCCGAGATCCTATGTTACGCATAAACTAGCCAGGGTGATTGGTGTCAGGGGTCTTTGTGAAGTGACGGCGCGGGCGATCATTCTGGCGTCAGGGTATTTTGGGAGGCGGAGCACAGCGGACTCGAGGTTTGCTTGCGAGGCACGACCCCAACACGAGATCGGGCCAAGAGAAATACCACGACGCCTCGCTCCTTGCTCCTCCCTCTTGTTCAAATTTTCCACTCTAACCTCACACAATAGACGTGATATTCGTTCGAATTTAGACTCTGTATAGAGAGTGAAGCCAACTTGCTTGTGAAGGAGCAAGAACACCAACAACAGCCTCGAGCCAGTCTCATGACCATCGCACACGCTCCAATGTCCACGACGATGACTCTCACGATGGCAGAGGCACCAGGCATGCACGCCTGTCCCAACTGCGGTATCGGGCTGCCTGATCACACCGACCTCGCATCCGACGCGCAGAAGAGGATCGAAGACCTGGAAGCCCAGGTGCGACTCTTGACCTCGAAGGCCACGGCCGCCGGTACGTTTACTCCCCTCCCCTCCCACATCACCAAGCCCAGCCAGGACGACACAGCTAACAAACAACAGTCGACCGATGGGCAGACTACGAAGATGAGATCCAGCAGCTTAAAGCGCAACAGCAGCAGCATAACGACCAAGCGGATGAAGAGAGGGAGAGGGGACCTACCAGTCCTGGACGACCCTCGTATTTACCTATCCAGAACCGCCTTTCTTCTTTCCTGACAGCGCGAAAATCGACGCCAAACTTAAGGCCTGGGCAGCCTCCGAGCACCCCTACGGAGACGGAGTTGGTTGCGGCGCTGACGAGAGAGCAGGCGTTGCGGCAGGCGGCGGAGAAGAAACTGGATGAAGGGAGTGGAGAGCTAGAAGAGCTGAGCGCGCAGCTGTTTATGCAGGCCAACGAGATGGTGGCCACGGAACGGAAAGCCAGAGCGAAGCTGGAGGAAAGAGTGGAGGTTTTGGAGAAGAGGGATACGGAGAAGAGGAAGCGGTTGGAGAGGCTTGAAGGCGCGGTACAGAGGATTGAGAGGGTTAGGGGATTGCTTGCGCCGGGAAGCTGAATCTGAAGACCGGATGAAGAACATGACTTGCGTTCGTGCGCTTCGCCGAGGTGGAGGCAGACTTGTTAGGAAGGGCATGAAGATATATGTTAAGAGTAGGCTTGCTGGCATCCGATTTCCAGGTCGACGAGCCAGAAGACGGCCGTATCCAAACCCTGCAGAGGAATCAGGCCTATCAAATTACTGTCCAGCAAGCTTCCGGAATAATCCACCACCAACACCTCCGACTCTTCCAAGCCTCGCTCTCGAAATACCAGACTACGAACTGTGGATCACTGAGTTGTGGAATGACTTCCTAATCGAGCCCACACCTTACCTAGTAGCATCAGCAACCATATACCTGGGCTTTGCGTTACTCCTGTCACAGTATTACGCAGCCTTTTGGCAACTTTCGTGCTTTTTGGTTCAGTTCATTCCGTGGGATGACGATGGACCGCAATACCTTTGAGTTTAATTAGCGATTGTGTGTTTTAGGGATCGGTATGGGTACTTTAGAAGGAGTAGGATGGAAAATGGAACCGGCAAAGCGAGGATACCCTAATTCTTGTAAGATTACATTTTCATGAATGAATGATTTTATGTTATGATGTCAAGTTTCAGTGTTCTACGCTACACTGTGAAGCATTGTGGCGTTGGGAACTTATCTTCGTTTTTATCTGAATTATCAAAAAGCTCGAGCTTTCATCTCTTGGCACATTCTATGCAAAAGCTCCCCAACACCAGCTGCAAATCATTTGGGCCCCAGTTTGTCACCCGCTCAACCCCTCATTTCCCAATTGTCAAAAACAGTCTATCACCCACATCTCCAAGACCTGGCGCGATCATTCCCCTATCATTAAGATTCTCATCAATGCCCGCAATCCAGATTTCAACCCCCTCCTCCCACTCCGACGCCGCTTTCACAACACCGCTCACCGCTCCTAGAACCGCAACAACAATAACTTTTTTAACGCCCCATTCCCTCAAGGTTTGAATAGCAGCAGAACAGGTACCGCCTGTGGCAATTACGGGATCGAGCAGGAAGGCTATTTCAGAGGCGGAAGTATTCGGGCTGTTGGAAGGGGTGCCGTGGTCAGGGACGTGGTAAGGGAGGTTGTTGTAGTATTCTACTGGCTGTAAGGTGACGGGCTCGCGGAAGAGACCGAGATGGTGGACTGGGACTGGGTTCGGGAGGAGGGTTTGTATTGCTATTGCCTTTGGTCAGTCTTTCTGATTCCTTTGTTTAGAGGGGTTATACGCAGTAAAGGGGTCCGGGCTTACCATCAAGCATTCCTAAACCCGAACGAAGAATCGGAATGAGAGAGATAGAGCTGGGTGAGAGGACTTGCGTTGTGTATTCATATCCCAAAGGAGTCTTGGCCTGTTGTGGGGTCAGTTAGTCCTGGTGGAAGGAGGGGATGTGGGGTAGCAGACTGTTGGTCCTTTCTTGGTGCTCAATCCAGCTGCTGTGGCTTCACAGCCAATAATCAAAGATATTTCGTGCACCAATGCCTTTGTTTCGCGGGCGTTTGCTGTGCTTGCTCGTAATTGAGAGAGCTTGGCTTGAAGACATGGATGTGTTGAGAGGTGAACGTTTGGGGGAAGAGAGTGCGTCATTGTGAATGCTTGTGAAGAGAGATACAACAGTTCTGTTGCGAGAGAGGGATTTTGAAAAGTGAAGAAGGAGGGACGTTACGAAATCATAGGGTTCTCTCCTTGAAATAGAACGGTGAGAGAAGTGTCTTGCTTGTGACCAAAAACAGGAGGCTTCCCCTGCCTGCACGCAGCCACGCCTTCCGAAAGCGGGCCGATAAGCTACGTATTTTCCTTATCGAGATATGAGCCATGATTAGCCAGATGCTTGTGTTGTTGACGGCGGCCGGGCCAGGCAGAGAATCTCCACCTTTTCTCGATCGGACAAAAAGTCGAAGTCGGGATGCTGCTTTTTCATCCCATGATCGAGAGGAGGACGACCAGGCGGGTGGCCTTCAGGTGCCTCGATTCATGATGCCAGCCTCGAACACGAATTCGACAGAGACCAAGGAGCAGCCCGACGAGCTGCAGAGCATTGTCTCTCATCGGTCCATCTCCAGACGACGAGAAAGCTCTGCAAGACGGCGGTCGCACGATGCTGGATACGATATCCCAGAATCCTACAGGAATCTCGACGAGTTGGCTACACCGTCGCCAATTCAAAATCCCGATGAAGATCCAATAACCAGGGTTCGAACATTGGAAGATGAGAGGAGCCATCACTCGAGAGAGGAGACTGTGCGACGAAGGAGCTTTAATCGCACGCTATCCCACTCATCGCGAATATCTTCCAGAAAACGTCGGCCTTCACAGGGCGGGACAAGTTACAATTTTCCAGACAATTACGTTCAATTGGATGAATTGGCTACACCCTCACCAGTCGAGAATCCAGGCGAAGGACCATTATACATACATAAGTCGTTAGAGGAGGCAAAGACTCGAGAACAGGAATACCAGAGGAATCAGGAAAGAGAGAGAAGGGCTTCAATTGCTAGAGGGGAGGAACCCCCGAAAGAGGAAGAAGAGCAGGAGGTGATCAAGGTCTCCAGATTTGCAACACAATTATACGTGATTTCTTATCTGATCTTGTTTTCCTTCTTTGGCACACTCGCTCGACTTGGCCTACAGGCCATCACATTCTATCCGGGAGCTCCTGTGGTTTTCAGTGAGCTGTGGGCGAACTTTGGTGGAAGCCTGTTTATGGGATTTCTGAGCGAGGACCGGATGTTGTTCAAGGAGGAATGGGGCACGCCTACATACGACCATCAAGTTGAGAAGGCGAGGCAACAGGGACAAGACGAAGAGGGTGGTTCAGGTTCGGACCGGGCTGTTGATTTACAAGCCGCAAAGAAGGCACACGCCGCGACGAAAAAGACCATCCCATTGTACATTGGGCTCACCACTGGATTCTGCGGATGCTTCACCTCATTTTCATCCTTCATTCGGGATGTCTTCTTTGCATTATCTAACGACCTTCCTTCACCTCTCAACCATCCTGAAGACTACAGCCCAGTTCGTGCCAGTTCCACTTCCACGGTTGACCGAAATGGAGGGTATTCGTTTATGGCCTTGGTGGCTGTCATCATCACTACGGTAGCATTGTGTATTTCAGGCTTACACATCGGAGCGCATCTCGCCATCGCTTCGGAGCCATATACTCCAAGTCTGCCGTTCACCTTCTGTCGGAAAGTCCTAGACCGCCTGGCGGTTGTCCTAGCATGGGGCTGTTGGCTGGGAGCTATATTCCTCGCTATGTTCCCCCCAGACCGTAACGAGGGTCCGCCAGAGATCTGGCGTGGCCGCGCAGTCTTTGCTTTGGTCTTCTCGCCTCTGGGATGCCTCGGACGTTTCTATGTCTCCATTTACTTGAACAGCAAGTTTGCCTCGTTCCCACTGGGAACATTTGTAGTGAACATCTTTGGTACTGCAATCATAGGTATGAGCTATGACTTGCAGCATGTTCCCCTTGGGGGTGCAGTCGGCTGTCAGGTTCTTCAAGGGATAGAAGACGGCTTTTGCGGATGTTTAACAACAGTCAGTACCTGGGTCAGTGAGCTGAGTTCCTTGAGAAGGAGGAACGCCTATCGGTACGGTGCGGCAAGTGTGATCGTTGCGTTGTGCTTCTTGATCGTGATCATGGGAAGTCTTCAGTGGAACAGAGGGTTTTCGGCGCTGCAGTGTACACATTAGATGACTATCAGAACAGGATAAATGCTTGCATTTCGTCATTTCGTCGCATGGTCACCTTCACTTCTCTAACCCTTCATGCAATGTTTTCTCAGTCTGACTTGGGATGAAAGTAAAGACCTGGAAGGGTTGCAGACGTTGTGTTTTCTCGATTGGACTTGACATGAAGTGACAATGCAAGGAGCCGCTGATGTCGTGATTTCTCATTGAGCTTGAGACTAAAGCGAAGAACTGCAAGGAGCCGAAGCAGATGCCATATTCTGCTGGCATGGCGGTTACAGTGGTGAGAAGAGTTCTCTCCCATTGTAATCGGACGTGTTGGAAATACTGATGGTGCTCACGATCCGACACGGACTCTTCCAGTTGTTCTCCGAGTTGTCGGTTCGGGGACAAGAGAGATGGTTGAAATAAAGATCTCACTCGCCAAGGTTCAGTTCTGTGTTGCTGTCTCACATAGGTTCTGTTGATGAGGGGTCAGCCACCTCTCCACGTTCATCCTAAAGACCAGTCGAAGCCTCGATTCGGAAAGAGCTTTTCACGCGAAGCACGAGAAGCACGAGAAGAATTAGGACAATGCGAATCCGCCTCCCGTCTTGGCAGTGCTTTGACACGTAGGACAGAAACGGCCTGCGGAAATCTTTCTCCATTCACGAGACACAAACGGACCACGACGGCGCAGCCCATCGTGGTTATCGCGAGGCTATCCGCATGAGGCAGCTAGTCGATTTAGAGGAAATGACACAGAGTTCCAGGCACGGCAGATGCTGAGCGAACCAGTGAGCGGCCCCGGCCGCCCTGGCCAAAGCCCGCATTGCAAGCATCTGGTGCATACTGCAGCTACCCCACCACCCCACAACCCGCAAAATACCCACCCACTCTCTCCTGCTGCATCCACGAGCTTCAATTTGGATAAAACCTTAGGAGATCAAAGCCGAGCCTAAGCCATCCACGCATCTGCATCCTCACTCGGACCTCGCTATCCGGTCCAAGGATATAACAAAAAGCACGCATGCATGCGCAAGGCCACGCCGCCACGCTGCCTTGCTGCCTGGACACCAAGATCTGAAGCCCTCCTTTCTGCGGGCTGCAGCTGCAGCTGCTTTAAACTCAAGTACCGACGATCGATCAATGTATCCCGCCAATCACGGGCCGAGTTGTTCCCTTGCAGCCTTGGCCATCTGAGAATGGAATGCAAGGCTCCTTGAGGTCTTGGTCCTGTTGGCTTATCGCCTTCCTCACTGGCCGTGGATCTGCATCTTCATCTCGTCTTCCTTCTCCGGATGGACAGAGCCTGCACGAGCTCGCCATCCCAGGTCGCGTCGGTGATACTCCATATTAACTGCACCAGGGTTCATGATAAGGACGACGTTCCCTCTGTTGGCTTTCGTTCTGTTTCGTTCCTTTTTACTACTTGGGACGTTCCCGGTTCAGGGAACAGTCGGTTCTTCTAATTGTCCGCTTTTCTTCCACTCGCCATGAAGGTGCCTTTCGTTTCCGCCCTCTCGCTGTTGGCGTGTATCGGTTTGGTTGCTGGTATACGCCCTCCGGGAATGTTGGCTCCGCCGTTGGAAGAAGGAGACGAGATGGCCATTGAAGCAACGGGTGCGATCAATTTCACCGGAGACGCCTTCTTCACTCAACTACTCGACCATGACAACCCCAACAAAGGAACCTTCAAGCAAAAGTACTGGTATAATTTCCAGTACTGGAAAGGACCAGGTTCTCCAGTAAGTTTGGCCATATACTCACTGGAAGTCGATGCCAATTGCTCGAACAGGTTGTTTTGTTCACGCCAGGTGAAAGTGCTGCTGGACTATACGGTGCCTATTTGACCAACGTGACCCTCACGGGTTTGCTCAGCCAGGAACTCAATGGAGCCATAGTTATGATTGAGCGTGAGCAACTTGCCTTCCATCGGTGATGCGAGTGTTAATGATTTAAAGACCGATATTGGGGCGAATCATCTCCCTATGCCGATCTGACTGCCGAGACCTTGCAACTCTTGAACCTGCACCAGGCCATTCAAGACTTCGTATACTTTGCGAAGACTGTCGACTTACCGTTTGATAAGAATCACAGCAGCAACGCAGATAAGGCGCCTTGGGTTTTCTCGGGAGGATCGTATTCAGGTGCATTGACAGCATGGACTGAGCACATTTCTCCTGGCACCTTCTGGGCATACCATTCATCCAGTGCCCCTGTGGAGGCCATTGATGACTACGTCAGTTTTGGGGAGACGGGTGCTGTCTTTCTTTTGCTAATCCTCTCTAGTGGCAATATTTTGTTCCCATTCAGCAGGGGATGCCGAAGAACTGCAGCAAGGACATCAACCTCGTTATTGAGTATATGGATTATGTTTTCACACACGGAAACGAGTCCGAACAATTGGCATTGAAGAAAAAATTCGGACTGGAGTATCTCAAGCATGGAGATGATGTTATGGGGTTTGTCCTCAACTGAAGGGCTTGATCATCAAATCCAACTAATCCTCGTGACAGTGTTATTGAGAACGGTCCATGGTTGTGGCAGTCAAACAGCTTCTACACTAATTATTCCGCCTTCTATAGATTCTGTGATTACATTGAGGTCAGTTGTGCAAATCAGAATGTGTACAGGGACTAAAACTAAAACGACCCACAGAATGTACTTCCTGGGGCCAAAGTGACACCAGATGAGAATGGTGTCGGTCTCGAGAAAGCTCTGGACGGCTATGCAAAGTGGACCCCAACATTCGTCTACGGCTGTAAGCTTTTCCGCACCATTGAGTCGACCAGAAGACTGACGAAGGCTTTGCACAGGGTGCACACAATTCGGCTACAAGAGCAACACCACTTTGGAGTGCTTCGACACGTACAACGCATCTAACCTTTACTTCGCGAACAGAACCGTCGGAAATGGCGCGGATATACAGTGGAGCTGGATGCTTTGCAACGAGGTAGGCTGTTTCTCATCCTGATTCCATATCTTCCTCTATGAGAATCCAGACAGAGCTAGGGAGCTTTCAGGAGCCTTGTCGACTCATTTCTCTTTGTATCTTGGGAGTTGAAATACCTGCAAAGCTCTTGGCACCTTCGGATTTTTTACTACCTCAATGCGCTGATTCGCTGTTCAGCCGTTTTACTACTGGCAAAATGGAGCTCCTCGAGGCAAGCCTACCCTAGCTTCCCGCCTCATTAATTCCCCATACTGGAAGCGTCAATGTCCCATCCTCTTCCCAACCACGAACGGCTACACATATGCTAGCGCTGTCAGCCCCGACAACAACGAACACCAAGTGAACAAGCACACCCAAGGCTGGAGACTGGAAGACACCACCCGCCTCATTTGGACGAACGGCGAATTCGATCCCTGGCGAACATCTGGAGTGTCTTCTGAATTCCGTCCAGGGGGACCGCTTAAGTCAACAAAAGAGGCGCCGCTACAGATCATTCCTGGTGGTTTCCATTGCTCCGATCTGAGGTTGAGGAATGGGCTGGTCAATGCTGGAGTCCAGAAGGTCATCGATAATGAGGTTTCTCAGATCGTAAAGTGGGTTGCGGAGTGGCCTGGCGAGAAGTAAAGATAGAGATGATAATGTAATGTCACGTATACGATGATTATGACTACCTAAAACGAAAAACACATTGGAAAATGGGCTGGCTTTTGAATATGTAGATTAGAGGCTAGGAATAGGAACTAGGAAACAGGACTGAAACAAGGAACCAAGCTAGAGGTCTGGGCAGTACACTACTAAAGGTCGAGGCATTCCTCCCTCCTTTACTCTCCAGCTTGGTATTTTCAATACATGAGATTCTCTGAACTTTGAGCCTTCGACCATTGCACCAATCTCGCCGGCACAATTCCCACCTAAAGCCGACACTTTCCAGATTTTACAGAACTACTACTTCTTATCCAAATTACTTGAAACTAATAGCATATCAGAAAAATTACAGCTTCTACTTGCTGGATTAGACAAGTAATGATTATCTACATTATTTGTCTCGAGTATTAAATGAATTCATTTCTCACCCAAATTCCGTTGGCTCGGCTAACTGTGGACTGTGCATTAATTCCTTCACCCACTGGTGGTCTCCCCTTTCCATGTCGACCCTGGGTCTCCTACTCATAGACATAGCAGAACGGCCCACCAACAGTGCTCATAAGGTCACTCATAGGATACACCTCCTTCGCGACTTCCGTGATGTTGATAGTATCCGTAAGCTTTGAGATCACACCTCCTCCAAACATGTTGGTCTGGCCCGCAATCACCTGCGTGCGGTCCTCCAGGCATTGCCCCTGCCAGATGTACCAGACGCGGTCGACCATGGCGTGCAGCAAGAAGAAGGCAGGGTCGCCCGGAGAGGTGAAGAAGTCGCCGCCCGGGTCGGAGCCGATTGTGAAGTGTGCGGCGCCGTGGGTTCCGTTTTTGCCTTGCACGATGTCTTGGAAGGTGCCGATTGTTTTTGAGTTGGTGATCTCGGCGGCGATTTGGGCGGTTGTGGTGTACCGGGTGGTGAGGTAAGGGCCGAGGTCACGGCGGAGGCAGCGAGGGTTGTAGCCAAGACCAGAGCTCAAAGGATTCTTTGGTGGTGCGGGATCAGCTAAAGGGGAGACGGGACTGTGATTGTCAGTTGAAGTATATCCTGGTGGAGAGGAGGTAGGCACCCTAGATTTACAGTAATGCTGTTGAATGTTAGCAAACCGAAAACGTATTTTATTATAGGGGTTCCTCTTACTTTTTGAAAGGGCCCGTCTGGACACACCCTCCCCCATTCTGTGCCGGGCTCGGGCTCGTAGCTGCGTGCTCTATCTTCTGCCCATTTCCACTCATGCTGGTATCAGAGCCATCGAAGATGGGGGACGACTCAGGATCGGCTGCCCATCTGCCCCAGTCCCAGTACTGCACAAAGGAGGTAGTTAGAGAAGCTCACACTCAGGGAGGTGGCGGTCACGTACCGGCTGCGTTCCATTGTATCCGCACTCATTTCTGAGCGCTTCCTCGTACGCCCAGGTGAAATACCTATGCCAGGAGAAAAAGCTC
>Ga0307515_10021363_pt1 | contig 11487 bp, 7 predicted proteins | sample 17_EM_MG_FD_194513 | JGI IMG/M metagenome (GOLD analysis project Ga0307515, IMG submission 194513) | Populus trichocarpa ectomycorrhiza microbial communities from riparian zone in the Pacific Northwest, United States - 17_EM | ecosystem: Host-associated > Plants > Roots > Unclassified | place... | reverse complement strand
CCAGTGCTCGGCGGGCCAGTTCACCGCGCGCAACAACATCATGTTCATGAACGGCACGCTGAACACCTTCGAGCAGGTCGGCGGCAACTGCGGACACGCGTACTCGATCGCGATGCCCGGCACGTTACCGCCTGGCATCGGCAACCTGGCGGCGGATCCGCGGTTCAAGGACACCGCCCAGGGCGATCTTCACCTGCTCCCGGGGAGCCCCGCGATCCGCGCGGCCGATCCTGAATCGAACCTCACCGGGCTTGCGGAGCGCGACATCGACGGTGCCGCGCGGACGCGCCCGGCCACCCTCGGCGCGTACCAGATGCCGTGACTCCACGCGGTCCGTTCCATGGTCGCGCCGGCGGAACCCCGGCGCGACAGCTCGTCGCCGCGCTCGTGTCCGCGATGGCGTGTGCGCTCGCTGCCCCGACGGTCGGAGCAGCGCCTGCCGCGAGCACGCCGCCGGCCGGCGCAGCGGCCGCGCCGAGGTCCTCCGAGCCAGCGCCGGCAATTCCCGCCGCGCCTGCCCCGAGCTCGACCCGACCACCGGTCCTCGTGCTCGAGGCCCACACCGGGGCGCGGCCCTCGTCGGTCGCCGCGGTCGTCGGCCCCGTGCTCGACGAGCTCGAGCGCCGCGGCTTTGTTGCGCGGCCGAGCAGCGTGATCAAGCTGCTCGGCGGCCGCGCCCCGCGCCCCGGCATCCTCGACGGCGGCAAGACCGCGGCCGAGATCGCGCAGCAGGTCGAGAGCGGGTTCGACGCGTTCACCAAGGGCAAGTACAAGGACGCCGCCACCTCGCTCGCGCTCGCGGTGCACCAGATCAAGCGCAACCCCGGGTTGCTCGTGCTCGATGCGACCAACGCCCGCTCGACGTTCCACGCGTTCGTCGGTCTCGCGCTGAGCCAGTCCAAGCTCGGATACACGGTCGAGAGCGTCGAGACCATGACCGAGCTGCTGCGCACGTTCAGCACCCAGAGCGTCACGCGCACCGAGTACGGCCCGCAGGCCGAGCAGTTCTACCGCGCCGTGCAGCGGCAGGCACAGGGCTTCGGGCGCGGCCGTCTCGCGATCACGGCGGGCGACGCGCACGCGATGATCTTCGTCGACGGCGAGCTCCGCGGCATGGGCCGAGCCGCGCTGACCGACCTGATCCCCGGAACCTACCGCGTGTTCATCCAGGTGCCCGGCACGACCGGGCGACAGTACGAGGCCGAGGTCCGCGCCGGCCAGGACAGCACGCTCGGCGTCAACTGGCAGGTCGACTCGGCGCTGGTGGTCTCGAACCCATGGGTCGGCTTCGTGTTCCACAGCGAGCCTGAGCGGGCGAAGGAAGGCGGCTACGCCGGCGCGCTCGCCCGCCGCTGGGGCAGCGACACGATCGTCGTCGTCGGTACGACCGGGCCAAGCGATCGACCCGGCGTGGCCGCGACGCTGTACCGCGCGACCGGTGACGTGGTGCGCAGCGCGATGGTCGTCCCGCGTGACCACGACGAGACCCGGCTGCGCTCGCTGGCGCGGTTCATCGCCGAGGGGATCCCGTCGGACGAGCTCGAGCGCGTCACCGGAGCCATCGCGCCACCGCCGCCCACGGCGCGCGGCGATGCGCCGGCCACCGGGTACGCGCCGCTCGGCGCCAAGCTCTGCCTCGGCGGCGGAGCGGCGCTGCTCGCCGCCGGCATCGTGGCCCTGGTGATCGACCAGGACCCTGATCCGGGGATGCGCTACTACCGGGATTCCGCGCCGCTCGGCGTCGCCGTGGGGCTCGCCGGCGTGGCGTCGATCGGCGTCGGCCTGTGGTGGTGGCGCCATGGCCGCCGCGAGTCGTCGACGCCGGCGGTGTCGTTCGGTGCGTCCCACGCCGTGATCGGCTGGGCCGGCAGCTTCTGATTCATCGCAGATGCTTCACCAGGCTCACGCGGATCACGTCGTCCCAGATCGGGCCCCGGCGCACCTCGCGATAGCCGAGCTTGTGGTTGAACGCGAGGACGTGCTGGTTGCGCTCCTCGGTGTGCGTGTAGATCATGCCGATCGCGCGCGACCCCGCGGCCGTCTCGACCGCGCGCTTCAGCGTGGTACCGATCCCGCGCCGCCGCTGCGCCGGATCGACCCAGAGCTGGAAGATCTCGGCGAACCTTCCATCCGGCGGGAAGATGCCTGCATCCAGGCGCCGGAACACGCTCCATTCCTCGACCGTTTCGAGGCTGCGCGCCCGCCACAGGATGGCCCCGACCGGCGCTCCGCCTGCCTCGGCCACGTGCGCGCCGCGATCGATCACGAACGAACGGATCAGTCCACGGTGCGCCTCGGCCTGCTCCTCGCCCCAGGTACCTCGATAGCCCGGTGTGACACCCTCGTCCTCGAGGTCGATGCGAACGAGCAGATCAAGTTCGTCGAGGGTCGCGTCACGCACAACCACCATGGCGAGAGTGTAGCGAAGCCCGGGGACCACGAGATGCGTGTGTGGGTTCGTAGTACCTGAACAGGCGCGAGGCCGGCTGCGGTGGCGCGTTTGGAGGCATTTGCGCGCCGACGAGGACCGGAGACATTGGCGGTATTCGCTTCGATTGGCTTTTCCCATCCTGCCGCGGGGACGACTAGACGGTGATGGCGCGCCTCGCGCTGTGCCTGACGCTCGTCCTCGCCCTCACCACCGCCCCGATGGTCGCGGTTGCGGGCGTCGCCGTCGAGCTCGGCGTGCCGTTCACCGCCGCCGAGCTGACCGCCGCGCTCGCGCTGCGCGGCGCGCCGATCGGCGACATCACGGTGCGCGTGGCGTCGCCGACCTCGGTCACGCTGTGGACGGCGGCTGGCAGCCAGCAGATCGAACTCGGCACCGCCCAGGGCGAGGCGGCCGCGCGGCTGGTGGCGCTCCAGCTCGCGCCGCTGTCGATCGAGCCGGCGCTGCCCGCGCCGTTCACGCTGGTGTCGAACTCGGCCGCGCCGTACGACCACGGCTGGGTGGTCGGTGCGACCGCCGGGGCCGGCGTCGGCATCGAGAGCAACGACCTCGGGCTGATGGCGCTGCGCGCCGACGCGACCTGGGCGCGCGGCCGGTGGCGCGCCGGCGGCGGCATCGGATGGCTGCACGGCAGCCAGGCGGTCCACGGCGTGGTCCCGGCGGGATCGATGATCCCGCCGGCCCGGTTCGCCGCCGACCTGATCGTCGTGCGCGGCGGCGCCGGGATCGCGCTCGGCCCGTTCGAGGTGGTCGCGGGCCCCGAGCTGGTGCCGTACCGCGCCAGCAGCGTGTCGTCCGGCGTGACGCTCGGCGCGGGCTGCAGCCTGCGCGTCGTGCTGTTCGCGCGCGCCGGCTGGCAGGCGCTCGCGAGCGCCGACATCGACGTGTTTCAGCACCGCGTGGTCGTCGAGAGTGCCGGCCAGGTAGTGGCACACACTCCGCGACTCGCGATCACCGCCGCGCTCGGCGTGGCCTGGGAGGGTCCTTGAAGCTCGCAGTGAGGCGCTGGTTACCCACGTCCGATGTCGACCTCGCGATCGCCGCCGCGGCCGGCGACGCCGGCGCGTTCGCCGAGATCTACACGCGCTATGCCGATCGAGTGTTCGCGCGGCTCACCCACCTGATCGGGCCGAGCCAGGACCGCGAGGACGTGTTCCAGCAGGTGTTCCTCGAGCTGCATCGCGCGCTGCCGCGGTTCCGCGGCGACGCGAGCCTGTCGACGTTCCTGTACCGGATCACGATCAACGTCGCGTACGATCACCTGCGGCGGCGCGGGCGGCGCGCCGGCGAGCACGATCCGGCGGCGCTCGACGTGCTGATCACCGGCGATCCGACGCCCGAGGACCGCACCCGCCGGCGCGAGGAGCTGAGCCAGATCTTCCGCCTGCTCGAGCAGATCAAGCCGAAGAAGCGGATCGCGTTCGTCCTGGTCGCGGTCGAGGGCATGTCGCTCGGCGAGGCCGCCGAGCTGCTGGGCGCGCAGGCCGACGCGGTCAAGCAGCGCGTGCTGCATGCCCGGCGCGAGCTGCTCGCGCTGATGGATCGCGGCGAGCGCCGCGCAGATCGGAGGCTGGCATGAGCGAGGCCCGACTCGATCAGCTGATCGCCGCCCTGGCCGGCACCGCGCCGGCGCTCGACGATCTGACGCGCGCGCGGATCGCGGCGAACCTCGAGACCGCTCCGGCTGCGGCCGCGCCGCGGCCCCCGGCATCCCACCCGCGCTGGTGGATCGGCGGCGCCGCGGTCGTCGCGGCGGCCGGCGCGCTCGCGCTCGGTCTGACGTGGCGAGGGGGAGCGACCGGCCCCGCGCGGCGGGTCGAGGCCAGCACCGCCGCGCCGGCGGTGATCGCCCGCCCGCTGGCGAGCTGCGACGCGGAGTCTGCCGTGTCCCCGGAGCAACCGACCGCGCCGCCGCGCGTGGCCGGTGCAACGCCGCCCGCGCATCCTCCGGGTGCCCCGGCGGCGACCGCGACGCCACCGACCCGACCGCGCGCCTCGCGCGCCGCTGCGCGACCGCGGGTCGCCAGCGCGGCGGTGGTCGCGCCTGCCCCCCACGCCGCGCCCGAGCCCGCGCAACATCCACCCGCCGACGACGACCCCGCCGCCGCCGCCGCCACCCCCGAGCCCGCGCCACCGGACATCGCGGCGCGCTACGCGACCGCCGAGCGCCTGATGACCACCGATCCGGCGGCCGCGCGCGCCGCGCTGAACGCGCTGGTCATCGAGGCGCCGCGTGCGCCGGAGGCCGCGGAAGCGATGCTCGACATCGCGCAGCTCGCCACCCGCGCCGGTGATCTGCACGCCGCGCGCGCCGCGCTCGATCAGCTGCCGGCGCTGCCCGGCGGTCCGGCGCTGGCGCGCCCCGCGGCCTACCTGCGCTGCGTGCTCGAGCAGGATCCGATGCCGCTCGCGGGCTGCCTGATGAGCTTCCGCGCGGCCTATCCCCAGTCCCCCAACGACGCCGAGGTGCTCGCGCGCCTGGCGACCGTCGTGGCGAACACCGACTGCCAGGCCGCCCGGCCGCTGCTCTCCGAGTACCACCAGCGCTATCCGACCGGTCCGTCGGCCGCGACGCTGCAGACCTGGAGCGCCACCTGCGCCCGCAACACGCACTGACCGCCGCGGCCGGCTCGTGATTCGCGCCGGGACCCGTGGCATAACGACCTCGTGATCAGACGCGCAACCCTCGCGGCGAGCCTGGCGGTCTCGACCATCGCGCTCGCCGGTGGCGACAAGAAGGACCCGCCGGCGAAGGCCGGCGCCAAGAAGGCTCCGGGCCCCCGGATGGAGCCCGACGACCTGCCCGGGCCGCAGCCCGAGGTCGCCAAGAATCCCGCCAAGCTCGAGGTCCCGCCGGTGCCGGCGTTCGAGCTGCCGGCGTCCGAGCCCGGGTTCCACAGCCCGCGCGAGCTGCGCGTCCACGGCAAGCCGGTGCTCGGGACCGAGATCCAGGTCAAGGGCTACATCACGTGGATCTACGACTGCGCCTCGGCGCTCGCGGCGAGTAACCCCAAGGCGACGCGCGCACAGATCCTGCGGTCGATCGACAAGGACCCGACGATCTGCGACCGCCCGAAGTTCTATCTCGGCGACGCCCGGACCACGCCGCGCGACGCCTCGATCTGGGTCGTCGACGTGCCCCGGCCGGCGACCAAGGCCGAGCGCGGCAACCGCAAGCAGTCCGAGCTCAAGGGCTGGTGGCCCGAGGTGCCCAAGCTCGCGCTCGGCGACCACGTGGTCGTCACCGGGACCTGGGCGCTGTACTCGCCGCACGACGAGCACAACACCGGCGGCCTGCTGGTCTACAAGACGCTCGAGCACGCGCCGGCCCCCGCGGCGCCGCCCACGACCGCACCGGCGGTCCCCGCCAGCGAGCCCGACATCGAGGTGGTGACCCGGCCACCGCTGCGCAAGCCGGTCAGCGAGGCCGCTCGCAACGCGTCGATCGATCGCCTCAACGCGTGCAACAAGGCGATCGCCGCGCGGCAGTACGACGCGGGGATCGCGGAGTGCCAGGCCGCGACCAAGGCGTGGGACGGCAACCACCTCGCCTGGTACGCCTGGGCCAGCGCTCACATGGCCAAGGGCGAGTGGCAGAAGGCGCGCGACACCGTCGAGCACGCGGTGGCGCTCCGCCCCGATCACGGCATGTACCAGCTGTACCACGGCATCTCGCTCTACGAGGCCGAGCGCGAGCGGGTGCGCGACGAGCAGGCGCGCAAGGACGGCAAGAAGCCCGACGACGCAGCGATCGACACCTCGCAGCTCAAGCTCGACGCCGCGCGCGACGCGCTGCGACGCGCGATCAAGCTCGCCCCCGATCTGTGGCGCGGCCACTACTACCTCGGCCGCGTGTACCGCGATCTCGACGACGTCAAGCGCGAGGCCGAGCAGTTCGGTGCGACGATCGCGACCCACCCGAGCTACCGCTTCGGCTACATCGCGCTGATCGAGCTGTACCGGCACTGGGATTACATCGATCAGGCGCTGGCGGTCGCCCGGCTCGGCACCGCCAACGTGCCCGCGGCCGAGGCCGGCGAGCTGTGGTTCGAGGTCGGTATGGCGTACGACGCCCGGCGCGAGGACGACAAGGCGATCGACGCGTTCGGAAAGGCGATCGCCGGCAACCCGAACGACCTGAGCTCGAAGTTCCAGCGCGGTCAGATCTACTTCCGCCGCAACGACGCAGCCAACGCCCGGCGCGATCTCGAGGAGGTGGTGAAGTCCAGCGATCCGCGGATCGCCACGACCAAGCCGCTGGCGAGCCAGATGCTGAGCCAGCTGGCGAACAAGCGCTGACGCCGGTCGGGCCGCCGGCGCGGTCCCGGCGCGGCGCGCCATCCGATCGCTCGGGGTAAGGCGCCGGATCTGCTCGACAACCTGCGCGTTGCAGGATCCGGCCGGGTCTTGCGTGTGTGTCTTTGAACGGGAACGACACCATGCACTCAGCGATCGACATTGCCCTCGCTCCTGCCGCCTCGCCTCCGCTCGTCGCGATGTCCTGCGACGGCAGCCACGCCGTGGTCAGCGACGGCCGGGAGATCCGCGTGGTGGGCGGCCCGACCCTGCGCGACGCCGCGGGGGTGATCGGGGCGGGCGCGGTCGACGGTGGCACGTGGATCGTCGCGGCCGACGGCGCCGGCCACACGCTCGAGCGCTTCGACCGGGCGGGCGCGGCGGCGGAGCCGGTGGCGCTGGGCGACCTCGGCGACGATCTCGCGATCACCACGCTGCGCGCCGGGGCGCCGCGCGCGATGATCGAGGGCCGGCGCGCCGTGATGGTGACCGAGCGCGATGGCGAGGTGACGATCGACGTGATCGGCGAGCGCGCCCGCGATCGCCGGGTGCTGATCGGCGGCCGCGGCGTTGCCGAGCGGCGCGGCCCGATGCTCGCGTGGCTGCGACCCGGCGCGACCGCCGGGTTCGCGCTGCCGTTCGACCTGACCGCCGCGACGGTGATCGGCGGCGCGATGGTGCTCGACGGCGCCGCGGCGCTGGTCGAGCTCGACCGCGGCGGCCAGCGCACCGCCCTGGTCTACGACGTCCGGCGCGGCGAGGTCCGCAACCGGATCCGGCTGGGCGAGGCGTCGATCGTGGCGGTCGCCGAGCGCAAGGGCCTGGTCGTCCTGGGCCGCGGCTCGTCGGTGGCGCTGTTCGATCTGCGAGCCGGGTGCTGCGTCGGCGAGCGGCTGCTGCCCGCCGCGCTCGCGGCGTGCGCGATCGACAGCTGCGGCACGCGGCTGGTGATCGTCGATCGGCTGGGCCACGTGTCCGAGCTCGGCGCGACGCTGACCGACGCGATGGTCGCGGTCGCGGCGCCGCCGGAGCCGGCCGCTGCCAACGCGGGTCCCGTCGGCGACGATGCGCCCGGCCCGTCGACCGCCGACCCGCCGACCGCCGACCCGCCGATCGCCGATGCCGACGCGCCGACTGCTCACGCGCCGATCGCCGATGCGCCGACCGCCGCCGCCGCCGCGCCGACCGCCGCCGCGCCGACCGCAGATGCACCGACCGCCGCCGCCGCCGCCGCGGCGCCAACCGCCGATGCCATCACGGCGCGCGCCGCCGCCGCGCCGACCGCCGATGCCATCACGGAGCGCGCCGCTGCCGCGCCGACCTCCAGCGCCGGCGAGCCCGACGCTCCCGACGAGCTGACCGGCGCCGCGCGGCTCCGCCTGCTCGCGCTCGATCCCGCCGCGCGCCACCAGCTCGACCCCGGCGGCCTCGAGGCCTACCTCGCCGACACCCGGGCGTGGGTCGAGAGCCTGTGCGAGACCGCCGCGGCCGTCGCGGGCGGCAACGAGGAGACCCTGGTGACCGCGCGCGACCGCGAGCGCGCCACCACCGATCGCATGGCGCTGTGGAACCGCGCCGACGCGCCGCACGCCGAGATCGCTCGCGAGCTCGGGCTGTCGCCGATCGCCACCACCACGCTCTTGCTGATCGCCGCGCCGCAGATCTGGGGCGAGCTCGCGCGCAGCTACGGCCGCTGCGTCGCCGATCCGGCGCGCCCGCTGGTCGACGAGCTGCTGCTCGCGCACCTGCTCGACGCCGGTACTGCGGCGCGGGTCGCGATCGCGCGCGAGCTCGACGACGACGCCCCGCTGATCGCGAGCGGCGCGGTCGAGCTCGGCCGCGGGCTCCGGCCGTACGCCGCGCTGGCCGCGCACCCCGCGATCGCCCGGCGGCTCGCCGGCGGCTCGCGGCCCCAGCTCGACGACGCGGTGGTCGCGCTGCCCGACGTGATCGGCCCGCGCCCCGCGATCGCGGCGCTCGCCCGCAAGCTGGCCGCCGCGCGCGACCAGCCGGTGCGCGTCGTGCTGCGCGGGCGCCCCGGGTCCGGCCGCCGGACGCTCGGCGCGGCGCTCGCCGCCCAGGCCCACCGCAGCCTCGGCGCGGTGGTGGTCGACGCCGCCGCCGGTGACCTCGAGGCCGCGCTGCGCCGCCGGCTGCGCGACGTGGCGCTGCGCGGCGAGCTGCCGTGCGTCGGGCTCGACGGCCTCGCCGACGATCCGGCGACCCGGGCGCGGGTCCGCGGCGTGCTCGACGCCCACCCCGGCGCGCTGGTCGTGCGCGCCCCGTGCCACGGCGACCTGCCGCTCGCGCCCGGCTACCTCGCGCTCGACCTGCCGTCGCTCGGCGAGACCGAGCGCGCCCGGGTGTGGCGCGACCTGCTCGCGGCGCGCGATCACGATCCCGCGATCGCCGAGGCGCTCGCCGCCCGGTTCGCGGTCGGTCCCGGCGCGATGATCCGGGCCTGCGCGGAGCTCGATGGCACGCTGCGCTCGCCGGCCGCCGCCGAGCACGTCCTGGCCACCGCGCTGCGCCAGCACCGCTCGGCGCGGATCGAGGCGATCGCGACCCGGGTCGAGACCCTGGCGCGCTGGGAAGACCTGGTCGTGCCCGACGACATCGGCGACGCGCTGCGCGAGGTCTGCGCCCGGGTCCGCCACCGCCGCCTCGTGCTCGAGGGCTGGGGCATGGAGCGCGCCGCGGCGACCGCGCAGGGCGTGACCGCGCTGTTCCAGGGCGGCCCCGGCACCGGCAAGACCATGGCGGCCGGCGTGATCGCCCGCGCGCTCGGCTACGAGCTGTGGCGGGTCGATCTGTCCAAGGTGGTGTCGAAGTGGATCGGCGAGACCGAGAAGAACCTGGCCGCGGTGTTCGACGCCGCGGAGGAGGGCGAGATCGTGCTGTTGTTCGACGAGGCCGACTCGCTGTTCACCAAGCGGACCGCGGTGACGTCGAGCAACGACCGCAACGCCAACCTCGAGACCAACTACCTCTTGCAGCGGCTCGACAGCTTCACCGGCGTGGCGGTGCTGACCACCAACGCCGGCACCGCGATCGACCTCGCGTTCAAGCGCCGGATGTCGGTCCACGTCCAGTTCCCGTTCCCCGACGAGGCCGACCGCGAGCGGCTGTGGCGCGCCCACCTGCCGGCCAGCCTGCCGGTGACCGGCGTCCTCGAGCTCGGCCCGCTGGCCCGCAAGCACCAGCTGTCGGGCGGCTACATCCGCAACGCCTGCCTGCGCGCCGCCTACCTGGCCGCGAGCGACGGCGGCTCGCTGACCGATGGTCACCTCCACCGCGCGGTCGCCCTCGAGTACCAGCGCGCCGGCAAGCTGGCCGACGGCCGGCTCGAGTGATCGACGCCGCTGCCACCGGCGCGCGACCAGCCGTCCGGCTGGGTGGCAATCGGTAAGGCCCGATCCCGGGAACACACTCGGTGTTCGCGACAGGCGCGGTGTCTGCGGATTCCGCGTCACGGACCGGAGTAGGATGCGGCGTGCCCACCTCCGCAGGTCCGACAACCCCCGCCGTCGCAGTCTCCGGCGCTCGACAGTCCCCGATCCGGACAGCGTTCGCCGGCCTGATCGGCAATGTCCTCGAGTGGTTCGACTTCGCCGTGTTCGGCTTCTTCTCGAACGAGATCGGGGCGACCTTCTTCCCGAGCTCGGACCCGACCGCGCAGCAGCTCAAGACCTTCGCGGCGTTCGCGCTTGGTTTTGCAGCGCGGCCGATCGGTAGCCTCGTGCTCGGTCCGGTCGGTGATCGCATCGGACGCCGCGCGCTGCTGACGCTGTCGATCGCGATCATGGGTAGCGCGACGCTGGCGGTTGGCGTGCTGCCGACCTATGCGCAGGTCGGTGTGCTGGCGCCAATCCTCCTGGTGGTGCTGCGGCTGATCCAGGGCTTCTCGCTCGGCGGCGAATTCACCGGCTCCATGGTGTACACGACCGAGCTGGCGTCGCAGCGAACCCGCGGCCTGATCAGCAGCTCGACGGCCGCCGGTACCACGCTGGGGTTCTTCCTGGGCTCGGCGGTATCGGCAGTGCTCGGTCGGGTTCTGAACGATGCCGAGAAGGTCTCGTGGGGATGGCGCATCCCGTTCATCGCCAGCGTGCTGCTGTGCGTGGCCGGCTGGCTGCTGCGCCGCGGACTGCGCGAATCGGACGAGGGCGAGCAGGCGGCCGCCGCCCGGCCACCGCTGTGGAAATCGCTGGTGCACGACTGGCGTGCGATGGTGCAGACGTTCGGCATCGTGGCGATGATCAACGCTGCGTACTACCTGACGTTCAACTTCGCGGTCGAGTACCGCAAGGGCCACCCCGGCCCCGACAAGCCGGACTTCCAGACGATCAACACGCTCGTCCTGCTCGTCGTCCTGGTCTCGAAGCCGCTGGGAGGATGGCTGTCCGATCTCGTGGGACGGCGGCGATTGATGTTGATGCTGCAGGTCGTCGGCGGCGCGATGTTCTGCCTCGGCTTCGGCATGATGCGGACCGGCACTGCGAGCGAGTTCGCCATCGGCCAGATCATGCTCGCGGTGCCGCTCGGCATGGCGCTCGGGCTCCAGGGTGCGATGGTCGTCGAGATCTTCCCGCTGCGCACCCGGGTCACATCGATGAGCCTGGCCTACAGCATCACGCTGGCGCTGAGCGGCGGCATCGCACCGTTCATCGCGACCTGGTTGATCGACAGCCTGCACTACCCCAACGGGCCGATCTACTACACGCTCTGCTACGGCGTGGTCG
>Ga0307515_10021362_pt1 | contig 11487 bp, 13 predicted proteins | sample 17_EM_MG_FD_194513 | JGI IMG/M metagenome (GOLD analysis project Ga0307515, IMG submission 194513) | Populus trichocarpa ectomycorrhiza microbial communities from riparian zone in the Pacific Northwest, United States - 17_EM | ecosystem: Host-associated > Plants > Roots > Unclassified | place... | reverse complement strand
CGGACCGGCCCCTGCCGACGTTCCCCCAATCAAGATCAAATTCTTCGGACATTTTCGTACGCGTAACCGGGGTGGCCAAGTCGAATCGGCTCGCCCCGATCAGCATGACGGTCCGGGCGGGCGAGGTCCTCGCGGTGACCGGCCCCAACGGCGTCGGCAAGTCGACGCTCGCGCTGATCCTGGGCGGCCTGCTCGCGCCGACTTCGGGCCGGGTCACCGCGCTAGGCGAACGGCTCCCGCCGCACAAGTGGCGCGCCGCCGACCTGACCCGCCGGATCGGCTCGGTCTTCCAGAACCCGGAACACCAGTTCGTCACGAACCGGGTGTCCGACGAACTCGCGGTCGGGCCCCGCCGGCTGGGCCGCTCCCCCGCCGAGGTCACCGCGGTCGTCGACGAACTGCTGGAGCGGCTGCGCCTGACCCGGCTGGCGGGCGCTAATCCCTACACGCTGTCGGGTGGTGAGGCGCGGCGGCTGAGCGTGGCGACCGCGCTGGCTACCGCGCCGCGGCTGCTGGTCCTTGACGAGCCGACGTTCGGGCAGGACCGGCGCACGTGGATCGAGTTGGTGGCGTTGCTCGCCGCTCTGCGCGACGACGGCCACGGCGTCATCGCGGTCACCCACGACGAGGATTTCGTGACGGCACTGGCCGACCGGGTTCAGTCCCTGGACCGCGCCGCCCCAGACGGCGCGCTTCCACACGGCGCGCTTCCACACGGCGCGCCCCCACACGGCGCGCCCCCACACGGCGCGCCCCCACACGGCGCGCCCCCACACGGCGCGCCCCCACACGGCGCGCCCCCACACGGGGAGCAGAGCGGCTCTGCTTCCCAAGGGGAAGCACGTTCTGCGCCCGAGGTTGCGGGCCCGGCCGGCGCAGCGCTTGTGGATCGTCCGTGACGTCGCTGCTTACTCCTGTCGCGGCGGCCGCGGGGCCGTTGGCGCGGCGTAACCCGGTCGCGAAGCTCGCCGCCGCGTTGGTCTTCACGGTGCCGCTGCTTGCCACAGTGGACCCGCTCACTCCCGCGTTGGCGCTCGCCGTCGAGATCGTCGTCCTGCCGTTCTTCGGGCTCGGCTATCTGGCGGTCGCCCGCCGGGCCTGGCCGCTGGTCGTCGCCGCGTTCGGGATTGTCATCACGATGGTGCTGTTCTCGGCGTCGCGCAGCGGGACGTTGCTGCTGGCGCTGGGGCCGTTCGACGTCACCACCGGCGTGCTGACCACCGCGCTCGCGCTGGCGTTGCGCATCTTCGCGTTCGCGCTGCCCGGGGTGCTGGTCTTCGCCACCACCGATCCGACCGACCTCGCCGACGCGCTGGTGCAGAACGCCAAGGCGCCGGCCCGGTTCGCGATCGGGGCGCTGGCGGCGTTCCGGCTGGTGCCGTTGCTCGCCGAGGAGTGGCAGATGCTCACGCTCGCCCGGCGGGCCCGGGGCATCGACGCCGGCCACAACCCGTTCGCCCGGCTCGCGCTGTTCGGCTCGACGGCGTTCGCGCTGCTCGTCGGGGCGTTGCGGCGCGGCGGCCGGCTGGCGGTGGCGATGGACGCGCGGGGCTTCGATTCGGGGCTTCCCCGCACGTACGCCCGCAGGCAGGTTTTTGGTGGTCTTGACCTGCTGCTGGTGATCGGGGCGGGCATGCTGTCGGCCGGCGCCCTGACGACCAGCATCCTGCTCGGAGTGTTCCGGCCCCTCCTGGGCTGACGCGACCCTGCGCTGACGCGACCCTGCGCTGACGCGACCCTGGGCTGACGCGACCCTGCGCTGACGCGACCCTGCGCTCACACGACCCTGCGCTCACACGACCCTGCGCTCACACGACCCTGCGCTCACACGACCCTGCGCTCACACGACCCTGCGCTCACGCGGTCCTGGCCTGACGCGGTCTTGGGCTGACTCTGCGGCTCCTGTTCGCCGGCTCGCTACTTGATCGACATCTGCCGTTGCCCCGGCGCCGAGAGATTGACGCGGTCATCCGGTTGCGATCATCAGGAGCTTTGACAATGGGGCACGGCCACGACCACGCGCACGACGACTTCACCGCCGCCGCCGACGTACCCGCAGCGCTTGATCTGTCGGTGCCGGACAGCGAACTGTCGCCGTCGGACGTCTCCCGCCGCGGGTTTCTGCGCGGCGCCGGCCTGCTCGGCGCGGGTGCCGCCGCCTCCGTCTTCGCCGCGCCCGGCGTGGCCGAGGCCGCCGGGCTGGCGCACACGCACGGACCGGCCGGCGGCGGCACCGCCAAGGGCGGCTTCCAATGGCTCGCCGGCGACCACCACATTCACACGCAGTACAGCTCGGACGCCATGTACCGGGTGCTCGACCAGGCCAAACGCGGGCACGCCTACGGGCTTGACTGGCTGGTCATCACCGACCACGGCAGCAACGCGCACGCCAAGATCGGCGTGGACAAGGTCAACCCGGACATCCTGCACGCCCGGTCCGCGCTGCCCGGGCTGCTGACCTTCCAGGGTCTGGAGTGGAACATCCCGGCCGCCGAGCACGCGACGGTCTTCGTCCACCCGGGCAAGAACGAGGTCGACGTGCTCAAGCGGTTCGAGCAGACCTACGACGGCTCGCAACAGCCGACCACCAACACCGAGGCACAGAACGAGGCCCAGGCGGTCGCCGGGATCAAGTTCCTCGGCGAGCAGGTGCGTGCCCGCAAGATCGAGGGGGCCCTGTTCTTCGCCAACCACCCGGCCCGGCGGGGCGTCGACTCCCCGCACGAGGTGCGCAACTGGCGCGACGCCGACCCGAGCGTGGCGGTCGGCATGGAGGGCGCGCCCGGTCACCAGGCCGCCGGCATCAAGGCCCCGAACGGGCGGGGCGGCGCGCGCGGCTACTACGACAACAACCCGTCGGCTGCGTCGTTCCCTGGCTATCCGCTGGAGAGCTATCGCACCTGGGGCGGCTTCGACTGGATGACCGCCACGGTCGGCGGCCTGTGGGACAGCCTGCTCGCCGAGGGCCGGGCCTGGTGGATCACCGTGAACTCCGACTCGCACGTGGTCTACCTGGACCAGTCCGACCACGCGCCGGGCAGCGACTTCGAGGCCAACGGCAAGTTCAACGACCCGGTCTACACGGGCGTGACCAACACGAGCGCGGGCGACTTCTGGCCCGGCTACTACGGCCGGACCAATGTGGGCGCGTCGTCGTTCTCGTACAAGGCGGTGATGGACGGGCTGCGCGCAGGCCGGGTGTGGGTGGACCACGGCCGGCTGATCAAGGCGCTGGACGCCCGGGTCCGGGTGGCGGGCGACCCGCGGGCCGCATCGGGTACGCCGCTGGGCGGGGTGCTGCAGGTCAAGCGCGGCACGTCGACGGAGCTGACCCTCGACATCGACCTGCAGGACATGCCGAACTGGGCGACGTTCATCCCGGTCCTGAAGCGGGTCGACGTGATCGTCGGCACGGTGACCGGCCCGGTCGCGGACAAGGACACGTTCGTGGCGCCGAACACGAAGGTGGTCAAGTCGTTCGAGGTGTCGCCGGGCTCCCAGCGGGTATCGATCAAGTACGGCCTGGGCCGCCTGGACAAGCCTTTCTACCTGCGGCTGCGCGGCACGGACGGCAACCGCAGCCAGCCGGGCCTGATGGGCGCGGCGGTGGACCCGGCCGGCCCGAAGCTGGACGCGATCGGCGACGCGGACCCGTGGGGCGACCTGTGGTTCTACACCAACCCGATCTGGGTTCTGCCCAAGTGACGATCTACCACTCGACGGCCGCCTTGTCGGCGGACTTGGTAACGCCGGCCGGCACCTACGGGGTGCCGGCCGGCGCGCCGGTGATCGGGGTCAGCCGGGGGCACCGCGAGCTCGCGGAGGCGGACCATTGGATTCTGTCGCTGGTTCCCGCGCCGGTGCTGGCGTGCACGCATCTGGTTCGGGAGCCGTTCCCGCACGTGGCGATCAGCCTGGTCGGGGCCGCAGCCAGCGCCGCAGCCGCAGCCAGCGCCGCAGCCGAGGTGCCGACCGCAGTGCGGGCCGCCACGACGGCTCCGGGTGTCGGCCTGCTGGGCGGGCTCGTCGCGCCAGCCGGTGCTCAAGCCGTCCCGGAGACGCGGTCCATCCTGGAGACGTTGCCCGCCCTGGAAACCCCGCCCGCCCTGGAAACGCAGCCCACACTGCAAGTGGCGGCCGATCTGGCGGTCGCCGGTCGGTCGGGGCGTGCGGTGCTCTTCCCGGGCGTCGCGAACCTGGTCGGCACGCTGAGCGTCGCGGACGTGCTGGCGCTGAGCGCGATCGACCGGATCGAGATTCTCGGCGGCGAGGTCCCCGACCCCGCAGCCCTGGTTGAGACGAACGATTTCGTCCGCCCGCAGTATCGGGCGGGCCAGCTGATTCTCACAGTGATGCCGGCTGTGGACGGGCGCCTGGTGCCCTTCGAGTCGCGCACGCCCACGCCCTGCTGCGCCGCGCACTGACACTCGACGGCCGCGGCCCCGGCCGACCAGTCGGCCGGGGCCGTGCGGCTTCAGTCGATGCTTCCCGGGTCCGCGACCCATCGCATGGGCTGCGATGTCACCTCGGCGACCTCGGTGAAATCCGCGTCGTAGTGCAGCACGATCAGCCCGTGAGCCTCGGCTGCGGCAGCGAGCAAGAGGTCGGCAGGTCCCGCCGACCGCCAGGTGCCGCGTTCAGTCAAAGCAAACTGGACCTCGAGGGCGCGTTCGAAGACCCGGTCGGGCATTACCACCCAGCTGAAGGTCTCGCGGAGCAGAGCCGCCTGCTCGTTACGGTCGGCTTTGGACCGCACCGTATAGAGCAACTCAAGCTCCGTTATGGCACACGTAGCGACAAGGCCCGCGTGGATCTGCTGGACCCACTCCGCTTGCAGGCGCGGCTGCCGCAGCAACCGAACCAGCGCACTCGTATCGACCAGAAACTGGGCCTGGCTCATGGGCGGGTCCGCTTGTCGAGCAACTCGTCGAACTGGCCCGTCGCGGCTATTTCCGTCAGCCGCGCCAGGGCTCGCGCCCGACTCAAACGCTGCGCCGCCTCACGCAGCGCAGTATTGACGGTGTCTTTCTTCGTTTTTGTCCCAAATAGCACAGCTGCCTCCGCAAGCGCTTCGTCATCAAGATCAATAAGACTCTTGGTCACGACAACCCCCTTATATACGACGGCAGCATTGAGTATATCCACCGCCGCGCTGGCCGGTAGTCGCACGACAAGACTAGCGCCACGCCTAGAGGATATTCAACCCCGTATCTACCCTCGCAAGACCTGGGTACGACCACCGGTGTCGGCGGCTTGACCTTGACGCGGGCGTCAATGTTTACGGTCGGCGGGCATGACATCAATGCAGTTCGCCGGCAAGGCAGTGATCGTGACCGGCGCCGGTACCGGCATCGGGCGCTCGACCGCACGATCCTTCGCCGACCAGGGCGCCTACGTCCTCATCGTCGGACGCACCGCGGCCCGACTGGCGGAGACCGCGCAGGGCCGGCCGGGCATCCGGCCACTCGTCGCCGACGTCACCGGCCCCGCCGCCCCGGAGCTGATCGTGCGCACGGCGATAGCGGAATTCGGCCGGGTGGACGTGCTGGTGAACAACGCCGCCATCGTTCGGCAAGGCACGCCCGGCGACGCCGCCCAGCAGATGATCGCCACCAACCTGCTCGTACCGATGTATCTGACCCAGGCCGCCCTGCCCCACCTCGCCGCCGCCCACGGCGTGGTGATCAACGTCAGTACGTCGATCGGCCAGCGCGGCTGGCCACTGCCCGGCGGCGAACTGTACGCGGCGTTGAAGACCGCGCTGGAATCGCTGACCCGTTCCTGGGCCGTGCAGTTCGCACCGCGCGGAGTGCGGGTGGCAGCAGTAGCACCCGGGCCGATCGCGACACCCATCGCCCGCCATCAGGGGCTGACCCGCGAGCAGGCCGACGCGACCCGCGACGCTCTGATCGCGCGGGTCCCGCTCGGCCGGATCGGCCAGCCGGAGGAGGTGGCCTTCTGGATCGTCCAGTTGGCCCGGCCCGAGGCCGCGTTCACTACCGGCGTGGTGATCCCGGTGGACGGTGGGGGCGTCATCGGTTGACGGCCGAGTACGTTTCCGGTGTGCGGATCGGCGAGTTGGCGCGAGCCACCGGGGCTTCGGCCAGGGCGTTGCGGTTCTACGAGGAACAGGGACTACTGCAGTCCCAGCGTGCCGCGAACGGGTACCGGACTTACCGCGACGACACCGTGGCGCGGGTGCGCAGCATCCGTTACCTGCTCGCCGCCGGTCTCACCTTGGCGGATGCGGCGCAGTTCCGGTGCTGCCTGGATGGCGATCTGAGCACTGCCGCGCCTTCCCCCGCGCTGGTGGCAGTCGCGCGGCGCCGACTCGCCGTTCTCGACGAACGGATCCGGGCCGTCACCGCGGTGCGCGACCACCTGGCCACCGAGCTTCAGACAGTCGTCGGCAGTGAGCGCGACGGCCCGGCCCGAGCGCCAAACGAGTCGATAGTCACGAGACAGGACAAGATCTGACCGCGGGTCGCGGGTGCGACGATGGGGTCATGCTGGTTGCGTTTTCCGTCACGCCGCTGGGCGAGGGCGACTCCGTCGGGGATCTGGTCGCCGAGGCGGTCCGGGTGGTGCGGGCCTCCGGGCTGCCGAACCGTACCGATGCCATGTTCACCACCATCGAGGGCGAGTGGGACGAGGTGATGGCCGTCGTCAAGCAGGCCGTCGACGTCGTCGCCGCACACGCGCCGCGGGTGTCCGTCTCGTTGAAGGCCGACATCCGCCCCGGCGTGACGAACGCCCTCACCGCCAAGGTCGAACACGTCGAACGACGGTTGGCCGAGGGGTGAAAAGAGCCACCGGAGTGAGACGGCTGGTCATGTGGGACATCGACCGCACGCTGCTGCACGGCGCCGGGGTCGGGGCCCAGGCGTGGCGGAACGCGTTCACCGATGTCACGGGCATCGCCTGGCGGGACACTCCGATCTTCGGCGGGCGCACCGACCTGGACATCTGCGCCGAGGTGTTCGCCACGCACGGGGTGACGACGTGCACGCCGGAACGGTTCTTCGAGCGCTACGTCGCCGAAGTGCACTCCCTGCGGCACCAACTGGTCGAGCAGGGCACCGTGCTGCCCGGGGTGCGCGAGGTGCTGGCCCGGCTGGGCGAACGCGACGACGTGGTGCAGACACTGGTCACCGGGAACGTGCCACAGGTGGCCGCCACGAAGGTGGCCGTGTTCGGGCTGGCGGACGCCTTCGACGCGGAGATCGGCGGTTACGGCACCGACGACAGCGTGCGGGCCACGCTGGTGCGCCGGTCCCTGGAACGGGCCGAGGCGAAATACGGCGAGCGCTTCGAGCCCGTCGTCATCGGGGACACCGCCTTTGACGTGACGGCGGCCCTGGCCAACAACGCGCTGGCGGTCGGCGTGGCGACGGGCGGCACGAGCATGGCCGAACTGATCCGGGCCGGCGCCCACACGGTGCTGCCGGATCTCTCCGACGTGGACGCCGCCGTCACAGCGATCACGGCCTGACCGGCAGCGGGTCAGCGGGGCGCGACCGGGTTGGGCACGGCACCGCCGAAGCGCCGGTCCCGGCTCGCGTACAGCTCGCACGCGTACCAAAGGTGCCGGCGGTCGAAGTCGGGCCACAGCGTGTCCAGGAAGACCAGCTCCGCGTATGCCGACTGCCAGAGCAGGAAGTTGGACGTGCGCTGCTCGCCCGACGGCCGCAGGAACATGTCCACCTCGGGCACCTCGGGGTGGTACAGATATTTGGCGATCGTCTTCTCGTTGACCTTGTCGGGCTTGAGCCGGCCCGCGGCCACCTCCCGGGCGATCGCCGCCGCCGCGTCGGCGATCTCGGCCTGGCCGCCGTAGTTGACGCAGAACTGCAGCGTCAGGGTCTTGTTGCCGCGGGACATCTCCTCGGCCGTCTGCAGCTCGGAGATCACGCTTTTCCACAGCCGGCCCGCGCGGCCCGACCAGACCACCCGGACGCCGAGGTCGACCAGCTGGTCGCGGCGGCGGCGGATCACGTCGCGGTTGAAGCCCATCAGGAAGCGCACCTCGTCGGGCGACCGCTTCCAGTTCTCCGTCGAGAACGCATATGCCGAGAGGTAGGGGATGCCCAGCTCGATGGCGCCCTCGATAGTGTCGAAAAGCGAGTGCTCGCCCTGCTCGTGCCCCTTGGTGCGGGACAGGCCGCGCTCCTTGGCCCACCGGCCGTTGCCGTCCATGACCAGCGCGACGTGCTTGGGCAGCGCGTCGCGGGGCAGGTCGGGTGGCAGGGCGCCGGAGATGTGCGGGGTGGGCGGACGCGTCACGAAGTGCTCTCCCGTCGATCGACGAGTGGCAGGGAGCGCAGGGCGCGCTCCATGTGCCACTGCAGGTGTGCCGCCACCAGGCCGCTGCACTCGCGGCGGACCGGCGGCGCGGTGGCGTCGGCGACCAGCCAGTCGCCGCTGGTCAGGGCCAGCATCAGGCCGAGCGTGGCCGGCGCGGGGTGGGCCGCGCCGGGCGGGCGGCAGTCGGGGCAGACCGAGCCGCCTGCGGGCACCGAGAACGCCCCGTGCGGGCCCGCCTCGCCGCAGACCGCGCACTCGGCCAGCGCGGGCGCCCAGCCGGCGAAGGACATGCCGCGCAGCAGGTAGGCGTCGAGGACCAGGCTGCTCGAATGCTCGCGGGCGGCCAGCGCCTTGAGCGCGCCGAGGGTCAGCTGGAACAACCGCAGCGTCGGCTCGCGCTCGACCGGGGTGAGCCGCTCGGCGGTCTCGGCGATCGCGCTCGCGGCCGTGTAGCGCGGGTAGTCGCCGAGGAACTCTTTGCCGTACAGCTGGACGGCCTCGACCTGGCTGACCGAGTGCAGGCTGCTGCCGACGCCCTCGGGTGAGCCGGCGAGCTGCAGGTCGACGTGGCCGAACGGCTCGAGCCGGGCGCCGAAGCGGGACGTCGTGCGGCGCACCCCCCGGGCCACCGCGCGCAGCCGGCCGTGCCGGCGGGTCAGCAGGGTGATGATCCGGTCGCTCTCGCCCAGTTTCTGGGCACGCAGCACGACCGCGTCGTCGCGGTAGAGCTGGCGGCGGTATCCGGGCACGACGCCATTCTGCCCTCCCCGTACGACAACCTCCGCCCTGCCTCCACGAGAAACCCTGACCCGGATCTCAGGGTCTTTTCCGGGGTGCCTGGGTGGGAGGACCGATGGTTTCCCTACCCCGGCGGGCCATAGCGTCAGGGCATGAACCCGAGACTGTTCCGGCGCGCCGGCGCCATCACCATCGTCGCCGCGGCGTCGGCCGCCCTGGCCGGTTGTGGGGGCGGGATCGGCGCGAAGCTGACGTTCAACGACGTCGAGAAGGTGAAGGTCAGCGAGATCGTGCTCGATGGCAGCAGCGGTGACGTCGCGGTGCGCACGTCGGCGATCAACGAGACCCGGATCACCCGGATCGTGCACAGCAGCTCGGACCCGGGCCTGAGCTACACCGTGACGGGGTCGCAGTTGCATCTCGGCACCTCCTGCGGGCCCAACTGCCAGGTGTCATATCAGATCGAGGCGCCGGCCGGGGTCGCGGTGACCGGCGAGCTGAGCTCCGGAACGGTGTCGCTGACCGGGGTGGGCAGCGCCGACGTGCACGTCAGCTCGGGCGACATCGACATCCGCGGCGCGACGGGCACGGTGCGGGCGCGGACCACGTCCGGCGACGTCATGGTCGCGGACTCGAAGGGGCCGGCGACGCTGGAGGCCACCTCGGGCGACGTACGCGCGATCAACATCGACGGCACCGTGACCGCGCTGGCTACCTCCGGCAACATCAACGTGAAGCTGACCGCCGCGGCCTCGGTCACCGCCCAGGCGTCGAGCGGGGACGTGGACGTGCTGGTGCCGGAGGGCAAGTACCAGGTGCGGACCAGGGCCAGCTCAGGCGAGAAGAATGTGGCCGGTATCACCAACGACCCCAGCTCGAAGAACGTGCTCGACCTGCGGACGTCGAGCGGCGATGTGACCGTGGCGGCCGTGCCCGGGGCATGATCGGGGCATGGACGAGACGGCCTACTACCTGCCGGCGGGCGAGCACCGGTACGAGCCGACCCGCGCCACCGAGAGCCCGTGGGACACCGACGCCCAGCACGGCGGCCCGCCGGCGGCGCTGCTGGGCCGGGTGCTCGCCGAAAATCAGGAGGGCCGCCGGCTCGCCCGGATCTCGGTGGACTTTCTCGGGCCGATCCCGCGCCTCCCGTTCAGCATCGAGGTGTCGCCGGTGAAGCCGGGCCGGCTGACCTATCTGAACGAGGCGCGGATGGTCGTCGACGGCAAGGTCGTGGTGACCGCCCGCGGCTGGCACATCGCCACCGGCCCGCCCCCGCCGGCCACCACGAAGGAGCAGCCTCCGCCGCCCCTGCCCGGCCCGGTCGAGCAGCGGTTCTTCGACGGCCAGGGCAGCTGGGGCTACGGCGAGTCGATCGAGTGGCGGTTCACCGAGGGCACCTTCCACGACGCCATCGGGTCGGCCGCCGCCTGGACCCGGGTGCGGCTGCCGCTGGTCGAGGGCGCCGAGCTCACCGGCCAGGACCGAGCGCTGATCGTCGCCGACTCGGCCAACGGGCTGTCAGCGGCGCTGCCGCTGCGCGAGTGGCTGTCGATCCCGCCCACGATGACGACCACCCTGCTGCGGCCGCCGCAGGGCGACTGGGTGCACCTGTCCTGCCACACCCGGCTGACCGGCGACGGGCTCGGCCTGGCGCACGGCGACCTGTTCGACCCGGACGGGCTGGTCGGCGAGGTCGCCCAGCCGCTGCTGATCCGGCAGCGCTGAGCACGGCCGCCTAAAAGCCGAGCTTGCGCAGCTGTTTCGGGTCGCGCTGCCACTCCTTGGCGACGCGCACGTGCAGGTCGAGGTAGACCCGCGTGCCGAGCAACGCCTCGATCTGGGCGCGCGCTTTCACGCCGACGTCCTTGAGCCGGGCGCCCCGGGTGCCGATCACGATCGACTTCTGGCTGTCGCGCTCGACGTACACATCGGCGTAGATCTTGGTCAATGTGCCCTCGACCTGCATCTCCTCGACAAGCACCGCGATCGAGTGGGGCAACTCGTCGCGCACACCCTCGAGCGCGGCCTCCCGGATCAGCTCGCCGATCAGCACCTGCTCGGGCTCCTCAGTGAGCACGTCATCGGGATACAGCGGCGGCGACTCGGGCAGGTGCTTGGTGATCACGTCGACCAGCGTCTCGACCTGATGCCCGGAGACCGCACTGACCGGCACAATCTCGGCGAAATCATAGAGCCGGCTGACCGAGAGCAGCCGCTCGGCAAGCGTGGCCGGATCGACCAGGTCCACTTTGGTCACCACGGCGATGACGGTGGCCTTGAGCGCGGCCATCTCCGACGAGATGAACCGGTCACCGGCCCCGACCGGCTCGTCCGCCGGGAAACACACCCCGATCACGTCGACCTCGCTCCACGTCTCGCGAACGAGATCGTTGAGCCGCTCCCCGAGCAGGGTGCGCGGCCGGTGCAGCCCGGGCGTGTCGA
>Ga0307515_10021361_pt1 | contig 11487 bp, 8 predicted proteins | sample 17_EM_MG_FD_194513 | JGI IMG/M metagenome (GOLD analysis project Ga0307515, IMG submission 194513) | Populus trichocarpa ectomycorrhiza microbial communities from riparian zone in the Pacific Northwest, United States - 17_EM | ecosystem: Host-associated > Plants > Roots > Unclassified | place... | reverse complement strand
TACGTCGCTAATTATATGAATGTCTATGAGGATGTATTCAGAATTGTTCATGGAGGAGCAGCAATAGTTTCCTAGGTTGGAATGGGATTCTGTGTTTCGTAGTGCCATCTTTTTGAAAAATGGGTTTTGTTGGTGAAGCAAGCAGGGTGTTTTCTTGGGGGGGGGGGGGGTTGAGCCGGATTTAGTATAGTGGAATTCTATGAGGATTTTGTATAAAGGGTTGCAATTTTTTAACGAAGTGAGATGCAATGGAAAGCATAAACCAGTTGGGAATACTTTTGTTGGGTTAATCTCGGGGACTATTGGATTCTAGCTTGCTGTAAGTTGGCCAAGGAATTTGTGCTTCGAAAGTGGTTTGTTGATTGTAATGATAATGTAGGCACTGCGTTTTGTGAGTGAGCATGTATTCAAGATTTAGGTGCATGAATTCTGCACATATGGTGTATTTAGAAGTTTAGTTTATCTGATTTAGTAATATGGTCTACTTTGATAACTTATTTTAGTCTAGAGAATACAAGAAGCCATTGCTTTTCTACAGGAGTCAGAATTTGGAAGGTAAGTAGCCAGATTCTGTGTTGATTTCTAGTGTATTGGTGGTAGCCACTCAGTTGGAAAATGTAGGGTCTGCTACTGAGATGCATGGTTATGTACCATGGACATGGATTTGAATAAAATATTATGGTTTCTCCTGCTCTTATAGATATGTATTCTTAGCGTGGTTTTGTGGGTTTGGGGCTTCGTGTCTTTAAGAATATCCCAAACAGAAATATACTTTCCTACAAATTCAATAATCTTAGCTTCGGTCTTGGCTTCCACGTCCTTGCTTCCCAAGCTTTTGAAATGTTTTAGGAGATACTATAAATCGGGTTTAAACCATATCAGGCTACTTTCTCTCTTTCTGCCTGTTGCCATATTGGCCTGGTTAAAGATGGCTGGGAGATTTTTTGGAGGATGACAGGATGAGTTTTGCTCCCACGATAGAATTGAGCATTATTTTTACATTGCAAAGCTTCTCCGGATGGAGGGGGATGTGGAACATATGTTATTGTCTTTGAAGCAACCATTGGATTGTGGCATGCAGGTAGCATTGATGCCATGGTGTAAATGGTAATGGGAATTCTGAGTTGGGAGAAATTGTAACCCAGAAGCTTTTCAATTATGAGCTGAATGTGGCGCTTACAGATTTATGCTTTCGAACATTTATGATGGGGATAGGAGGTTGGATGGCGAGTCATATATAACAAATGCTGAAGGAAAATGCCCGCTATTAGTTGGGTTGGAGCTGAAAAGATAAATACGTGTTACTGAGAATTCCTTTTAAAATCGGTCCAGATTCTCACTCCTGATGCCTTTGTTTATTTCCACCATCTAGCAATCTATGATAAAGGTCAGAGCTAACTACCACATTCTCATTCAAAAGCTCATTATGATTTTCAAAAAACAATATGAATATTAGCAAAGTTGGCTCAAACTGGAATGTAGATTTTTCTTTCCTTTACATTTCTGTTACTTGTCTAGATGGATGTATTTTGAATTGGAATAGTTGGTTTGAAATAAAGATAGTCTCTTTGTGCGCATGCCTTTCAGAGCATCCTTTATATTTTCTTAAGAGTAATATGTGTTGTGTATATTTTCAACTAACGTCTTTACAGGGGGGGAGTTTCAATAATTTGTGCTCAGTCTCTTGTTTCCACATTCTCATAAACAATGGAAACAATGACAAAAACAAGAAACAACAACAACGATGATGACAGCAATGATATAACAAAAAACTCTTTTGCTAACACTTTTATGGGGACTGAGTCATGCAAAACAACTGTAATGATGTAAAATGCAACTTAGTGCTCTTTTTCTGCTGGTTCATGCATTAGGATCTGATTGGTTTTGGATATATGGTAAAATGTTTAGTATCAAGTTGTGTAATTCACCATGAATCTCAAAATAGCACTTGCCAAAATTTCCCCTTAACTATAATAGGTATCAGATAGATGACATTAACACATGAATACATTAATGAAAGGAGGTTACTGAAAATAGTGGCCTGTTCTGAATACACTACTGTTTAATATGTAAATTAGAACCAACCTGCATAAAACTGTATATTCATCTGTCACCGGGGGGTGGAGGGTGGGGGAAAGTGCTGAATTGCTCATTGAACATAAAAGCTACCACTGATGTAGGGATGAATGTTTTCTTTGGAATGTGCCTAATCTTGTAAAAGCTACCATTGCTGTAGGATTCAATCTTTCTTCATGTTCATCAAGCAAAGGCAGTAAAACCAATTGCTCTAATGCGGTGACAAATTGCAAACCTTCAGGGAGCATCCTCATATGTGAGCAGCTATGGAAGTGAAGGTACTGTAATCTTGGTAGTGCTCCCTCCTCAAGCTAGGTCCATTCCTCAAGAACATGAAAAGCGATGATGAGAACCTCAAGCTTGGGAAATCCGCCAGCCTTGCAGAAGTCTTTCCCCAACTACCTTCCATCATAAGCATACCACAACGTTAAATTTTTCAAATTAGGTAGGACCTGAAGAACTGATGTTGGATTCTCAGATAAATGTGAATAACCTAGCCTTGGCTTTGTAAGACTATTGATTGAACCAGGCCAGTTTGGTATTTTCTCTAGAGGTCCTTCTAGCCAAAGTTTTTGAAGAAGAGGCGGTGGTGACAATGAATCCCAGAGGACAAGTTGCCCTTGGTCAAAATTATATTTTGCTTCTAGAGACAAGGAAAGAACCCTGCATCTCCATTATGGAAGCATATAGCTTCCTTGCATTCTCTTCAGCAACATCCATCACTCCCAGCCTTCTGAGCTGCGTCAGCTTACCTAGTTCTCCTTCAATGTCACCACCAGCATGTACACCAGTGAGGATGAGGAGACTTCCAAATCTACTTATTCCCTCTGGTAGCTTCATCCCACTAATTTTTTTTGTTCTTTAACATTTAGAAGTGCCTCAGTCTTACAAGCTTTAGGATCTCAATTGATATTTCTTTCAAGTCCCCACACCTTCTGATATCCAAAGTCTAATAGTGCTCGCAAATTACCAAGTTCGCCTGGAAGCTTGTTTATGTCATTGTTTTTCAATCCAAGAATGTCAGGTGAATCAAGTCTCCTACTTCAACTTGTAGTCTCTTGATATCTTGGCATCTTCTATATCTAGCACCTGCATAAATTTTGCCCTTTTGAAATTCAGCCAGCCATCTTCAGAAAGTTCTTGCTTCCCAAACAAGAATATAGACCAGGGTCAGATATTGTGTAAGCTCTGTGCAACTTTTGTCATATCTGGAGTTAAAATACAGCGTGCTTTATGTGGGATGGAAAAATCTGAATTGGGGTGAGCTGTTATGTAGCTATTGCAAAGAAACACACGTTAAGGAGAGGAAACAGTGACTTTAGTTCCATTCTCTTGGTGTTCATCATCTACTTGAACCATTCCCTGGCTCACCAGTTCATTAATATTTTATTCTGCATCCTCCTATATTTGACCAGCTTTTTCTTGTATCAGACCTTTGGCTACCCAACAACCGAATCAATCTCCCCTTTATTCAGGGAAGATGCAACAATACATCAGGCAAGATCTAATGTAATAAGGTAAGCTATTTTATTTTAATCTGAATGAGACAGAGGAAGACTCAGCAGATGTCTGACCTTTTTTTGATGAGATTGTTATTTGTTACCTTTATTCTCTTGCTTCTCTCCTTCACCAGCCATTGAATCAAGTTCTGTCTGAACTTCTACTTTTTCATGAGACTGTTCTTTGCTATCTTTTCTTTTTATTTTTTTACCCGTCCCAACTTCAATGGTGCTTGAATTCATGAATTCTCCCATTCCGTGAATGGTTTCAGCAAGTCTAGATTTTACCTTATGCAATTCAGTTCTGAAGCAATCTGTCAATGTCAACCCATATTGCTGATCTATCTGAATAACAAACTAATTGATGTGATCATCCAAGTCATCATGTAAATTCTTAAGTTCAGTTTCCTAGCTAGAAAAAGCAGCATTGCCTTCTGTATTTCCTCTATCTCTGTAGAAACATCTGATCTCCATGATTGTTCCTTTTATCCTTTACATTTGATCTTCAAGTTCGGCGAAGGTTTCAGTCTCTCGAAGTAATAGAGACTCCAGACTCTTCCATTTCTTTGAATTCTATAGAACACTGGGTTTTCTCAAAGTTAAGAAGATATTAAAACATAGGTTAATGATTTATGTTTTATAGGTCATTCTCCTTTTCACTGTTTCTTAGTCTACAATGATAGCGAAAGGCATCAACGAAAGATGAGAAATTCTTGACTTTTATGCCTTTGTGATCGAAATTCCGTTGGCATATTGCCAAATAAACTTTGCAGGATCCGTCAATCTAATACAAAAATTGAATAATGAAGATTTTAACAAGAGTATAACTGTGGGTGCATGAAATGGCGGGAACGCAAAACCTGAAGGATGGAACCCTAACCACTATCACCATGAAAGAGCAATGGCAGATACATTACTCTCTCTTCTTCATCTTCCCTTCTCTCCCATCATCAACATGTCACACTCTCCAGCCTCAGCCTCTTTATTCATGATGGGTGCATGAAAGACAATCCTTTTGGTGTTTGGGTCTCTGCTTCTTCAATGGCCTCTGTGCAACTCATCTTTGATAAAAAAAAAAAAATACTGTCACTTTTAAAGGCAAAATTTATGTGGGTTTTAGTGTATTTGCCTATTCTTTCTATTTTTTAGTTGCTAATGTTTCTTCTCTCTAAAATGGTCTAATAATGCTAGTTAATAAAATTGATTTATGGTTTTTGGGATTTCTGTGTTTTGATTCTAGATTTAAAAAGGGATTTTTCCTTTTTAGGGTTGTTTTTGTTGGATTCCATTTTTATGGCCTCATGTTATAACATTGGACCATACCAATTTATGGCTACATTTTGGTTGTGGGTAAAATCAAACCGAAATGGAATTGGAATTACCCTCTTCATTTGCATCTAGATTGATTAAATTTATGCTTTGAAATTCATTAGTAAACAGAGAAGTCCATGTTAATCACATTATTTTACTGTCTATAAATTTATCTTAATTATCTTTCTTTATTGACTTGGTTGAATATGCTAATGTGTCTATATCTGACAGGAAGAACACTAAATCTCCAAGCCGGTTTTCTTTTGGCCTCAGGTGTCATGCTTGGAGGCATGCCCTGTTAGAGGTAGCAGAGTTGTATTTGCTAGTTACAGAGATGGTTTAGGCCAGACAAACTTCTTTCCTATGATGCGTAAGCTAGTTGTTGCATGGTTGGGTATTTTGAGTTTAATATGAAACTTTTGACTTGCAAATAAATTAGTTAGAAAACCTACATATAAAATCCAGCTTTTTTCATTTGTTTGTTGTTAGCTCTTGTTTGTACTTGAAATATTTTTTATGCTTTGCTATCAATTACGTTTATTACTTGTAGGTCCAAAAGCTTGCCATGTGCTTTTTAGCATTTTCTGACTCTGAAGCATTCATGTGTTTTTTTTTTGAAGGTGTGCCTTCCTCTTCCCAATGTTATACCGGTATGTTTTATGGAGGACTTTAGTGCATATAAAAAGAGTTAGATATGAAAGAAAACCATTTGGAATAAGGTTATTTGCTGCTTGGTACATGAGCAGTAAGGGTATAAAGGAAGGGAATGACCCATTCGTGATTTGTTCAAATTTCCTTTGGAACCCTATTACTGTGTGATTGTCTATCATTCGAATGTTTTTGATGAAATATTTACTCCACGTCAGTTGTATAGCATTTGGAATACTTTTAAGGTATAAGAAACAAAAAGTTGGACAAAGTTGTGGTAGAGCCATCTTCCAATTATTTTGTAGGGATTATGCTAAGTTTATGCCTAGAAAAACTGCTTAACCCAATTTATCCTCCAGACATCCAAACACAGATTGTATAGCAATTTATTATCTTCAATAAGATTAAGGCTATTTGAATCAACTGGTAATTTGCAATTTTTATTCTTCTCTGGAAAGTTTGAAGGATATCAGAAATGTTGGGCTTCCAAGCAGCAAACTTGGATCAGATGTCTCACCTCCATCTGAGCATATCTCTTCAAATGGAATTCAGGACAGGTGATGAATAAATCATGTCTACTAATGCATGATAGCGGACTTGTGTCTAGATAATCCAAAATTACATTAGAATTCATGTTGTAAGATTGAAATTGATGCTTATAATCTTTATTCAGAACTGCTGAGAAATTAAGCAATGCAAGTCCTGTTGGCATTTGTGATCGTCCAATACAGTCTTTATCCAGTATTGAAAGTTTGCAGTGCACTTTCCTCGGGGCAACTGCACCTGCTCATCACTCAGAAGCTGCATGTGCGACCTTGCCTCCCAGCTTTTCTGCTCTCCTATCAGGCTCTTGCACGGAGGCAAAACAAGGTACAGGGATTAATATTGTCATGACCTTTGCTTCACCATATAAAACATGTATTATTGATAGATTCTTCCTTAACTATGAGCGACCTGTTTGCTTATTGAAAGTCCCAATGTTAAAATGGCAGAACTACCAACATTACCTATAAAGCATGACTTCCAAATGACAGTACTTTCTCAACTCTGATCCATTTCACTGGTAGCTGCTTGTATTACCATATAACTCCTCTTCAAATATGAACCTCCAATACAGCCTTCATCAAACTATGGAAGCGCACAATACACATATCCTAAGGTAGCCACTCTTGCATTAGTTGTGGCATTACTACATCTCAGCACCTTTGAATACTATCTGTATTATATTCAGTCTTTGCTAACATTAGTTGTCTGAGTCATTTTGTGTTCTTTCATCTACTTGCAGGGTTGCATGACAGGTTCTTCTTTCAATGGTTAGTGAATTTCTTCTATTTTCAAATTGCACTCTTGGAGCTTAAGCATGCACCACTTATGATTTCACTTGGGTGCAAGTAGTGCATGTCCTAAAAATTTCAGACCTATGTGTGGCTCTGAGAAACTTTGGACAATAAATATGTAAGGACATACAGTTCATAGCTCATGAACTTTTTTATGTCTGACTCATTGCTGCTGCATCCCAAATTTCTTTAATGCGTTAGTTCTTCCTAACTATTTTTTTATGAGCTTATGATCTTAAAGGCTTCTTGTTTTTCTATTTATCTTTGCCAACTGCTGGAGAGAGTCAATTGCCAAAATTAAGTTAATGGCCAGAAGAGCCCTTTTAGTTTTTCTAGTCTGCATGGAGTAGTGAAAAGTACCTGTGTAAATCAAACTCAATAGAACTCAGGCATGCCATTCATTGAAGTGTCGGTACAAAGGTCATATTCAGTTCTGAAGTTTTCCTATTCTTAATGCTGATTTTATTTTTATTTTCATATTATCAACAGATATGTTGAGCAAACTTGAGATTGTCATGTGGAACTGGGAGGAGACTTGTCATAGTGAATGCTACTGGTTTTGCCACAACTAAAAGTTTTGAGGTTATTTAGCTGGGCATTTTATGTGAACATCAAAATCAGATTAACTGTCAGACCTTCCTAGGATTGTATACATGATTTAAGCTCACTAAAGCATGTAAACAGTATACGAAACAGCAATGGTGCTGAAAATCTTCAGAGCATACGCTCAAGTAACGTATACTGCACTCTCTTTGCTATACTTGGAATGTTGGATTTGGCTTCTTGACCTGTCAATTGTGGTATGCCGGTCATTCTGCCATGAAACTGCTTGTTGATTCTAATTTCTGTGCTATCTATTTGCTGAAAGTCTTGCCTTTTCTTCCTCTCATTTTTTTTTAATAAAAAACTTGCTGCATTAAGTTTCTGTTAAATTTTCACGGCTGAGAATAGAACTTTAGAAGTACAAGTTGGGAAGCTTTCAGGGCTAGCAGCCTCATCAGTTAATAAGATAGGTTTGGTTTGAGTCTCTCGCGTCTGAAAACTTGTTGAGGCGAAGCTCCTCTCTTGTCCATTGTCAGTCTCATTGAAAATTCGTTGTGCTTTACCAAGACTGACTTACGGGCGGGCCTTTCATCTTGTGCACATTCTGAAAGGGTTTCAACTGCAAACTAGCATGTAGCTGGTACATTAAATCTCCTTTTCCTGTACTAATCTGTATGTTGTTTATAGAAAAAAGAATCAGAATCTTGTTTACTGAATATAAAAGGGGTTAAGATTATAGGTCGTCAGCTTATTAGAAACCCCTTCAGGTAGCTTGAGAGGCTCATTAATTAGAGAGCATTATAGCAGAATGATGGGTTTTTTAATGCACTATCAAAGTAAGGACTTGGAAGCGAGAATATATTGTTTAGGACAGCCCATAAACGTTAACTAAGCTTTGTTTAGCTCAGTGTAAGACCATATAATAACCAATGAGCTCAAGCTCATCCCCACTTTGAGCCCAGCTAGCTGGGAAGAAAATCAAGTATTTCATCAATTCTATGGCGATTTCTTTTTCTTTCTTCTTTTTAACTTGAAACCGAGTCTCTGCTTTTGTTTCCGAGGATATCATTGGAATACCATATGCTAAATGATAACTTGATAAGTTCAATTACTTTTGGAACATAATCTATCTAGTGCTGCTACTCTGCATGCAATGTACCAGATAATCTATGGACTAAAGATAATTATCATATCATTAAAGCCATCAACAAGTTTTTTTAAAAGAAGTTGGCACAATATTATTTTATTTCTTGTCAAGAATAACCATAATTTTGGTTCAAAATCAAAGGGGCCACTACTACTACTATGTTTGTATTTGCGGTTAGAAAACATTTTTTAAAAATTTTGAATTTTATTTTTGTTTTAAACTTTTTTTTAATGTTTTCATATTATTTTGATGTGCTGATATTAAAAGTAATATTTTAATATATTTTTAAATAAAAAATATTTTAAAAAAAAACTACTAATACAGTTTAAAACACCATCAAAGTTTCTTGTATTGCGACACAAGATGATACATGGGCGATGTCATCTACATATGAAGCATGTAAACAAGCACTCAGTATGGGGTATGAACATTCTCAAACATTCTCTTTTTGGTATGTATTCATTAAAATTATCTTCAATAAAGTGTTTCTTGTTAATTAACCACATCTGACCCACATTTAACAAGGATAGCAAGTCGGCAGGCGTGCAAAAATGGCAGTCTCTTTAGTCTTTGACGCTCTCGACACAAAACAAGTTGAATGAATAAAAGGGAAGTAGAGGTGAAGAACTTAATAATAATAATAATAATAATAATAATAAAAAAAAAGGTATTCGGGTATGTGGTACATGTAGTTGAATGAGAAGAGTGAGTGAAGAGAGGCAGTAGGGCACGCTAATGCTACAACAGTTTGTAGCTTTTTTGGGTCTAAATCTTAGCTAAGGACTAGAATAAGACAATATTATAATGGGAGGAGAGGGATTGGTGTTATATGACATGATATGATATAACAATATAGTCTTCTTGCAATATTAAATGTAAATATTAATCATTAGTTTGGTAGATTATAATCTCTTAGGGCCCCATATTAGTTAACAAGTCGGTGCAAATCAAGAAAAACAGAGCCTTGACAATTTCTATTATATATAATTCCTTCCGTGGGAATTAATTTATTTGAATAATTAATGACACTAATAGTACCATTCACGTAAAAAATAACAACCAAATGAGAAAAATACTTCATAGGAATTTTGAGAGGTAACTTAACTAGTTAAGTCTTGAGTTTGCTCTCCAATGATCACGAGTTCGAGTCCTTTCAGGGCCACTAGAAACTTACATTGTCGTTGATTTCAGGGCTCATGAGATTAGTTGAAGTGCGTGTAAACTGACCCGAACATCCATGTTAATAAAAAAAAGACTTTATAGAAAAGAAAAAAAAACAAAAGAAAGAAAGAAAGGACCAAGACACTAACTATATTAAAATTGAAATTGACCCAAATAATTAATTTAAAAAAAATCTTTTTTTTTTTACATTTATAATTTTTTTAATACAAGGCCAGTATTGAGGATAACCTCGTAGAAGAATGTGATCTAAAAAAATCAATTGCAAAAAGGACATAAAAAAACTCAAGTATGCCCGTGCTTACTTTTCAAACTCATGACTTGGATTTTGAGACAAAAATCATCTCATAGAAGGCAAACCCAAAAGTATCATGAATCCAAGTTTCCGATCAACAAAATACCGAGGGAAAAAATTAAAAAAGAAAGTTTGAATAGGGAAGGATATAAAACAAAAAAAAAATATTAACTAAAAGAATAAGGATCAAATTCAATTAAGAAAATGATAAAAAAAAATAGTAATCAAAATAATAGGGACCAAATCTAATAGATATAAAAAATAAAAGGAGGATGGAATTGAAAGAAAATTTCAATTCCATGAATTATTTAAAATAAAACAAATTATAATAAAAAGAACAGGGATCAACTCTGAAAAAAAAACAAATTAAAGGGCTGCTTTGAAACTTTTCATAACAAGGCATGGAAATCAATTAAGAGAGAGAGAGAGAGAGAGAGAGAGAATGGAAAAAATACAAAAAGACTACTGAAGCCAAACCAGAAAGAAGTTGGGCACATGCGTCGCTCGGTGATTTTTAAGGGTCACTATAAAGATTCAAAAAGTCACTGCGGAGATGGCGCTGCATGCATCGCTCGAATAACACGAACATACTTACGAGCGACCGCGTGAATAAAATGCACCAATAACTTTTTAATATTAAATAATATCTAATGCCTACTAAAATACCAAATTTCTCATGATCTAAATCGAAAATAATAATAAAAAACCATAATAAAAAGACCAAAGAGCCCCTGGATGCAAGCTTATGATAAATTGATTTTAAGGGAAATTTAGTTATTTTACTATCCTATAAAAAGGAAAAGCCATTAATGCCCCTTCATGCCAATTCATTTTAATTTTTTTGCTTAAAACAACATTTCAGTTATTTCATTGCACTAAAAACAACAAAAGACCTTATTACCCTCACTGCCAAGACCAATTCTTTTGTTGAGAAGGGCAAAATTATAATTTTATTGTTCCATTAATCTATAGTGATAATAAGTCTAAAGCTACAATAAAAATACTACAGTAAATGTTCATTCTCTTTTAGTTTTTTTGGTTAATGTGAAAATATGATATGAAAAGAAGGCACACGCTTTGGGAAAAAAAATCTAAATTAAGAATCATCATCATTGGTCCTCTTGAGAAAGTATATTTAATTAGGTTTGATACTATTAAGTATAGTTTTAAAATCTGGATTGGCCTAATGGATCAACTTTGAACTCTGTTGACTTGAGGCTTGGACTAGTCTGAGTTGAAGAGAAAATAAATAAATAAAAAAACCAGGCCGACTCGATCAAAAACTTGAGTTGACTCGCTAATCTGGTAAAAACCCAACCCTTAACCTGTTGACTTGGTTTTTTGAAAAGAAATTCTTTTTTTTTTAATCAAGATGACATCATTTTGGTTCTTTTAATTTCTTAAAAAAAAATTTAAGAGACGACCCTCCCGACTTATGACCTTTGCTTTGTT
>Ga0307515_10021360_pt1 | contig 11488 bp, 5 predicted proteins | sample 17_EM_MG_FD_194513 | JGI IMG/M metagenome (GOLD analysis project Ga0307515, IMG submission 194513) | Populus trichocarpa ectomycorrhiza microbial communities from riparian zone in the Pacific Northwest, United States - 17_EM | ecosystem: Host-associated > Plants > Roots > Unclassified | place... | reverse complement strand
GGCATCGCCGAGGCAGACGTCCCGGTGATCGGCCGCCCCGTTGCCAACACCACGGTCCATGTTCTGGACAATCGGCTGCGGCCGGTCCCGGTCGGTGTGACTGGCGAGCTGTACATCGCGGGCGTGGGACTGGCGCAGGGTTATCTCGGCCGCGCCGGCCTGACGGCAAGCCGTTTTGTCGCCAATCCCTTCGAAGACGGAACATGCATGTACCGCACCGGCGACCTGGCGCGCTGGCGACCCGATGGGCAGGTCGATTACGTCGGACGCAGCGATCATCAGATCAAGCTGCGTGGCTTCCGGGTAGAGCCCGGCGAAATCGAACATGCGATATCGGCATTGCCGGGCGTTACCGCGGCCCTTGTCCTGGCGGAGACCTTCGAAACCGGCCTGCGGCTTCTGGCCTGGTTCACCGGAAGCACCGATGAAACCGAAGTGCTGGACGCGCTGACACGCAGCCTGCCGGACTATATGGTGCCCTCCAGCGTGCGGAAGCTCGATGCCTGGCCGCTCAACGTCAACGGCAAGATCGAGCGCAAAGAACTGCCCCGTCCAGGGCAGCAGATCGCAGCCGGCGAAATCGCTGTTTACGCCGATGACGATGAAAAGCTGATCTGCGAAACCATCGCAGCCGTAATCGGCCTGGATTCCGTGCGTGCAGCCGACGATTTCTTCACTCTCGGTGGCGACAGCATCAGCGCAATGGCGCTGTGCGGCAAGGTGCGAAAAGCCGGGTTCATCCTGCGGCCGCGCGATGTCTTTGGACTGCGGCGTGCCGACCGCATGAAAACCGCCTTGCAGCCCCTGGAGACGCAACCGCTGTTGCGTCTGGCCGACGTCGAAGGTGATGTCAGCAGCCTGCCGATTGTAAAGTGGTATGCCGAGAATTACGGCCTGCAAACGCGCTTTGCCCAAGCCGTTCTGTTGCGCGTGCCGGCAGATCTGACCCGCAGGTCGATCGAACACGGGCTGGAGGCGCTTTACCGAGCGCATCCCGCACTGCATGCGCGGACAACAGCAAAAGGCCTGACCATCACGCCGTTGGCGCCGGACTTCAGTGCGGCGTCGCTGTTGCTTGCGATCGACAGTTCTCCGCCTGAACCACAGGCCATGGTCAATGAGGCCGAAGCAGCCTTTGCGGCCGCCGGTGCCCGTCTTGATCCCGCGGCGGGTGTCATGCTGCAGGCGGTCCATTGGCCGGCAGGCCGTGATGATGGATGGGTGATGCTGATTGTCCACCATCTCGTCGTCGACGGTGTGTCGTGGCGTATTCTGCTCTCCGAATTCGAGACCGCATGCCTGGCCTCAATGGCCGGAACGGTGCCGTTCATCGCACGCGAGGAAACCTCGATCCGGGACTGGGCCAATATGCTGGCACAACAGGTTCCGGTCCGCCGGAGCGAGTTGCCTCTGTGGCGTGCCATGCTGGCGGAAACCTCCGGGATCATGCCCCGGCCGCTGAATGCGGCGCACGACATTTACGGCACCGCTCGCCGCCGCCGCACACTCGTCGATACCGATCTGACACGGCTTCTGTTGCAGGGTTTGCCGGCAGCTTACCGGGCGACCGTCGAAGAAACACTTCTTGCAGCGGTAACGCGTGCTTTCGCGCAGATCTTCCGTGTCGATCGGTTACGTGTCGCGATGGAATCGCATGGCCGCCACCCGATTGATGACCGGATCGACCCCAGCCGCACGGTCGGCTGGTTTACCGCGGAATACCCGGTTGTGTTCGACATGGCGCAGGCGGACGATCTCCCCGGTGCAGTTCGCGCGGTCAAGCAAGCCTTGCGGCAGATTCCGGATCATGGAATCGGCTTTGGTGTTCTGCGCTACCTTGATGCGGACAATGGACCCGGGCTTGCCGCGCTCGAAGCGGATCATCCGCCCGAGCTACTGTTCAACTATCTCGGCCGTTTTGTTACCCGCGACGGCCAATGGGCACCACAAGCGATCGGCGGGCGTTTCGCCGATGCCTTCGCCGTCGATGTCGACCCCGGCATGAAGCTTATGCACGGGGCCGAAATCAACGCTTTCGTGGAGGAGACAACAGCCGGTCCGCGGCTTGCCATCAACTGGACGTGGGCGAACGGCCTCTTCGATGAAAGCACCATCGAAACCCTGCATGCCGCCATTACCAGCAATATTTCGGCTCTGGCCGACACCGCCTGGGGACGTCCGATCCTTGCCGCGGACACGCTCGTTGCCGCCGACACGCCGGGGCTGACCGGTGATGAGCTTTGCGATTTGCGCAAGCGGCATGGTCCACTGGCCGCCGTCCTGCCGCTCCTGCCCCTCCAGGAAGGGCTGCTTTTCCATACCCAACTGCAGGAAACGGCAAGCAGGTACAACTCGATCACACGTATCGATCTTGCAGGCCCGCTCGATGTCGCACGCCTGCAAAAGGCATTCGACGGGGTTCTTTCCCGCTACCCGCAACTGGCCGGGCGCTTCGAGGCGGGATTGCAATGCGGATCCCGGCAGGTGCTGCCGCTCAATCCGGGCCGCTGGCCGCTGGAAACCTACGATATCAGTCGCGATATTGATAGGCAGGAAGCCCTGCGGCGCATTGAGCAGCGCGAGCTGGACCGCGAGTTCTCCGCTGTTGAAGGCCGGCTTTTCCATGCCAGCATGGCCCATCATGGGGATACCAACCACACCCTCTTCATCAATGTGCATCACCTTGTCATCGACGGCTGGTCAACGCCGGTTTTGCTGCGCGAACTCCTTGCCGCCTATAACAATGGGCCAAATACGCTGACGCCGACGCGTATCCCCTATGCCGAGGTCATCCATGCATTATCGGCCCGGGATCTTGGACCGGCGCGTGCGGCATGGACGGACATGTTCGCCGGCGCGCGGCCGACGCTGCTGTTCGGAACAGCTATCGCCTCGCCGGACGTGCACGAAATAGACTTTATCGTCCCAGAGCCTCTTGAGGCCGCCTTGCTGGCGCGTTGCCGGGAAAATGGCTTGACGCTGAACACGCTGATGCAAGGCGTGTGGGGTGCCGTCCTGTCCCTTCTGACCGGCCGGAGAGACGTGCTGTTCGGCACGCCGGTTTCCGGGCGCTTCAGCCCCATTGACGGCATTGACGAGCATATCGGTTTGTTCAGCAATACGGTCCCGGTCCGCATTCGCCTCGATCCGCGCCAGCCGCTTTTGCAGCAACTGACCGCCTCACAGGCGGCCCAGGGCGCGATGCTGGAACATGATGGGCTTGGTCTGGCTGATATCCAGCAGATCGCCGGTGGCTCCACCCTCTTCGATACGCTTCTTGTCAGCGAAAACTATCCGCAGACCGATGCCCTCAAGGGCCGCGACTATGCCGGAGTGAAGATAACCGGACTGAACAATCGTGGTTATACGCATTACCCGCTGACCCTGATGGTGCTGCGTGAGGAAAAACTGCGGCTGCTGGTCGAGTATCGCGATCTGTTGCGGGACCCCGAACAGCTGATGACCCGCATCAGAATGCTGCTCGATCATCTGGCCTATGACAGCGAAAAGCCATGGTCGCAATTCGCTCCGCTCGTTCCGGCCGAGCAGACGCTCATCGACACGACGAATGCCACCAATGTGACGATCCCCGATGCAACCTTGCGCGACCGGCTGATCAGCCAGGCGACGGTTACGCCCGACGCGATCGCTCTGGCCGATGAGCACCATTCCCTGACCTACGCGCAGCTGCGCCATCAGGTGAAGCATCTGGCCACGCGGATGCAGGCCGGCGGTGCCGGTCCCGGCACGATCGTCGCGGTCGCATTGCCGCGTTCGGTTTTGCTGACGATTGCCATCCACGCCGCGATCGAAGCCGGCGCCGCCTATTTGCCGCTGGATACCAGCTATCCCGACGAACGGCTCGGAATGATGATCGGCGATGCGCAACCCAAGCTGATCGTGACAGCAGCGGTATTGGCGCATCGCTTCGACCATCTTGGCACAACGATGCATGTCGACGCGCTTGCCGAAGAGGACGCTACCGTCTCCTTTGAACCATTGAGCCCGTTGAACCCGGACGATCCGGCTTATCTCATCTACACGTCAGGATCGACGGGGCGACCCAAGGGCGTGCTGGTTTCGCACCGGGCCATCGTCAACCGGCTTGCATGGATGCAGCGCGAGTACCGCATCGGTCGTACGGACGTGGTACTCCAGAAGACACCGGCAAGTTTCGACGTCTCGGTGTGGGAGTTCTTCTGGCCGCTGATGGAGGGCGCCGCTCTCCATATGGCGCCGCCGGAAGCCCACCGCGATCCGGCTGAACTGGCGCGCATTGTCGCCCGTGAACATGTCACGGTCATGCATTTCGTCCCGTCGATGCTCGCAGCGTTTCTCGAATGGTGTGAAGAAGACGCCGATATCCGCTCATCGATGGCTTCAAGTCTAAGACATGTCTTTTGCAGCGGCGAGGCCTTGCCGCGCGGCCTGGCGGACCGGCATCAGGCCTTGTTTCGCGCAGAGCTGCATAATCTATACGGGCCGACGGAAGCAGCCGTGGATGTGACCTACAAGCCCGCCGGCGAACCGAATGCCGTGTTGCCGAATGTTCCGATCGGACGCCCGGTCTGGAATACGCAGCTGCGCATTCTGGACAGCGCGTTGCGGCCCGTACCGGTGGATGTGCCAGGCGACCTCTATCTGTGTGGCGTACAGCTGGCGGACTATTATCTCGACCGGGCCGGATTGACGGCAACGCGCTTCGTTGCCGATCCCTTCGCTGTCGGGCAACGCATGTATCGCACGGGTGACATTGCCCGCTGGCTTGCCAATGGAGATGTCGACTATCTCGGCCGCAGCGACGACCAGCTTAAAATCCGCGGTCAGCGTATCGAGCTGGGTGAAATCGAGGCCGTGCTGCAAGCGCAGCCGGGTATCGTCAATGCCGTGGTCAACCCGTGTGTGCTTGGAACGGCTGGAACCGCCGGTGATGCCCGGCAGCTTGTCGCGTATGTCGTCACGGATGCCATCGGGTTCGACAGCGCCGCGCTCAAGGAAGCACTGGCCTCTCTGTTGCCGGCGCATATGGTACCGGCCCTGATCCTGCAACTGGACGCCCTGCCGCTCAGCCCGAACGGAAAGCTCGACCGCAAGGCACTGCCGGTCCCAACGGTGGCTCCTCAATCCGGGCGGCCGCCGCTTCCCGGACTGGAAAGCCGGATCGCCGCCGAGTTTGCGGCCATTCTGGAATTGCCGTCGGTACAGGCCGACGATGATTTCTTCACGATGGGCGGTCACTCGCTTCTGGCCATGCGGCTTGCGTCAAAGCTGCGCTCCAGTCTCGGCATGCCCCTGTCGGTCGGACAGGTGATGATGGCGCCGAGCGTCGCCAAGCTGGCCCGGCTGCTTTCCGCCCAGCCCGGCGACAGGACAAGTGCGGGCTTTGGAACCGTGCTCCAGTTGCGCAGCGGCAAGGGTAGTCCGCTGTTCTGCTTCCATCCGGCTTCGGGCTTTGCCTGGCAATATAACGGCTTTGCCCGCTACCTGCCCGCGGATCTGCCGGTCATCGGGCTGCAATCACCGCGATCGGATGGTGTCATTGCCAACAGCGGCAGCCTTGACGAAGCCTGCCAGCGCCATCTCGAAACGATCCGAGATCTCCAGCCGCAAGGCCCCTATCATCTGATCGGCTATTCCCTGGGTGGAACCCTGGCGCAGGGCGTGGCGGCGCGGCTGCGGGCACTCGGCGAGGACGTCGCCTTTCTCGGCCTGTTCGACACCTATCCGCCGGAAGGCCAGGACTGGAGCGGCAACACCGAGAACGAGGCGGGTGCGGAGGCAGACCGTGAGCGCGAACAGTTTGTCGCTGCGACCGAGGACGATGCCTTCGACGAAGCAATGCTGGCAGAGAAAACCGCGATGTTCACCGACATCGTCGCCAATTATGCCGATGCGGTGAAACTGCTTGCCAACGGCAAAACCCCCTATTTCGACGGCGAGGCCGTGTTGTTCGTCGCAACACGCACCTTGCCGCCCGACTGGGATGTCAGGGGCTCGTGGGCGGGGCGCCTGAGAGGCCTTCATATCCATGAGGTCGATTGCGCGCACGAGGACATCCTAGCCCCCGAAACGCTCGTCGGACTGGGACCTTTGCTGGCAAGGCTCCTGGCCAACGTAACGTCGCTGGGGTGATGGATATGCCGGCTTTCAACCTATTCCACCACGCTCCGAACACGCCGCCGCGGGATAACCAGCGGTGTGCCGCTGACGGGATCCTCGATGATCAGCGCGGAGAGATCGAAAACCCGTTCGACCAGCTCCGCGGTCACAATCTCCTTCGGAGCACCTTCGGCGACAATACGTCCGTCGCGCATGGCGATCAGGTGGCTGGCGTAGCGGCAGGCCTGGTTGAGGTCGTGCAACACGGCAACCAGGGTGCGGCCGCTGTTGCGGTTCAGATCCCGAAAGAGATCCATCAGGTCGATCTGGTGCGTGATGTCCAGAAACGTCGTCGGTTCGTCGAGCAGCAGCAGCGGCGTTTCCTGCGCGAGCGCCATCGCCACCCATACCCGCTGCCGTTGACCGCCGGACAATTCGTCGACGCTGCGGGTGGCAAGATCGGCCGTGGCCGTCATCTCCATCGCGCGCTCGACGGCTTCGGCGTCGGCACGGCTCCATTGGCGCAACAGCGTCTGGTGCGGGTAGCGGCCGCGCGAAACCAGATCGGAAACGTTGATCCCGGCCGGGGCGACGGCACTCTGCGGCAGCAGCCCAAGCCGTTTGGCGACCTCGCGGGCCGGGTAATTGTGGATGTCTTTGCCATTGAGGAAGACCTGACCGCTCGACGGCACCAGCAATCGGCTCAACGCCCGCAAAAGCGTCGATTTTCCACAGCCGTTCGGGCCGATAATCGCGGTGAAGCCACCGGCTGGAACGACCACGTCAAGATTGCGGGAAATAAGGCGCTTGCCATAACCAAGCGAGAGATCGGAGCCGGCGAGATCGCCTGCGAATTGAAACGGCGCGGTCATTGGGGATCGCTCCCCAACAGTTGGGCACCCGGTCTTTCCTGGCTGTCTCGCATTGAAAAAGGGAGGCGAAAAGAACGTTTGGATAGGCACTCTACCGTCAGGTCTTCAACTGAAATCGTCGTCATCTTTTAAAAACTTCGTCCTGATTGCTTCGGTCTCTTCCGGTCTTGTACACGATAATATGACAGATTTTATCATATTATTTACATCCAGCCGCGAATGGGGATCGAACCAAACCAGCCGAAAATCTAAGGAATGGAGTATGAAAATGCCAACTTCGCTGGCTCGGCTCGATAGGGATACACCACCTCAGAGCGCAAACTCAAAAAAGCCCTTCTACATTCTCAAGACATCGGGAGAGACGTTCTTTTCGCTCGGGCAGAATGCCGTTCTGGAAGAGGGCCCTCTGTCGACATTGAGCGATCGGACCGCACGGTTTTTCCGGCAGCATCAGGACGGCCCGGATATTCTGGTTGGCGCGCTGCCATTTGATCCCGCCCAATCGGCATTTCTGTTCCAACCGACGCGGGTGATGCGTGTTCAGGGCAAGCACAATCTCGGACACGTGCCGGGCTTTGGAGCAAGCACCTCCACCGGGGAGCCGAACCGCATTCTTTCCGTGAGCGCGGATCCGGCACCGGATGTTTTTGGAAAGAGCGTTCTGGCCGGCCTTGAAGCCATGGCGGCATCGCAGGGCGGTTTGCAGAAAATCGTCCTCTCGCGCAGCCTGAAAGTCTTTGCAAGCCGGGATTTCTCCATCGCGGATCTGATGAGCAAGCTTGCGCTTGACGAAAGCATCACGGTGTTCGCCACCCCCCTCCGCCGGCAGGAAAACGGCGGGGCGATGCTCGTTGGCGCGACGCCGGAATTGCTTGTCGAGAAACGCGGCCATCACATCGCTTCGCATCCGCTGGCTGGATCTGCCAAGCGATACGCAGACACTGTGGATGATCGCCGGTCGGCGGATTTGCTGTGGAACTCGGACAAGGACCGGCGTGAACATGCGATGGTGGTTGAATCCATCATGGACCTGTTGACGCCCTATTGCTTCGACCTGTCGGCCCCCGAGGGAATGGCGCTGCGCGCGACGGCCAGCATGTGGCATCTGGGCACGAAAATCGTCGGCCGGTTGAAAGACGCATCGGCCTCGTCGGAGCATTTTGTTTCGCTTCTGCATCCCACGCCCGCCGTTTGCGGCGTGCCGCGCGCAGCCGCGCACCGCAAGATCAGCGAGCTGGAAACCTATGATCGCGATTTTTATGCCGGCGCTGTCGGCTGGTGCGATTCAGCCGGTGACGGCCGCTGGTTTGTCTCCATCCGCTGCGCGGAAGTCGAAGGCGCGAATGCCCGGCTTTATGCCGGCGCGGGCGTGGTTCCAGGCTCCACACCACAAGGCGAGATCGCGGAAACCGCTGCCAAGTTTCGAGCCATGCTCGATGCCTTCGGCATCGACAGCGACAGGTCCGGAATTTAAGGAAACTCATCATCATGCTTGAACTGAAGCAAAAATGGCCTGACGAGCGCGCCGCCCGATACCGGGACGCCGGTTACTGGCGCGGGGAGACGATGTCCGGCTTTCTGGAGCAGCGGGCGGCGGAGATACCGGACCATATCGCGGTTGTCGGCGGACAGGAGCGCTGGACCTATGCGGATCTGGCCCGGAAATCGCAACACTATGCTGCGACATTCCTTGCCGTGGGGCTTGTGCCCGGTGACCGGGTAATCGTTCAGCTGCCCAACATTCCGGATTTCCTGTCCGTGGTCTTCGGCCTGTTCCGGGCCGGTCTCATTCCTGTCTTCACATTGCCGGCACATCGGTTGACTGAAATTGTTCATTTTGCCGCAAAATCCGAAGCCAGTGCCTATGTGATCACCGCAACGCATGACGGCTTCGATTACCGTGGGCTTGCGACAGAGGTGCAGGCGCAATCGCCAGGCCTCCACCATCTCATCGTCGTCGATGATGTGCGCAAAGCAGCGGAGATGCCCATCGAACTGGCGGGCCTGCCGGCCAATGTGCATCACGCGGACGTTGCCTTCCTGCAGATATCCGGTGGCAGCACCGGGCTGTCTAAGCTGATCCCCCGCACGCATGACGATTATATTTACAGCTTCCGCGCCAGTGCCGAAATATGCGGCCTCGACGAAACCAGCGTCTACATGGCGGCGCTGCCGGTGGCGCATAATTTTCCGATGAGCTCGCCAGGGGTCTTTGGCGCGCTCTATGCCGGCAGCCGGGTTGTCATGTGCCCATCACCGGCCGCGGAAGTGGCCTTTGCCCTGATCGAACAGGAACGCGTTACCATCACCGGCCTTGTTCCGCCGCTGGCTCTCCTGTGGATGCAGGCGGCGGCAACGACACAGCGGGATATTTCGAGCCTCAAGGTTCTGCAGGTCGGCGGGGCCAAATTCATACCGGAAGCGGCGGCCCGCGTAAAAGCGGCGCTGGGCTGCGCATTGCAGCAGGTTTTCGGCATGGCGGAAGGTCTGGTGAATTACACGCGGCTGGACGATCCCGACGATATCGTCATTAACACGCAAGGCCGTCCGATCAGCCCCGACGACGAGGTGCTGATTGTCGATGATCTGGGCAACCCGGTAAAGGACGGCGAGCCGGGCATGCTCCTGACGCGCGGGCCCTACACGATCAACGCCTATCACAATGACGATGCGGCCAACGCGCGGTCCTTCACCGATGACGGCTATTACCGCACGGGCGATATCGTCTCCAGATCACCGGAGGGCTATCTGACGGTCTGCGGACGGACGGGCGATCACATCAACCGGTCGGGCGAAAAGATCTCCGCCGAGGAGATCGAAGACCATCTTTTGGCGCATGCATCGGTGTTTGATGCCGCGGTTGTTTCCATCCCCGATCCCTATCTGGGCGAGCGCAGCTGCGCCTTTGTCATTCCGATCGGCGAAAAGCCCAAGGGCGCGGCGTTGAAGGCCTTTGTCAGATCGCGTGGCCTTGCCGATTTCAAGGTGCCGGATCAGATCGTTTTCGTCGAAGCATTCGAGACGACGGCCGTCGGCAAGACCAGCCGCAAATTCCTGCGCCAGATGTTGCGCGAACAATTTCTGAAAACTGCGGAGCTTTGACGATGGGACTGCCGAAAATTCAACCTTATGCGCTGCCCGCGGTGGCCGACATACCGGCAGCACGGGCCCAGTGGGATTTCGAACCCGGCCGCGCCGCGTTGCTGATCCATGACATGCAAAATTATTTCATCAACGCATTCGAGCGGCATACGTCGCCGATCGCGCCGGTGATCGACAATATCGTGCGGCTCAAATCCGCCTGTAAAAAGGCTGGGATACCGGTCTACTATACTGCCCAGAACGGCAATCAGGATCGTCGGGATCGTGGCTTGCAGGCCGATCTCTGGGGGCCGGGCATGACCGCTGCGCCGGAACATCAGCAGATCACCGACGCCCTGAAGCCCGACGAGGACGATACGGTTCTGGTCAAGCATCGCTATAGTGCCTTTCAGCTCAGCAACCTTGAACACCTCATGCGTGTTCGTGGGCGCGACCAGATCATCATTTGCGGGATTTACGCGCATATCGGCTGCCTGCTGACGGCCGCCGAGGCGTTCCAGCGCGATATCAAGCCTTTTCTGGTCGCCGATGCGGTGGCCGATTTCTCCCAGGACAATCACGATATGGCTTTGACCTATCTGGCGAAAACCACCGGCATTCCGCTGGCTTTGTCGACGTTGCTCGCAAAAATTGAAGGAAAATAAGATGAAAAACGATTTCACCCTGGAGCAGATGCGCCACGACATCGCCACCATGATCTATGTCGATCCGGACGAGATCGGCGATGAGGACAATCTGATGGATCTGGGTCTCGACTCGATGCGGGCGATGAACCTCCTGCTGTTGTGGCAGGAGCGCGGAACCGTTCTCCAGTTTTCCGAGCTGGCCGCATCTCCGACACTGATCAACTGGTGGGGCGTCGCCAAGCGCATGATCAACGGAACCGTGGATACTGCAAACCCATGAGAGTTTTGACGGCTGACCGCTCCGTGTCGATTTCCAGCGCGACAAAGACAGTAAGGAAGATGATATGCGGCTAACCGGGTTTGAAGACAAAGTCGCCTTCGTGACTGGAGCCGGCAGCGGTATCGGACTTGCCGTCACCAAGCTTCTTTTGGATGAAGGTGCAAAAGTCGTGGCCACCGACGTCGCACTGGGCGACCTCGGCTCTCTGGTTCACCGCAATCTCTATGCTGCCGAGCTCGATGTCCGGAGCAGCCGGGAGGTCGATTGCCGTATCGAGCAAACAATCGAAACCCATGGCACAATCGATTTCGGTGTGAACGTGGCCGGCGTTCTGTCGACCACACCGATCGTTGAGACCTCGGATGACGAGTGGGACCGGGTCTTTGCCGTCAACACCGCTGGCGTCTTTCATGTATCGCGGGCGCTGGCCCGGCATATGATGCCCCGGCGCAAGGGCAGCATCGTAACGGTCGCGTCCAATGCAGCTGGTATTCCGCGCCAGAATATGG
>Ga0307515_10021359_pt1 | contig 11488 bp, 10 predicted proteins | sample 17_EM_MG_FD_194513 | JGI IMG/M metagenome (GOLD analysis project Ga0307515, IMG submission 194513) | Populus trichocarpa ectomycorrhiza microbial communities from riparian zone in the Pacific Northwest, United States - 17_EM | ecosystem: Host-associated > Plants > Roots > Unclassified | place... | reverse complement strand
GGTCTTGCTGAAAAAAACCTTCATCTCCAAAGAAATCTGTATCTACACCTAATGCGTGTGGTAGCTGTTTCAGTATCAAGGTTAAACCTATTGCCGCTAGCATTCCTTCGATAACACTCGATGGAAAATAATTTCCAATGGTACCTGCCTTAACTATCCCCAAAATTATTTGAATAATCCCAGCCATAACAACTGCAACCAAAAATATTTGATAGCCACCTAAATCTGTTATTGAATTGAGTACAATAACGGTTAAGCCAGCAGCAGGCCCACTTACGCTTAACTGTGATCCACTAATAGAGGCTACAATAGTACCACCAACAATACCGGCTATTAAACCTGCAAAAAGTGGGGCTCCAGATGCAAGAGCTATACCTAAACATAGTGGAAGTGCTACCAAGAACACAACTATACCCGCTGGTAAATCTTTCTTTAAATTCTTTTTTAATATATATTTTTTTACTTCGAACCTAGAAGAGGTCGAATTTCCATTTCCCATAACTCAAGCGATAAATTTTTATAAATCTTAAATACAAAGCATCGCCATACGAAAAATTAATTTTGCATAACAGGGCGACAATAATAAAAATTATGAAAAGTTTGGTGGTGGTGTTGGTACAGAGGGGTGATAAGGGTCTACATATCTCCGAGAATGATCTATAAAACTGTTCTTAATGCCTAAATTTATCAATAAAGGTACATAAGTTAAATCATAGTGATGAATCATTAATTTATGATCTGCAAATTTAACATTGCCTTTGCTAGAATCTTCGCCATTGTTTTCTGCTTCAAGCTGCATGATCACAGCATTCATTAAGCATTTATCTAAATGAGCAAAAAAAACAGGTGCACCAGAAATTACCATCTTTGCAGTAAAGATGCCCATAAAGGCAATCACTATTAGCACACGGTATTTTCTAAGAAACATAAATCATTTATAATTTTCTTCGTTTGCTTCAAAAATAGCTCCAAAAGAATGAGATTATCAAATATATAAGTAATAAAAATGTAATTTAAAACGAGATTTTTACAAAACTGATTTACTATCAATTAGATAAAAATGAAAATCTCTACACAAAAAACAAGCTAATAACCGTAATTTGACTGCGTTAAATTTTACTGAATTTTGAGATGAAAAATAAGATTGAAATCTTACAGGATAAAATACAAAAGGCTCACCTTGGTGGCGGTCAAGCCCGTATTGATAGCCAACATAAAAAAGGAAAACTAACTGCTAGAGAGCGTATTCATTTTTTAATGGACGAAGGAAGTTTTGAAGAAATTGGGATGTTGGTTACGCACCGAAGCACTGATTTTGGAATGGAGACAGAAAAGTATTTAGGCGATGGTGTAGTTACTGGTTATGGAACTATCAATGGTAGATTAACCTACGTTTTCTCTCAAGACTTTACTGTTTTTGGTGGTTCGCTTTCAGAAACCCATGCTGAAAAAATCTGTAAAATTATGGAAATGGCTACCAAAAATGGGGCTCCTTTAATTGGATTAAATGATAGTGGTGGCGCAAGAATTCAAGAAGGTGTGGTTTCTTTAGGTGGTTATGCCGATATTTTTTATCGTAATGTTCAGGCTTCTGGTGTTATTCCACAGCTTTCGGCAATTATGGGCCCTTGTGCAGGCGGTGCTGTTTATTCTCCTGCCATTACCGATTTCATCCTAATGGTAGAAAACACTTCATATATGTTTGTAACTGGCCCAAATGTGGTAAAAACTGTTACGCATGAAGAAGTAAGTTCTGAAGAATTAGGTGGTGCGGTAACACATGCCACTAAATCTGGTGTAACCCATTTTGCTTGTGCCAATGAATTGGAAGCTATTAACCATGTTAAGAAGTTATTGAGCTATATGCCTCAAAATTGTGAAGAAACTCCAGCAAGCCTAGCCTATGAAATTGCAGATGAAAATCGCCTGGTATTAAACGAGTTATTACCACAAAATGCAACACAACCTTATGATGTTCGTGAAATCATTTCAGCAGTTGTTGATACAGATAGCTTTTTAGAAGTACATAAAGACTACGCAGAAAACATTGTTGTGGGTTTTGCTCGCTTAGCGGGCAAAAGTTTAGGGATTGTCGCCAATCAACCTGCTTATTTAGCCGGAGTATTGGATAGCAATTCGTCTACAAAAGCTGCCCGTTTTGTCCGCTTCTGCGATTGTTTTAATATCCCTCTTTTAGTATTGGAAGATGTACCTGGATTTTTGCCAGGCACCGACCAAGAGTGGAATGGCATCATCACCAATGGTGCAAAATTATTATATGCTTTTAGTGAGGCAACAGTACCTCGTATTACGGTTATTACTCGTAAAGCTTATGGTGGTGCTTATGATGTAATGAACAGCAAACACATTGGTGCGGATATGAATTATGCTTGGCCAACAGCAGAAATTGCCGTTATGGGCGCAAAAGGCGCTGCCGAAATCATCTTCAAAAGAGAAATTTCGTCGGCAGAAAACCCTCAAGAGAAATGGATTGAGAAGGAGAAATTATATTCAGACATTTTTGCAAATCCTTATCGTGCTGCCGAACGTGGTTTTGTTGACGAAGTTATCGAGCCATCTCAAACTCGTATAAAATTGATAAAGGCTTTTAAAATGCTAGAAAACAAAGTAGTTAATAACCCTAGAAAAAAACACGGAAACATACCTTTGTAAATGGCTGTAGTAGAACAAATATTTCCTGCATTAACTTGGCGCATTAGGCATATTGCCATGTATCCAGAACATCCTTTAGACTTTGTTAAATTGACAAATGATTTTGAAGGAATACATTTTGGCATTTATGTAGATTATGAATTAACTGGGGTTGTATCATTATTTACGCAGGTCGATGTTGGTCAATTTAGAAAATTAGCCGTTTTACCCGAAGCGCAACATCAAGGTCTAGGCACACAATTAATGGAGTATCTTATAGATTTCTGTAAAGTGCAAAAACTGACAAAACTTTGGTGCAATGCAAGGGTAAATGCAAAAGAATTTTATACTAAATTTGGCTTCCACGAAACAGATAGAACCTACACTGCCGAGGGGGTTGATTTTGTAATAATGGAGCTTATTATTAACCACGAAAATAAATAATAAAAACCTGATTAATCTGTGAAATCATTTTAAATCCCTGCCTGCCGGCAGGCAGGGATGTAATCATATTCAACAATGGCAAAGAAGAAAGAAGAAGAAAACAAGAAAAAACACATTCCAGTAGTAACTAAAAAATCTATACAGTTTTTAGAAAAGTATATCAATAACCCTGCTCCAACTGGTTATGAGTGGGAGGGCCAAAAACTTTGGTTAGATTATTTAAAACCATATATAGATGAGCATTTCATTGACAACTATGGTACCGCTGTTGGTGTAATCAACCCAAAAGCTAGTTATAAAGTAGTTATAGAGGCACACGCCGATGAAATTTCTTGGTATGTAAACTATATAACCAGCGATGGTTTAATCTATGTGATTCGTAACGGTGGTTCAGACCATCAAATTGCGCCATCTAAACGAGTAAATATCCATACTGAAAAAGGTTTGGTCAAAGCGGTATTTGGCTGGCCAGCTATCCATACTCGCCATGGCGATAAAGAACAAGCACCAGAATTAAAAAACATCTTTTTAGATTGTGGCTGTACTACCAAAGAAGAAGTAGAAAAATTAGGAATTCACGTAGGTTGTGTAATAACTTACGAAGATGAATTTATGATTTTGAACGACCGTTATTACGTTGGTAGAGCTTTAGACAACCGAGTTGGTGGTTTCATGATTGCCGAAGTAGCTCGTCTACTAAAAGAGAACAAGAAAAAATTGCCTTTCGGTTTATATATCGTTAACTCGGTACAAGAAGAAATTGGTTTACGAGGAGCGGAAATGATTGCACAACGCATTAAACCAAATGTGGCTATAGTAACAGATGTTACTCATGATACCACTACCCCGATGATTAACAAAATTACCCAAGGTGATTTATCTGCAGGCAAAGGTCCTGTTGTATCTTACGCACCTGCTGTACAAACCAATTTGAACAAATTGTTAATTAAAACAGCAGAGAAAAACGATATTCCTTTCCAACGCCAAGCCTCATCTCGTTCTACAGGTACAGATACTGATGCTTTTGCGTATTCAAATGGTGGCGTTCCATCTGCGTTAATTTCATTGCCACTGCGTTACATGCACACCACAGTAGAAATGGTGCATAAAGAAGATGTAGACAATGTAATTAGCTTAATTTACCAAAGCTTATTAAACATAAAAGCCGACCAAGATTTTAGAGAGTTCTCTTAAAAAGGTTGAGGGCTTTAAGGTAGAAGGTTGAGGGTTTTCCCTCGACCTTTTTTATGCCCAAACCCGTCTTTGCGAGGGTCAGTTCTTCACTGCCCGAAGCAATCTCATTCAAGTAAATCTTCTAAAAGTATATAACTGAGGTTATTTAAGTTTTTATCATTCCAATATAAGCCTTAATCTTCTTCATTTCTTAATGTTTAACCTATTCCCTATTTTTACTTCCTCCAAAACAACATCCAAAATGACTAATATTAAAGTTATCGCATTTGATGCCGATGATACTTTATGGGTAAACGAACCCTATTTCAGAGAAGCAGAAGATAAATTTTGCGCCTTATTAGAAGATTACCTTCCATTACATAGCGTTGCTGCAGAATTATTCAAAATAGAAATTAGAAACCTTCCTTTATATGGTTACGGTATTAAAGGCTTCATGCTTTCGATGATAGAAACCATTTTAGAGGTTACCGAAGGAACGGCAAGCTTAGAAATGATTAGCAAAGCAATAGAATTTGGCAAAGAGCAATTAAATAAACCCATCGAATTGTTAGATGGGGTCGAAACGGTTCTAGAAGCTTTAAAAGGAGATTATCGTTTAGTTGTGGCTACCAAAGGTGATTTATTAGACCAGGAAAGAAAACTGCAAAAATCTGGCTTGGAAAAATATTTTCATCATATTGAAATCATGAGCGACAAACAAGAGAAAGATTACCTTAAACTCTTAAAACATTTAGATTGTAAACCTGAAGATTTTTTAATGATTGGCAATTCATTAAAATCTGATATTTTACCTGTTCTACAAATTGGGGGAAATGCAGTTCACGTTCCATATCATACCACTTGGGCACACGAAATTGTAGAAAACAATGTTGCTCATGAAAATTTTTCGGCCATTACTTCAATAGACGAAATCTTAGCCATTCTGAAAAAATGAAACAACTGTTTGATGTAGAGAATTGGCCTAGAAAAGACCATTTCAATTTCTTTAATCAATTTGAAGAACCCTTTTTTGGTGTTGTTGTTGATATTGATTGTACCAGTGCTTACAATAAATGTAAAAAGGAAGGCATTGGTTTTTTCCTATATTATTTACATCAAGCTTTAGCATCAGCCAATGCTATAGAAAATTTTAGGTTAAGGATTGAAGAGAATCAAATCTATCTGTACGACCAAGTGAATGCTTCGGCAGTAATCAATCGTCCAGATGGCACTTTCGGTTTCTCTTACATAGATTACTCGGCAGATTTTACAGCGTTTCAATCAATTGCAAAAAAAGAAATAGAACGAGTTCAAAATTCAAATGGATTAGTTCCTGCTGGCTCAAGCGATAATGTAATTCATATTTCGGCTATGCCTTGGTTAAAATTTACATCGCTATCTCACGCTCGAAGTTTTTCATTTAAAGATAGTTGCCCAAAATTCTCTTTTGGCAAAATGACAGAAACTGATGGCAAAAAATCAATGCCAATTTCTATTCACGTAAACCATGCATTAGCCGATGGTTATCACGTAAGTTTATTTATAGATGAATTTCAAAGGAGAATGAACCAAATTTAAATACTATTTTACAATTCAATTTTATAAATTTTAAAAGCAACAAATCACAAACAACTTATGAAAAAATTATTAGTTATAGTAGCATTTTTATGCTTTTACACTTCTTACAGTTTTGCTCAAAATAATGTCGAATACAAAACTGCAGTTGAAAAAATGTTGAGTCTATCTGGCTCAGAAAACACCTTCAAAGTCGCAGTAAATCAAATGTTCACTTTAATGAAGCAGCAGAAACCAGATATCCCAAATGAGTTTTGGGTAGCGGCAGAAACTGAAATGTTAAAAACATCAATGACGGACTTGGTAGAATTATTGGTTCCTATATATCAGAAACATCTAACATTGGAAGACATTAATCAATTAATAGTGTTTTATCAATCGCCAGTTGGCAAAAAATTTGCTGAAAAAACTCCCCTTATTACGCAAGAATCAATGGCTGCTGGCCAACAATGGGGAATGAAGATTGGGCAAAAAATAGTAGAGAAAATTAAAGAGAAATATAATTAGCTTTTACTTAAATCATAAACGCACATCTTTCATTTTATGATTATTCTTTCTTAATTTAAAGCTCACAAACATCTACAATATGAGTGATAAAAAGATTTTATATACCGAAAAAATAAAAGCATCGTATGCACCAACTGGCGCATCGATATATTTAGGAGCAGGAATTTTAGATGGTGACGTAATAGCAGAGGCTGAAGTAAACTTACCTTTGCGAATGATGAATCGCCATGGTTTAATTGCTGGAGCAACCGGAACAGGAAAAACCAGAACCTTGCAACTATTGGCAGAACAACTTTCTGATGCTGGTGTACCAGTATTTATGTTAGATGTTAAAGGTGATTTATCAGGGTTAAACCAAGCTGGCACTACAAATCCTAAAATTGAAGAACGAGCTACGCAATTAAACAAGTCCTTCTCTCCTAGCGGATTTCCTATTGAGCTTTATTCGCTTAGCGGAAAAACTGGGGCACAAATGCGAGCTACAGTTACCGAATTTGGACCAGTTTTATTGGCTAAAATTTTAGAACTAAACGATACGCAAACAGGTGTTTTGGCTGTAATTTTTAAATACGCAGATGATAACAAAATGCCAATTGTCGACTTAAATGACTTAAAAAAATTATTGGGTTATTTATCCGAAGGCGATGGTGCTGCAGAAATTAAAAGTAGTTATGGTTCTATTTCTGCTTCTACATCAAGTACGATATTAAGAAAAATCGTTGCCATTGAGCAACAAGGTTTAGGCGGAATGTTTGGCGAAACTTCCTATGACATTGAAGATTTATTTAATCGCATTGATGGCAAAGGAGTAATTTCTCTTTTAAATATTGCTGATGTACAAAATCAGCCTGTTTTATACTCTACTTTTTTATTGAGTTTATTGGCAGAAATTTATCAGGCAATGCCAGAAGCTGGAGATTTAGACAAACCAAAATTGGTTTTCTTTTTTGATGAGGCACATTTACTTTTTAACGATGCGCCTAAAGCTTTTTTAGAACAAGTAAATACAATCATCAGGCTAATTCGCTCAAAAGGGATCGGCGTTTTCTTTTGTACGCAATCGCCTATGGATATTCCTGAAACTGTTTTGGCACAATTAGGAAATAGAGTACAACACGCTTTAAGGGCTTTTACACCAAACGATGTAGATGCTTTGAAGAAAACAGTTAATACTTATCCTAAATCTGATTTTTACGAAATCGACAAAATGTTAACCGCTTTAGGAACCGGACAAGCTTTAGTTACGGTTTTAAATGAAAAAGGGATTCCCACAGAAGTTGCTGCCACAATGTTAACACCACCAAGAGGAGTTATGGGACCAATGGCTGCTATCGATTGCGAAAAATTGATGCAAGCAAGTCCATTATTTACTAAATACCAAAAAGCTATTGACCCTGTTAGTGCTTATGAAATGCTAACAGACAGAATCAATGTCAAATTAGCAGAAGAAAATGAGGTTAAAGCTGCTGTCGAAGAACAGAAAAGAGCTGAAGAGGAAAGCAAACCAAAACCTGGAGAAAAAAGTATCGTAGAACAGGTCATAGGAGCAACCATAACTCGACAAATTGGTAAAGAAATTGTTCGCGGCCTTTTTGGAATGCTAACTGGCAAAAAACCTAGGTCAAGAAGTGGTGGTATTTTTGGCTTTTAAAACTTATATTTGAAAAAATCCTAATCAAAAAATTTATTTTAATGAAACCTACCTTACTAATTCTGGCTGCAGGTATGGCAAGCCGTTACGGAAGCATGAAACAAATAGATGGCTTTGGCCCAAATGGCGAAACCATCATCGATTATTCTATATATGATGCAATTAAAGCTGGTTTCGGCAAGGTTGTGTTTATAATAAAAGAAGAATTCGTAGAAAACTTTAGAAGTATTTTTGATGCTAAATTGAAAGGCAAAATCGAAACAGACTATGTTTTTCAAAACTTTGATTTAAAACAATTTGGTATTGAAGAAGAAATATATAGAGAAAAACCTTGGGGTACTGCTCATGCAATCTTATCAGGTAGAAATGTAATTAAAGAACCTTTTTGCGTTATCAATGCTGATGATTTTTATGGGTACGATGCTTTCAAAAAAATGAGCGACTTCTTAACTACAGAGGTTACTGACAGCCAATATGCTATTATCGGTTATAAAATTGGCCGAACTTTATCTGATTTTGGCGCTGTTTCTCGTGGTGTTTGTAATGTTGATGCTGCTGGAAATATTACCGAGATTAATGAGCGTACAGAAATCTATGCAAAAGGCGATACAATCGTTTATAAAGAAAATGGCGAAGAATATCCTTTAGACTTTGAAAATCCTGTTTCGATGAACTTTTGGGGCTTTACTCCAGCTATTTTTAAAACTACAGAGGAGCAATTTGTTAAATTTGCTGAAGCAAACAAAGACAAACCTAAAGCTGAATATTTTATCCCTTTAATTGGTGAATATCTGATAAAAAACAATATTGCCGATTTCAAAAGCATTCCAACAGACAACAAATGGTTTGGAGTAACTTACAAAGAAGATAAACCAGTAGTTCAAGCTAGCATTGATCAGTTGGTAAAAGATGGAGCTTATCCAGAAAATTTATGGGGCTAAGCATTGATGAAAATATATTAAAAGCTTACGGTTATACTTTAGAAACTGTTGCTTTACACCAAATAGGTTCGGGTCATATAAACCGAACCTATTTGCTTTCTACACATAGTGATGAAAAGTATATTTTACAAAATATCAATATCCTAGTTTTTAAAGATCCTTTTGCCATCGCAAATAATATTAAATTAGTAGCTGATTATTTAAAATCAAATTCTCCAGATTATCTATTTCCTGCTCCAATTACTACTTTAAATGGAGAGGTAATGCTTCATTATCAAAATGAATACTGGCGTTTGCTTCCATTTGTAGAAAACACCATTGCTTTCGACACCTTATCTGATACTAAACAAGCATTTGAAGCTGCCAAACAATTTGGAAAATTAAGTAGGTTATTGAATGATTTTGATGCTTCAGCTTTACAACCAACCATTCCCGGCTTCCACGACTTAATGTGGCGATATGAGCAATTTACTTTTGCGTTAAGTCAATCAACAAATGAATTAAAAGAAAGTGCGAAACGCGAAATTGAAACCACCATACATCATCATTACATTATAGATTATTATCATTCTTATGAGCATCGCGAAGATTTTCCGAATCGGGTAATGCATCATGACACTAAAATCAGTAATGTTCTTTTAAAGGAAATTGATTTTGAAGGTGTTTGTGTAATAGATTTGGATACTTTAATGCCTGGTAAATTCATATCAGATTTAGGCGATATGATGCGAACTTACCTTTGTGCATTCTCTGAAAATGAAACTGATCTAAATAAAATCAACATTCGGTTAGATTATTTTAAAGCAACTATTAAGGGCTATTTATCTGAAATGGCCACCACATTAACAGAAACTGAAAAAGAATTGATTTTATTTTCTGGAAAGTATATGATTTATATGCAAGCGTTAAGGTTCTTAACAGATTATTTAAATGGTAATGATTATTATCCTATCTCTTATCCAGAACAAAATCTAGATAGAGCAAAAAACCAATTCAAATTATTAAGTGAGCTATTTGAAAATGAAAAAGTGCTGCAAAGTATAATTGAAGAATGTCTTTAGTTTAATAAAACACTTTCCTAAAAGCATTTTGCTTTGTTAGGTAAACCCGATAGTAGTGAAAATTTTTGTCATGCTGAGCTTGTCGAAGCACAAAAATTGAAACGAATAGCGGGACTACTCTAGCCATAAACACTACCAATCATTTTCAAATACTAAATACCAATCGCTTTAAGATTGCTTCGTTCCTCGCAAAGACGATGGCTCATAACAAAAAAGCGTTACTGAAATTAATCAGCAACGCTTTTTATATGAACCCAAGACTCTCGACTTAGGGCTCAAGACTTATTATTTCTTCTCTTCGTCTTTTACTTCTTCAAAATCAACATCTGTCACTGTATCGCCACCTTGTGGTGCATCAGCTTGTGGTGCATCACCTTGAGGTTGCTCACCAGCTTTGTACATTTCTTCAGAAGCTACGTTCCATGCATTTTGCAATTCTTCTTGAGCTGCATCGATATCTGCAAAGTTACGAGACAAATGAGCTGCTTTTAATTTCTCTAAACCAGCTTCAATTGGAGCTTTTTTATCATCAGACAATTTATCGCCAAACTCTTTCAATTGTTTCTCAGTAGAGAAAATTAAAGCATCTGCACCGTTAATTTTATCAGCTTCTTCTTTTGCTTTAGCATCAGATTCTGCATTTGCTTCAGCTTCTTCTTTCATTTTCTTGATTTCTTCATCAGTTAAACCAGAAGATGCTTCAATACGGATTTTTTGCTCTTTACCAGTAGCTTTATCTTTAGCACTTACATGTAAAATACCGTTAGCGTCAATATCAAAAGCAACTTCTACTTGAGGAACTCCTCTTGGAGCTGGCGGAATACCATCTAAAATGAAACGACCAATTGTACGGTTCTGAGCAGCCATTGGACGCTCACCTTGTAAAATATGGATTTCTACAGAAGGCTGATTATCAGCAGCTGTAGAGAAAGTTTCTGCTTTTTTAGAAGGAATAGTTGTATTTGCTTCAATTAATTTTGTCATTACACCACCCATAGTTTCAATACCTAAAGAAAGTGGAGTAACATCTAATAATAATACGTCTTTAACCTCACCAGTTAAAACACCACCTTGAATAGCAGCACCAATTGCCACAACTTCATCAGGATTTACACCTTTAGAAGGCTCTTTACCAAAGAAAGCTTTAACAGCATCTTGAATTGCAGGAATACGAGTTGAACCACCTACTAAGATAATTTCGTCGATATCACCAACTTTTAAACCAGCATTTTTCAAAGCAGATTTACAAGGGTCAATAGTACGTTTAATTAAATCTCCAGCCAATTGCTCAAATTTAGCACGGCTTAAAGTTCTAACTAAGTGTTTTGGACCGCTAGCATCAGCAGTAATATATGGCAAGTTAATTTCTGTAGATGTAGTGCTTGATAACTCAATTTTAGCTTTCTCAGCAGCTTCTTTTAAACGTTGTAAAGCCATTGGGTCTTTGCTCAAGTCCATACTGTTTTCAGCTTTAAACTCGTCAT
>Ga0307515_10021358_pt1 | contig 11488 bp, 10 predicted proteins | sample 17_EM_MG_FD_194513 | JGI IMG/M metagenome (GOLD analysis project Ga0307515, IMG submission 194513) | Populus trichocarpa ectomycorrhiza microbial communities from riparian zone in the Pacific Northwest, United States - 17_EM | ecosystem: Host-associated > Plants > Roots > Unclassified | place... | reverse complement strand
AGTGTTCTCTTTTCCGGCGCCTCCGGCTCGTCGGTTGCAAATGCCGCTTTCGGCGCATCGACCTTCCAGCCCGAGCTGGTCAAACACGGCTACCCACCGGCGCAGGCGGCGGCGATCATTGCCTCGACATCGGTTCTCGACAATGTCATCCCGCCGTCGATCGCATTTCTCATCCTTGCGACGGCGACAAATCTTTCCGTCGGCTCGCTGCTCGTCGGTGGCTTTTTTGCCGGTGGCCTGATGGCAATATGCCTGGCAGTTGCCATCCACCTGACTGTCAGAGAACAGGTGCCCTTGCCGCGTGCAACTGCGAAACAGCGTTGGCAATCGGCGGTCCAGGCAATCCCGGCCTTCGGGCTCGGCGTCATCGTCGTCGCCGGCATCCGTATCGGTATCGTCACGACGACGGAAGCGGCCGCACTTGCCGCCTTCTACACGCTGCTACTCGGCATCGGCGCGCGGCTCGGCATCGTCTCGCTCTATGCCGCCTTCCGTCAGGCGGCTGTCGAGGCGGCGGCGATCGGTCTTCTCATCGGCACGGCTGGCCCCTTCGCCTTTCTGCTGGCGGTCGACGATGTGTCGGGGCTGATCTCGCATCTGACGACGGCGCTCGGCGGCAGCGCGCTTGCAGTCATCCTGCTGTCGAACGTCATCCTGCTGGTCGTTGGCCTCGTTCTCGATATCGGCGCCGCGATCCTGCTCTTCGGCCCAATCCTGCTGCCGGCCGCGGTTGCCGCCGGCATCGATCCCATCCAATTCGGCGTGATCATCGTCGTCAACCTGATGATCCACGGACTGACGCCGCCGCTCGGCATGCTGATCTTCGTCGTCAGCGGCGTCACGCGCATTCCCGCCTCGCAGCTCTTTCGGGCGGTCGTTCCCTATCTGCTCGCCCTTCTGGTCTCGCTCGCAATTCTCTGCGCCTGGGCCATCATCTTCTAACGAACAGGACAACCCCATGGACAATTTGAACCGACGCAATTTCCTGAAGACCACAGCCCTTGCCGGAACAGCACTTGCAGCGCCCGCCTTCGTCCGCACAGCCGCCGCCCGCACGACGACGATCACGATCGCCTCGCTACTTGGCGACGACAAGCCGGAAACGAAGATCTGGGTGAAGATCGGCGAACTGGTCGAAGCCAAACTCCCGGCCCAGTTCAAGTTCAATATCGTCAGGAACGGCGCGCTCGGCGGAGAGAAGGAAGTCGCCGAAGGCGTGCGTCTCGGCTCCGTTCAAGCCAGCCTCTCGACGGTCTCGTCGCTCTCCGGCTGGGCGCCGGAGCTGCAGATCCTCGACCTGCCCTTCCTCTTCCGCGACGCCGACCATGTCCGCAGGACCGTCAGCGGCGATGTCGGCGCCGATCTCAAGCAGAAACTACAGGCGCAGAATTTCGTCGTCGGCGATTTCATCAACTACGGCGCCCGCCATCTCCTGACCAAGGAACCGGTGACGCGGCCAGAGCAGCTCAACGGCAAGCGCATCCGTGTCATCCAGAGCCCGCTGCACACCAAACTCTGGAGCGCATTCGGCACGACCCCGATCGGTATTCCGATCACCGAGACCTACAATGCGCTTGCAACCGGCGTCGCCGACGCGATGGACCTGACCAAGTCGGCCTATGCCGGTTTCAAGCTCTACGAAGTCGTGCCAGATATGACCGAGACCGGCCACATCTGGGCGTCCGGCGTCATCTATTATTCCTCGACCTTCTGGGGCGGCCTGAACGACGAGCAGAAAGCGGTGTTCCAGCAAGCCTCGACCGAAGGCGCTGCCTATTTCAACCAGTTGATCGTCGACGACGAATCTAAATCGGTCGAGACGGCGCTTGCCAATGGCGGAAAACTGCTGAAGCCCGAGGCCTTCGAAGAATGGCAGAAGGGTGCGCAGGGTGTCTGGGGCGATTTCGCACCGATCGTCGGTGGCATCGACAGGATCAAGGCGATACAGTCGGCTTAATGGGGCAAGGGGTGCTCCCACCGCTTTTGAAAAGGCCGATGGAGAACGCCCGCCTTTTCATCGCGCATGCGTGCCGGAAAAATAATGCCGAAGCAGGCTGTAAATCGAAAGAGCATGCCTTCGGTTCTCATGGTATATAGCTTAAAGAAATGCGACGAAAACCTTGGGATGGGACGGTTTTCTGCCCGCAGCCGGTGCGATCCAGACGACCGCAATCTCATGACTGCTGAGGCAGGCAGATCCCAAGACCGCAATTTGAGACAATGACAACCAATATCCGGCTTTGGAGGGCCGACCATGAGCTTACGTATCAACGATATCGCTCCCGATTTCACCGCCGACACCACGCAGGGACCGGTCAGCTTCCATGATTGGATCGGCACCGGCTGGGCAGTCCTGTTCTCGCATCCGAAGAATTTCACGCCGGTTTGCACCACCGAACTCGGCGCCATGGCTGGCCTCGCGCAGGAGTTTTCCCAGCGCGGCGTCAAGATCATCGGCATCTCCGTCGATCCGGTGGAAAGCCATGGCAAATGGAAGAACGATATCAAGACCGCCACCGGCTTCGATGTCGACTATCCCCTGATCGGCGACAAGGACCTCAAGGTCGCCAAGCTTTACGACATGCTGCCAGCCGGCGCCGGCGAAAGCTCGGAAGGCCGCACGCCCGCCGATAACGCTACTGTGCGCTCGGTCTTCATCGTCGGCCCTGACAAGAAGATCAAGCTGATCCTCACCTATCCGATGACAACAGGCCGGAATTTCAACGAGATCCTGCGCGCCATCGATTCCATCCAGCTGACGGCCAAGCACCAGGTGGCAACGCCGGCGAACTGGAACCAGGGTGAAGACGTCATCATCACCGCCGCGGTTTCCAACGAAGACGCCATCACACGTTTCGGCTCCTTCGATACCGTTCTGCCCTATCTCAGGAAGACGAAGCAGCCGACGGCCTGATCGTTCCTTCCCAGACACTACAAAGCCGTCGCGAAAACATCTTCGCGGCGGCTTTTGTTTGTACTGGTGATAGCGGTGAAGTGTCGGCCGCAACCGATCGAACCTTAAGCGGTGGCCTTGCGGGCTCTCACTGCATCGCCGAACGCCTGAAACAGGGCGCGGTTCACGGGATTGGTTTGCGGATCATATTCGGCATGCCACTGCACGCCGAGCGCAAATCCCGGCGCGTCCTTGAACCGTATCGCCTCGATCGTCCCGTCCTCGGCGATACCTTCGGCAACGACCCTCTCGCCAAGCTCGAGGATGCCCTGTCCGTGCAGGGAGTTCACCCGGATCGTCTCCCGGCCGAGGATACGTGCAAACATCCCGTCCTCTATACGTCGAACATCGTGACGGTCGCCGAAAACGATGGCGGGATCGGGATGGATTTCCCCGGTCTCCAGGCGCGGCATCCGGTGGTTCATGCGCCCGGGCAATTCCCTGATTTCGGGATGCAGCGAGCCGCCGGCCGCGACATTCATTTCCTGAAAGCCGCGGCATATGCCGAAAACAGGAATGCCCTGGGCGACACAGGCTTCGATCAACGGTAGCGCCAGACCGTCTCGATCCTCGTCATAAGGCTCATGCTTGGGATCCGGCATCATGTTGAAGCGGCTGGGATGGACGTTGGCTCTGGCGCCCGTCAGCAGAATGCCGTCGACGACAGCCAGCAGATCCGCGATATCGGCCAGTTTAGGATTGCCGGCAAACATCAGCGGCAAGGCTTCGGCGACATCGGCCACAGCCCGCAGATTGTTTTCTCCGACAAGCTGGGCCGGAAATCGGCCCTCCACGATACGGGCGTTCCCGATGATGCCGATTACAGGTCTCGCCATTCCCGCTCACACTCCAAGTCGCGACGCCAGCTGCTGCCCAAACCGTCAGGATCCGCGGGCAGGTGATCTACAACGCCGCGAAGCGGGAACCGGCCTTTGGCTGGCTGCGGGCCTGGTTGTCACTATGAATATCCTTTGCCGCGATGACGGTGCAAGAGCTATCGCAGCAGATGCTCAATCCGGAACGGGCAGGGCGCGCTGATTGTAGAGGATCTTGCGGATGCGGGCCTGCTCTTCTTCCGAGAGCTTGCTGTTGTCGGTGCCGAGGTCGGCGCCGACCGCAAGGCCGCGCTGCACACCGGGCCTTGCGCCGATCTCCTCGAACCATCGCTTGAAATGTTTGAACTCGTTGATGTCCTGACCCTGCGCCTGCCAGTTGACGGTCCAGGGATAGCTGACGATGTCGGCAATGGTGAATTCCTCGCCAGCGAGATAGCGCCGGTCGCGGAGCCGCATGTTGAGAACGCCGTAGAGGCGATTGGCTTCGTCGGTGAAGCGCCGCACCGCATAGGACTGGTCGCCTTCGCGGTCGCCGAGGCGACGGAAATGGCCGGCCTCGCCGAGTTTCGGCCCCTGGTTCGCCATCTGCCAGATCACCCACTGCGTGACCTCATATTTGCCGCGCAGATCCTGCGGCCAGAATTTGCCGGTCTTTTCGGCGAGGTAGAAGAGGATCGCCCCGGATTCGAACACGCTCAACGGGCCGCCGCCATCGGCGGGCTCATGGTCGACGATCGCAGGCATGCGGTGATTGGGATTGAGCTTCAGATAGTCGGGCTTGAACTGGTCGCCGCGGCCGATATTGACCGGCACTAACCGGTAAGGCGTTTCCGTTTCTTCCAGGAAGATCGAAACCTTCTTGCCGTTCGGCGTCGGCCAGTAGTGGAGATCAATCATCTCAGCATCCTCGTTCGCTCAGGCGTTCCTGACTGATATGATGACGCTGCGGCTACGGCAGGTCGAATATGTTTCTTCCAAAATCGATGACGAAATTAGAAACCTGTGGCCGCTCCCGGTACCAATTTGGATACGGATATGGAAATGAGGGAAGCTTCGCGCCTTCATCGATGGTATCTAGGATTCAGCGTCGCGATGGAAGTTCGAACCCGCTGAGATCTGATGATACGCCAAAAGCGTCAGTCCGATATTGGAAGGAGATCGGTGAAGGCTTGGCTTTCGCTCTGTCTTCTGTTTTCCGCCATCGACGCGGCCAAGGCGCAGCCGGAAGGCAGCGATGCGCCGCCGGCCTGTTTGTATTCGGGCCCTTCGGCATCGGGCTCGGGCGAAACGCTTTGCATCCGGGAGGATAGTTTCAATCGCGACCTCTGCGCCGCGATCGATCATTTCGCCCACGCCAATCAATTGCCGCCGGATTATTTCGCCCGCCTCATCTGGCGGGAGAGCACCTTTCGCCCCGATGCAATCAGTATCAAGGGGGCGCAGGGAATTGCGCAGTTCATGCCCGGAACGGCGAAACTCCGCGGTCTCGAAGACAGCTACCAGGTGCTCGAAGCCCTGCGAAAGTCGGCGCAGTATCTGGACGAATTGCGCAATCGCTTCGGCAATCTCGGCCTTGCCGCCGCTGCCTATAATGCCGGCGAAAACGGCCTTGCCACTTACCTTACGTCTGGCAGATTACCTTACGAGACGCGCAGCTATGTGATGGCAATCACCGCGCATACGGTCGAGGAATGGAAGGATAACCCGCCGGAAGATGCGGCAGCCCCGCTCGACAAGGACAAGCCCTTTCTCGACGGCTGTGTGGCGCTTGCGGAGAGGCGAACGTTGAAGGAAGCCCCCTGGCGTCAGGAGGGCGACTGGGCGCCCTGGGGTGTCCAGCTTGCGGCGAATGCGGATGTCGCGATGGCCCGCCGCATGTTTCTCGATGCCGTTCAAGATCTGCCCGCGCCCTTGAATGCGGAGCAGCCGCTGATCCTGCGCCAGCGCGACCGCAGCTTCGGTTTTCGCCCGCGTTATGCCGCCCGCATCGGCCGGCAGACGCGCATGGAAGCCAATAACGTCTGCGGCCAGATCCGCAAACACGGCGGCACCTGCCTCGTTTTCAGGAACCAATAGCGGCAAGGATCGGCGATTGCTTACAGACATGGCACGAAAATGGAAAGGAAGAGACTATGACGCGAGTTTTGGTCATCGGAGCAACGGGCCATGTCGGCACCTATCTCATTCCACGTCTGGTGGAAGCCGGTCATGACGTCGTCACGATCAGCCGGGGCACGGCAGAGCCTTACACCGCAAACCATGCCTGGGCTTCCGTCGATCAGCGCCAGATGGATCGGGCGGAGATGGAGCGGACGGGTGATTTCGGTGCGGCGGTGCGTGCTTTGAAGGCCGATATCGTCATCGATATGATCTGTTTCACGCTCGAAAGCGCAGAGCATCTGGTGACGGCCCTGTCGGGGCATGTCGGCCATTTCCTCCATACCGGCACGATCTGGACGCATGGTCACTCAACGGTCGTGCCGACACTGGAGGAGACGCCGAAATTTCCCTTCGGCGACTACGGCACGCAGAAGGCGGCGATCGAAACCTATCTCCTGCAGCAGGCGAGGCTTCGCGGATTCCCGGTAACCATCATCCATCCCGGGCACATCGTCGGCCCGGGATGGGCGCCGCTCAATCCCGCCGGTAATTTCAACCTGAAGGTCTTTGCAACCCTTGCCCGAGGCGAGGAGCTGGCGTTGCCGAATTTCGGCATGGAAACCGTTCATCACGTCCATGCCGATGATGTCGCGGCAATGTTCATGGATGCGATCGCCAACCGGAACGCGTCGACCGGCGAAAGCTTTCATGCTGTCTCGGAACAGGCACTGACCCTTCGCGGTTATGCCGAAGCCATGTCGCGATGGTTTGGACAGGAACCGAATCTCACCTTCAAACCCTTCGACGCCTGGGCAGAGGGCGAGAAGGCCGAGGATGCGAAGGCGACAAGGGAGCATATCGCCCGCAGCCCGAACTGCTCGATCGCCAAAGCCCAGCGCCTGCTCGACTATACCTCGGGATACACATCCCTGCAGGCGGTCCAGGAATCGGTCGGCTGGCTGATCGGGCGGGGGCAGATCGAAACCTGATCTGCCCGCTGCCGCTTGCGGTCTGCCCGCTGCCGCTTGCGGTCGGCTCCTAACGGATCAGGATGGCCCTAAAATCATTGACGTTGGTCCCTGTCGGCCCGGTCTCGAAGAGATCGCCGATGGCCTTGAAGCCGGAATAGCTGTCATTGCTGTCGAGCACGCGGCGGGGATCGAGGCCGGCGGCTCTCAACCGCTTGACGGTGCCGCCATCGGCAAAGGCGCCGGCATTGTCCTCCGATCCGTCGATGCCGTCGGTGTCGGCGGCCAGCAGATGCATATCCTGCCCGTCGATCGCCAATGCGGTGGCGAGCGCGAATTCACCGTTGCGTCCGCCCTTGCCACCCTTGCTCCTCAGCGTTACCGTCGTCTCGCCGCCGGAGAGGATGACGACAGGCTTCGAAAACGGCCGGTCGTAGCCCAGCACCTCGCGGGCGATGGCCGCATGCACCAGCGCGACATCGCGCGCTTCCCCCTCGATCGAATCCGACAGGATCGCCGGCGTGATGCCCTGCTGCCTGGCCAATGCAGCCGCTGCCTCCAGCGATACGCCGGCTGAGGCGATGATATGGTGCTCATGGCCTGCAAAGAGCGGATCGTCCGGCCGCGGCGCATCGGCCTTTGGCGAATTCAGATGATCGATGGCCGCCTGCGGCAGCTGCAATCCATATTGCCTGATAATATCGAGCGCGTCGTGCCGGGTCGAACCATCCGGCACAGTCGGCCCGGAGGCGACGTGGGCGGGATTGTCGCCCGGAATGTCGGAGACGATGAGGCTGACGACCCTTGCTTTGGTCGCTGCCGCCAGCCGGCTGCCCTTGATGGTGGAGAGGTGCTTGCGCACGACGTTCATCGCCGAGATCGGCGCGCCGGAGGCAAGCAGCATCTCGTTCATCGCAATCTCGTCGGCAAGCGTCAGCCCTTCCGGCGGCGAGGGCAGCAGCGCCGAGCCGCCGCCGCAGATCAGCGCGATCACCAGATCGTCCTCGGTAAGGCCGCTGACCTCGGTGAACAGCCGCTTCGATGCGGCAAGCCCTGCGGCATCGGGAACCGGATGGGCGGCCTCGATGATTTCGATGCCATGTGTCTCGCAGCCATAGCCGTAGCGGGTGACCACCAGACCCTGGAGCGGCCCATCCCAGACGCTTTCGAGCGCCCGCGCCATCTGGGCCGCACCCTTGCCGGCGCCGATCACCACGGTTCTTCCCTTCGGTTTAGCAGGCAGATGCGCCTTGATGCCGGTCAGCGGATCGGCGGCGCGAACCGCCGCGTCGAACAGGCTTTTCAGGAAATCGCGGGGGTCGGTTATCGTCATCGGATGGTTCTCTGCTGCCTGAAGTGTCGATCGTATTGGGGACTGTCGGTCAATTCCCGGCCCGAATGCTGTGAAGAATCCGCAGGGCAGCGCTGGCCGCCCCATAACCGTTGTCGATGTTGCAGACGGTGATACCGGGCGCGCAACTCGCCAGCATGGCGTTCAACGCCGTGCGGCCGCCTTCGGCAGCACCATAACCGACGGAGGTCGGGACGCAGATCAGCGCGCCTGGCACCAATCCGCCGAGCACGCTGGCAAGGGCCGCATCCATTCCCGCCACGGCGATGACGATAGGATATTGCCGGATCTGCTCGATCCGGTTCGTCAGCCGCCAGAGGCCGGCGACGCCGACATCGGCGATGAGATCGGCCTCGACGCCGGCATGGCGCAACGTGCGGACGGCCTCGTAGGCAACAGGCGTATCCGAGGTGCCGGCAGCGATGACGGCGACCTTGCCGGTGACGGAGACCGGGCGGAGCGCGCCGAAGAAAGCCGTCTTCGAAAGCGGGTGGTAATCGATCTTCTCCGAAAGTTGCGGCGGCAATTCGGCCAGCATGTCGGCCTCGAACCGGGTCAGCAGCAGCCCGGCGCCGCGGGCATCGGCATTGTCGAGAATGGTTGCGATCTGCTGCACCGATTTGCCGGCGCAGAAAACTGCCTCATCGAGCCCGATCCGCTCGGCGCGGCCATAGTCGAAGACGACATCCTCGCTGCTCACGATTTGTCTCCGATAAAGGCACTGCCGTTTCGATAGGCCGCAAAGCCGATCGACAGATCGGATAGAGAGGCCGGAAACAGACCTGATATCGAGCGGGAGAGGGTGCCGCGCGTGTCGGCATCGACCTTGGCAAGACTTTCCCCATCCAGTTCGATGACGATGCCGCTGCGGCGGACGCGGCATCGGACGGTTTTGGGCGACAGTTTCGCGCCGACGAAAACCTCCGCAGCATGCACGGCCTTCAGAACATCGGGATCGATGGCGATCGAGGTTTCGATCCGGCTCGAGAGACAGGGGGAGGCGGGCAGTTCGGCGAGATCACCGAGCCCGAGCTCGCGGGCGATCGTCCGCACGCCTGATTTGCTTATGCCGGCTTCCAGATAGGGATGACGCACCTTGCGGTCGCGGGCGGCGTCGAGACCGGGGCGGTATTCGCCGAGATCATCGGTATTGGCGCCGGACAGGATCTGACGGTCGGTGAGGCCGGCTATGCTGTCATAGAGGTTGCTCTTGCAGAAAAAGCAGCGATTGACCGGATTGGCGAGGTAGTTGCGATCGGCAAATTCACCGGCTTCGAGAACTTCGAGGTTCCAGTCTTCGCTCACGGCCCATTGCCGCACCCTTTCGGTCGCTTCCTTCGGCACAGCAGGCGATACCGCATGCATCATCGTCACGCCGCTCCGCCCGAGCCGCCGCCTGGCGAAGACGGCAAGCGTCATGGAATCGACGCCGCCGCTGACGGCGATCGCCGAAGGCCCGAGTGCGCCGAGCACCGTTGCAAGCGCATCCTGCATCAGCTGTCCTTTCTGCTGTCGAACAGCGTTTCCGCCGCGCGGCGGAGATCGTTTCGCGCGCGGTTGCCGGCGACGTCGGCGAGATCGTCCGCCTCGACCTTTGCCGTCCGGCCCGACGGACGCTCGACGATTTTCAGCCTGAGTGTCCGGCCGTCACTTTCGACGGTGGTCGGCTCACGTCGCAGGGTGCTGCGCTCGACGAATGAGCGGCGGAGCCCGATCGTCGTCGTCTCCTCGAAGATCATCGCAGCGACTTCGTCCTGGGCATGCTCTTCGGCGAGAACGCGCAGATGCGTCATCATCCGTCCCTTCTTGCCGAAAACCGGCGCCTGGACGACGTCGAGCACGCCTTTGCCGGCGCGGAGCGTCTCGATCGCCTGCGCCAGGTCCTCGCCGGTCTGGTCGTCGATTTCGCATTCCAGCACCGCGACCCGCCCGGCCGTCAGGACGGTTGTTTCATCAGTCTCGAAGGCCAACAGCCGCAGGCAATTGCTCACACCCGGCAACCGCTTCGTCCCGAAGCCATGGGCAGAACCCGTCAGCCGGCGCGGGCCGGCCGGTGCCTCGGATCGGCAGAGATAGCTGACGATCGCGGCACCCGTCGGCGTCACGCGCTCGCCGCTAATCCCATCGTCGATCGTGTGGAAGCCCTGCAGGAGCAATGCAGTGGCGGGCGCCGGAACCGGCAGCAATCCATGCGCAGTACGCACCCGGCCGCTGCCGAGCGGCAGGGCGCCGACCGTCCAGCGGGCCGCACCGAGCCGGGCGATCAGCCAGCCGGCAGCGACGATATCGGCGATCGAATCCCAGGCACCGACCTCATGGAAGCGCACATCCTCCGGCGCCACGCCATGGACTTTCGCTTCGGCCTCGGCCAGCAGCGTGAAGATACCGATCGCATGCCGCGCCGCCTCGGCGTCGAGGTCCGAGGCGGCAAGCGCCTCGCGGATCAGGCTCCAGTCGGCATGTTCGTGATGGGAATGATCATGGTCGTCGCCATGGTGGTGGTGATGATCGCGTTCATTCTCGTGAGTATGAGCATGATCTTGATGATGATGGTCCGCGACATCGTCCTCGGCTTCAGCCCGGCGGCCGTGGCGGCGCACGATGAAGCGCTTGCCGGTGAGAATGCCGTCATCATGCGCGACGAGTTCGACGTCGACATGATCGAGCAAAGGGCAGGAGGCCAGCGCCCGATCGAGGCCCTCTTGCAGGTCCGGCCGCAGGTCGAGAATTGCGGCGGCGAACATGTCGCCGGCAATCCCTCCGAGCGGGTCAAGATGGATATCGAGCATGGTCACTCTTCCAGGAAAGAACCGGCCTCAGGAGTTACGCCGCATAACGTGGAACGACATAGGGTCCCTCCGGAATGATGGCAACGGCGGGATCGCCGCTATTGTCGATGCTGCGGCGGATCGCCTCCGAGATGTCATCGACCATGCCGACACCGGTGAGCGCCCGGTCGTCGCCTTTAAGGCCGGTCGTATAGAGTTCGACCCGGCCAAGCCGCATCGGCTTCAGCTGCATCTCCGTCTGCCATTCGTCGATCTCGGCCAGCGATTTTGCCGTCAGCGTCGCCAGGAAACGTTCCGGGCCGAGTTCGACCAGCCGCGCTTGCGCCTCGCGGAATTCCGCCGAGCCGAAACCCTCCGAGCATTCCGAGGCGATGATCAGCGTGCCGCCGGGTTTCAGGATATCGAGCGGCGTCACCATGCCCTTGATCGTCTGGTAATAGGTCTTGTCGAGGGGATAGCCGGCCGAGGAGGTGACGACGGTCGAGAATTTG
>Ga0307515_10021357_pt1 | contig 11488 bp, 3 predicted proteins | sample 17_EM_MG_FD_194513 | JGI IMG/M metagenome (GOLD analysis project Ga0307515, IMG submission 194513) | Populus trichocarpa ectomycorrhiza microbial communities from riparian zone in the Pacific Northwest, United States - 17_EM | ecosystem: Host-associated > Plants > Roots > Unclassified | place... | reverse complement strand
CCTTAGATCTCTTAGTATTATAGTACTTTTTTATTTTCTCTTATACTTTTTTTACTAATTCTATAAGGTCTATATAAAGATTTATTAGTGTCTTTATTCTTTCTTTAGCTATGCTACTTATTTTCTTCGCTTATTGTAGTAATAATAATATTCTTAGCTTATATCTATAATTTGCCTTAAATAGTAATATGCCTATTCCTTTTTGTGGTGTTATATTATATACAAACTATATAACTAGTAGTAATAATACCTAATTATTTTATATATAATTGACATAATGTCTTAGATACTATTTTAGCGTCTAATTTAATCTTTTTGTTTAACTGTCTGTCTGCGGATAATATATAGTAGAAGTTACTGCTCGAACTTTTTGCTCTACTAAAAATACCTTTTAGAATACTACTACAAATCTTAGGTCTCTATCCGATATAATCTTACTTAGTACTCTATATCTTATAAACACTTCTTTAATATAGATTTTAGCGACATCTTCTGCTAAGATTTCTTCTATATATGCTATAAAGTATCCCCACTTTATAAGCTTGTCCACTATTACTAAGATTACGTTATAATCTTATCCGGTAATAGGATCTCTTAACTTTAGTAACTTAACAATAGAGTCCTATAATATGACCTCTTATAGTCTCTCTAGTATTTTAATAGGTTATAGCCCTCTATATAGCTTATACCTTATTAGTTTATTTCTTTAGCAATTTAAACACTCCTTTATTATTTTTCTTGTGATATTCTAGATTCCGTTAATAATATATTCTTCTTAAAGTCTCAATACTAAGCCTATTGCTCCGTTATATCCTTAAGTTATTCCCTTATAAAAATCTTCTACAAAATGCTCTGCTATACTTCTTAGGATATACTTTACTTCTCTATACTTATATAGTATTTCTTCTCCTAGATATTCTAACTGTTCTTCTAGCTGTGCCTTAAAGATTCTTTATGCCTAAAAGCTTTCTAGTATCTTATAGACTCTTCCTAGTTTGTTATTTTCTTAAGTTGCTGCTAGCTTAGGGTGATTATATCTAATTAATCTATCCTTATTTCTGCGTAGTATTACTCCTAATAGTTTCTCGTTATTCTATAGTTTAGCTTTTCTGCTAAGTACGTCTACTCTTACATTTTTAGTTCCTTTAGTATACTAAATCTTAAAATAGTATTCTGTAAGTATCTCTGCCTATCTAACCTATCTATAATTAAGTTCTTTTATTATTAGGAACCCCGTTAGGTTTTTATAATCTATCTTAATTATAAATAGTTTCTCTACACGTTATAAGAATACTCTTTATTTTTTAAGTGCTGTAACTATACCTAACAACTCCTTGTTATATACGTTATAGTTTAACTCTAGTAGTGTTATCTTTCTACTATAGTATACTACTGGATACTATGCGTCCTTATACTTCTATAGTAAATATACTCCTAGTATATAGTTTAATGCGTTTATTTTTACAACCATATCTAGTCCTAGTTAGTAGATCTTAAGAATTAGCTCCTAGATAAATAACTTCCTTTATTCGTCTCCCTATGCCTATAGTTTCTCTTTTTTTATAAGCTTAGTAAACGGTTTAATATTCTTTAACCATTATACTATAAACCTCCTATAATAGTTGCAAAACCCTAAAAATAACCTTAACTATATTATATTCTCTAGTTTTTACTAACTTACTATAGCTTTAATCTTCTTTAGGTCCATACTAATATAACCTAGTTTAATAATAAATCCAATAAAATCGGTCTTTTTTATAAAGAACTCGCATTTTTTAATTGCTACTGGCATCTATTCTTCTTATAGTCTCTTTAAAACCTATTTAACGTGTTCCCTATACTCTTCCTTAGTTATTAAGTAGATAATAATATTATTGAGGTATACCATAATAATTTTATTAAGGTGTTCTCCTAATATGCTGTTAATTCGTTTCTAAAATGTTACTAATACATTTATTAATCCGAATTGTATAACTAATAGCTTATATAGTCCTTCTCTTAATCTAAAAGCTGCCTTCTATTTATTGCCTTCCTTAATTCTAATCTAATGGTACGCCTATCTTAGATCTATCTTTATAAATATTTACGCATTACCTATCCAATCTTAGATTTTACTAATTAAGGGTAAAAAATACCTATCCTTTTAAGTAATATAATTTAACTATTTATAGTTAATACATAACCTAAGTTTCCCGTTCTTCTTTGGTATAAATAGTACTAGATAACCTACTAATAACTACAATAGTCTGATATATCCCTTTTATAAGTTCTCCTAGATAAACTCTTTAAGTGCGCTCGCCTTCTCTTAAGTAAGCTTATAGGTTAGAAAAAATCTTAAACTTATTTTTAGTTCTAACTCTATCTTATAGTCCTATACTATATAATCTGCTAGCTTTTTACTTTCTAGGCTCTATAGTTTCTTGCTATACTTATAGTATTTCTTTAGTATATAACTTAAGCTTTACTTAGTCTTTTTACATATCGCTCTAACTTAGTACTATACTAACTTAGTTTACTATTATATTTTATAGCGTTAAGTATCTCTAATATCGACTTAACCTATAATCCAATTGATCTTTAAATTATATTTCTATAACTAAGGCATCCCTAATACTACCTTATCCCGTCCTAATAGTAGGATATTAAAAGACATCTTAATTTGTCTTCCTTTAATGGTTATTTAAATAGGTCCTATTTTAAGGTTAATAATCCCTCCTTTATAGGCTATTAGATCTCCTAAAATTATAACTAATAGGTAAAGTTGCTCCTTCTATCTATAAGGTAGTTTTATTCTCTTAACTACTACTAGTAAGATATAGTTCCGCGTTACTCTACTACCTATTAGCGCTTTAAACTACTAATCTTGCTATTTAACTTATAAATTTAGGTGTTATCCTTAAATTTCTTTAAGGGTCTAAGGCTCTACTACTGGCTCCCTTTAGTTCTATAGGCCTCCACTTTTCCTAACTATTAACTACTTAATTCTACTGCACTTAGCTTACTCTTTAGCTAATACCTAGTTCGCTTTTTATCTTTAATATACTATAGATATATATTCTCTAAGCATTTCTATTACTATTGTCCGTCTAAGCATTCTTCTATAAGGAATCTTCTTAGCTAAAGTATTAAGTCTCCTAACTTTTAAACTTCCGTTAAATACCATCTATATATATATTTAGTATTCCTATACTATCGCTTATCTAGCGCCCAATATATCCTTATAGGGTATTTCCAATTCTTTTCTTTCGGATTCTTATATATCTTATATATATTATCCATATATACAATCTATAATAGCGTATAGTATGCTAGGTACTTTATGTTAACTTTTAACTCGTCTTTATCTTTAAGTTTAAACCTTTATTATGTTGATTTAAATATTATAACTTTATTTATAGGTACTAAGATGCGTCTTTTACTTCTTTAGTCCTCTAATTGTTCCTCTAAATCCTTTAATATTATAATTAAGGCTCCTTTAATATAAGTTATGGCCTTCTCTATAATTGGGTAGTTCTAAATAACTCTTTTATCTAGCTATATATAGAAATCTTCCTACTTATCGTTATGCCTTTGCTTATACTACTTTTAGTATAGCTGCTAGAGTGTATACGGCTTATCTATAAGGAAGTATCTTCTTATTACTACGTTATAACAGCCTTTTATATGTCGTTCTTTAAACCTAGTAGGGATCCCTAAATCCTCTTTATTTTCCAATTTAGTAAGCTACTTAGCTCTTAGTATACCTACCCTAGGCCTATTAGTAATTCTTCGTACTAGTACTCTATCCCTTATACGTCCTAATATACTAGATCTCTTACCTAGTTTCTGTTCTTGCTATACAATAATTCTTTATCTAAATTCTTCTATGGTTTCTTTTAGTTTGCGTCTTATAGATAGATCCTTAAAGTCTTCTTACTTCTTAATCTTGGTATTAACATTTTAATCCAATTACTAAGTCTTACCCGCAATTTCTTTAATAGTCCTTATTCTGTTACTAAAATCTTAGTCCTATAAGATTCTTAGTCCTAAGCTTACTTCTAACTTAAGCTTAGCTCCAGCCTTAGTCTAATTAGGCTTTATTAGTGTTCTTATCTCGTCTTAAGAGTCTTATATCTTTAGGAAACTTTATCCTAAGCTTATTCGTATATTACTAAACTAAGCTATTACTCTGCTCTATTGGTTATTATCCGTTATAAGTCCTTAAGCTTGCCTTATCTTATCTTAAGAATCTTAAGCTTTTGGCCTTTTGCCTTTATTAAGTACCGAAGTAGTTCACTACCCTACTTCTCTTACGTCTCGCGAAGCGATAGATATTATATCTAGTGGGGTCTTAATCCCTACTAATGTTCCCTATTCTATAGTGAAATTATTCTCTACCTCTTATATAATATCTCTAAGGTCTATATATTCTTAGTAAACTACTTTTATTACCTTATTGTTATAAAATATTTCGCCTATATTAAAGTTATTATCCTTAATATCCAATCTGCGAACTGGTTTATTAGTTCCTCTATATCCTATAGATTCTGGCTCTTATAGCTAATAGCTTACGCTATACTTAGCGTCCTTATAAATTTGGTATGCGTTATTATAACAAAACGTAAAACTTCTAATTAAATATTCTTTTGTTCCTCGCAGCATATTATTATCCCTCTATATATATATATCGTCTACTAGTCTTATTTCTTTTACTATATAGTAACTTTAACCACTTCTATAGTCTTTAACGTAATAACCCTATTTTCCGCAATTTATATAAGCTCTTTCTTTAAACCATTTTTCTTGCTATAGAGTCTGTCTAAACGTCTTCTACTATTAAGATCCCTAGTTTAACCTCTACTTCTTAAACCTTTAATTACTTAATCCTTGTCCTCTAGGTTTCTATAATTTCTTATTTTATCTTTTAGATTCTTTAATACTACTTAGGTCTATTAGCTCTGCGCCATACTATAGTTTTTAACTTAGCTTTAGTTATTGCGTACTCTACGCCTTATATAACTATAAAACTCTATCCTAGCCTCTCTTAGCCTATTCCCTTTAGTAGATCCTATTATTAATCTTAATTATTTAATCTATTAGTTCCCGTAGGGTGTCCGCATCTTCTATTAGGATAATTATATCCTAGACTTTAGCCTTAAGTCCTTACTTATACTATGCTATAAGCGCCTTATTATTCCACTTAACTTATATTACTAACGTCTGGAACTACGTTGTATACTTAATTGCTAAGGTTTATTACATAATATTTTAGAATTTTCTTTCCGCTATAGTTACTGCCTCTGGGTCTTTAAATATTTATATAAGTTATTCCGTAAACCCTTCCTAGCTTATAAATATAAACCGCACCTCTTAGTTAGTGGTTGTTATCCCATTTGCCTATATCTCTATAAAGTAAAGCTTAAACTATTTAAGTGCCCTTCTTAATAGGAATAGTCCCGCATATACTATTCGATCTATAGGTATTAGCAGCTTTACTCCTTCTTATATAACCTTAAAGTGCATTTACGTAAAGAAGCCTTTAAGTTTTAATCTCTCTCCTAAGTACCTTTTAATCGATAATAGCTTAATCTTTACTGCTTTTATCCCATTAATCCTATTTTCTAACATTATATTATTTTCTATTAGCTAATTAACTATCTTTTATAATTATCTAACTATTATAGGTTACTATAAGCTAGTATTTACTATACTAGTATCGTTACCTAACCTTAAAGTAGTTGCCGCCGTCAATGGCGTTATAGCTAGTGCTTTTAGTGGCATATTATTTAACTTTATTAATACTATAACCTTAGTAGTAAATATATAACAAAGCCTTGTAGCAGGAACTACGGTAAACTTATTAATAGGCTAGGTATATAGGTAAACAAGAAGTTAATAACGTAATAATAACTAGTAGAGTAGTTGCTTAACAAATTAACTCTAATTATATTCTAAGATTTACTACAAAGAAGAGAACTATCTAGGTAGGGACTGTGGTCCTTTAAATACACAACCGTACTCCTAAGAAATCCCCTTTATATATAAGGTATATATACTCTATCTACTCTATTATAAATCCCGCGGATTATATAGATTATATAGATTATATTATATAACCTTAGTTACCATTCCTCGTTATATAGCTCTATCGGCTCTATTCTAAACCGTGCTTAAATTAACTAACTAGCTTCTTTTAACTCCTCTCCTAGTAGTTATAACATCGTACTTAAAGCGTCTGTAATACTTCTACTACTAGCCTATTCTTATCTCTCCTTAATAGTGCTACTACTACTAATATAAGGTCCGTAACACTATCCCCCTCCTTTTTATCTTTGTTTTTAAAGATATCTCCTATCTTTAAGTTGTCTATTAGAGGTATAGCATTCCTATCTTTAATTTTGTTGGGAATAAAGGCAAGTGGTCACTATATAAGGCATATTGCCGTCAGTGTGGCAAGTTGCCGTTACGTGCGGCAAGTTGCCGTCACGTGTCGCCGCGGCACTAGCGTGGCGAGGAGCCTTAAGCTCCTCGCCCTCCCTCATTAAGACAAAAAGAACAATAATTATCATACTATCTACGAACCGTAGCTACGTAATATTACCTTGTATAACCAACACTAATTAGTAGTTAACTTTACTGTTATATTATAGAATAGCTAGGTATTCCACCAAAAAGAGATAAGCCACTGTACCAGTGCTACTCGTGCTAGAGGAAGCTGTCTTTTAAGGTTAGAACTAGTCCTAAACCTTAAATAGAACTCTTCTATAAATCTAAGGATCTAAAGGCCAGAACTGGTCCTAAGCCTTTCTAAGATTATAGATTCTTACGTCCATTACGCAGAACAACACGCTTTACGAGTCTTTATAATTTAAGGCTAGAACTAGTCCTAAGCCCTATAATCGCAAATATACGTCATAAACGCGTACTAAATAACAATCCCTATACTAATAATACTTCCCTTCCTCTGAAAATATGGCTATGCCTACTTTAAATAACTAGAAAGACTTTTTACTACTAGGGGTAGCTAAGTACGCGAAACTTATTAATAAAGATTAGGACGAATTTGCCTTTAATATAATAACTTATACCGTAAAACAAGTTAACAGCTTTCTCCTATACTATATTATATTCTACCAAAATAGATACTACGCTGATTTACAACTATAAGAGTATTTTAAGGAGGATTTTGTGGGATAGACTGCCGATACCTAGGCACTTAGCAACGTTAATATTATTTAGGATTTTTAAGACTTCCTCTATAGGAATAGGGTATACGTTACTAAGAACGGTAACCTAATTACTAGTAATATTTAGGCTGTTATTATTAGTATAGAAGAACTAATATAGATAGAAGCTAAGATTATACGTTAACTATAGAAACCTAAAAACAACCTATATTCTTCAGAAGGCAACTTTAATTCGTATTAAAACCCCTAGAACGCTAGCCCCCTACCTAAAGCTACTCCCCTACCTAGAGGCGCTCTCCTACTTAGAGCTACTCCGCCTCTACCTCCTTTACTCTAGCTAACTAATAAGCCTCTACTATAAGAAGTTACGAATCTAATAAAGGTATATTCGGACAAAGAGAAGAAGTTTAGAGGAGAACTGTATGATATACTTGGAGTCAAACTATAGGTCTTTTATAACTGTTGTAATAAGGTTAAAATTTAACGCCACTAATACTATTACGCTTTCTCTATTATATTAAAGGGACGGGCAGTAATATTTTATTATAACTATATTACGGGTAGAAAATATAGCTTTAATATAATACTTTAGCTTACTAAAGCCCACTTTAAGACTAATAAAAATCGCTAGCTTTATATATCTAAATAGCAGGAGACTATGTTTTAAAGAGTTATCGCTTCTAACCTAATAAAGACTTATTTAGAGTGCCTTTAACTACTCTTTAATAAACTCTAGAAAATCTAACGTGGCCTTACTAAAACTTACCAAAATAAGAACAGCCTAAGGGACTAGGTTATCTTAGCATGCCGTGGCGTTCCTAAATATAACTTAGCGCTATATAAACCTATAAATACGTTTAAAGGAGTATATGCTAAGCTACGCTCCGCTATAGGTACTGCGATGTAAATATAAGAATCTTAATAGTTCTATACTAAAAACCTTACCTAACTAAGTATTCCTAACTAATATAATTATAACTAGACTAATTGAATATATAGTGGCCGTAGTAGGGAATATAAAAGAAGGTATAATTAACGTTAACTATAAGGTAATTATAGAGGTCCTTATGGAGGTTTATTTTAAAGTAATTGCCAGAAGAAGTGCTATGTTTGTAAGAAGCCAAATTACTAGTTAACTAGACACTCCCTTAATAAGTAAAAAGAGGCATATATAATAAGTTCTGTTAGAGTATAAGAAATATTAGAAATTATAAGGTTACTACGGCCTACTTCTAAAGCTTTTTAGTTTAATATAAAGGCGTAGAAGATTTTAAGGGTAAGGTTAATAAGACCGAATAGCTCCTTATAGATATGGAAATTAAGGACTACTTACCTAACCAATACTTTACTAAGTATAGTAAGGTAAATGGCATATAAACCGTCGCTATTCTTAATAACTAATCTATGCTCTATTTTATCACGAAGTTAAATATCTTTAACGAGCTAAAGGAGAGCTTTGCGTTTTCCTTTAATAACAGATACTTAGTAAACGTCTTCTATAGTATTATACCGGATACTAGAGCCGTAGGAGTATCTATAGTAAAAGAACCTTAAGTTTAAGCCCTTTAGTAACTTAATAGCTCTATTTAGATTAACTATTTAACGGCAGGCCAATACACGATTCGTTTTAGTAAGGGTACTATAATCTCTCTTAGCATAATTAGGGTTTAAACCCCCTTAGGGTACATTAATTTTTACGTTATTTCTACAAATACCCTATTTCTATTTTATATTAGAGATATAGATAAATTAGGCGTTAAGCTTAATAACCTTAAGAATATACTTATCTAAGGAGATAATCGGGTGCCCGTTATACGCAAGTAGGGTTACCCCTAGTTGCTCCTTTATTAACTAAAAAAGAGTATTACTTAGAGCCACTTAACTAAGTTAAAGTTACGCTAACTATACCGTTATTTTGGCTACCTATTTATTTATTAATTGCTTAGGGTTCTTTAGCGAGTAGGCTATAAAGTTAAGGTTAAGGTAATTAAGCATCTTATAAAGTATTACTATTACTACCAAATAAACTAGAAGTTCCCTAGCCGATTTAAGTTCACTCTTAAGGATAACTATAACTTTAACTTCTGTATTATTATTAACGTTATATATCTTAGCGGCAAACCAGTACTCTAAGTTATTAACTTTTTAACCTCCTTCTAAGCCGCGCGTTTCTTAAAAGATATATTAGCTAGAAATATATAGGATACCCTTTAGTTATACTAGATTAATGTCTATTTAGGACCCCCTAATTAAATTATCTATAATATAGAAAAGAATTTCTTATCTATAGAGTTCTAATAATAAATAAAGGCAATAGTAATTAAGGTTAAGGAAGTCCCTGTTAAGGCATATAATAATATTAAGAAAGTGAAGCGATATTACGCGCTATTACGCTGTGTATATAAGATTATCTCTTTAGAACTAAAGGACGCTAGCAAAAAACTTACCTTATAAATAGCTATTAAAGCTATTAATAATTCCGCTAGCCTGGATAGACTTATACCTATATTACTAGTCTTTAGCGCCTACCCTTAAATAACTAATAATTCTTTACTATCTCCCTCTATTATATAATGAGCTAAGGCTATTTATAAGGCAATAAAGGAGGTATAACGTCTCTACGCTATACGCTAGGTTAATAACGCACTAGGAATAAGAAATAGCCTAAATACCTTAACTACGCTTAATCTGCCACTCCAGTCTAAAGTACGCGTATAGCGTAAAAAGGGAAGATAGTTAGGCCTATACCAACTTATTATAATTAATGGTTAAACTTATACTATTTAGATGCCTTATAGACCTACTTAATTCTATTTAACTGTTATTAAGCCTTACTATAAAGATAATAATTTTAAGCCTTTATAGGATGCCCTAGAAGATACCCTAAAGAAAAACCACGATTAATATGCTCTAGAAGGCGACTATAATCCCAATATAATTATAGTAAATACGCTATAACTATAACGCGGTAGAGGTTGCCTAAAGGGATTACACAATTGCTAATATCTTATTAATTTTAAAGAATAATTTGTTACCGCCATTAAGAATAGAGTTAAGTTATTAATGGCCTTTATAACAGCTAAAGAGAAGGCTGACTTTAAGCTCGCAAAATAGCTCTAAAAAAAGGTTATATTATAACCCTAGGAGCTCCTTTCTAAGCATCTGATAAGTAGGAGATCGACAGTCTTATCGCAAGAGGAGTCTTTAAATTTAAGAAGTATAACCCTATTAAGTTTGATGGAGTTCGCATCTTTAAGTTAAGAATGGTTAATAAGATTAAGGGCAAAGCTACTAACGCCCTATTTAAGAAATTAAGGCTTATTATCTAAGGCTATAATAATAATGGTAAGGAGGTAATTTTTATATAGTCTTCTATAATTTAACGAGCTAGTTAGCGAGTTATTATTACGCTAGCTCCCTCCTTAATAAAGAATAGAATAGCGGTTTATTTATAAGATATTACTTAAGCCTACACCCAATTAGAGACGCACCTTTAGCGCTTAATATTGGCATACCTTCTGGAGCAAATTCGCTACCAGTATCCTGAAGATACAATCATGGTTGTGCTTAAGCCATTGTATAGAATCGCAGAGGCAGGAACTCACTGGTAGGCTACCTACAGCAAGCACTATAAAGAGAAGCTTTTGATAACTACTCTACATGCCTATTAATCTTCCCACCGCTAAGCTCTTTGTATTTATTAATAGATCGTTTATAAATAACAAAGATTTTAGCTCCTAGTTGGGATATAAGATTATCATCGCGAATAAATTTACTAGAGAGAATAACTTTATAATTTATAGTAATCTTATTTATTAAAGCTTAACTAAGAGTAAGCGCGTTACTCGAAATGTTTTAGCGTTAGAGATATATAAAATGGTTAGCGGAGTTAATATAGCAATTGCAATTAGAACTACCCTAAAGATAATTATAGATTAACTTGAACTTCCTATTATCCCTATAATCGTATACACTAACTTATATTCTCTCTACGAGTGTTTAGTTAAGCTTGGTACCATAAAGGAGAAGCGCCTTATAATTAATATTATAGCACTTTAGCAATCCTACAAGCGTTAAGAACTCTTTAAGATTTAATAGATTAATGGCTAAGATAACCTAATAGATATAATAACGAAGGCAAACCTAAACAAGGTACTAGAAACGTTTATTAATATAAATACTCTATATATACGAGTTAAAGGTTAGATTAAAAGGGAGTCCCTAGAAATTTCTTAGTTACGTAAGGTCTTAAGATATCTAGGAACTTTAACCGGCGGTTAAAGTTATCTAATTAGTTAGATTCTCTTGCTAAGACTTTTTAG
>Ga0307515_10021356_pt1 | contig 11488 bp, 6 predicted proteins | sample 17_EM_MG_FD_194513 | JGI IMG/M metagenome (GOLD analysis project Ga0307515, IMG submission 194513) | Populus trichocarpa ectomycorrhiza microbial communities from riparian zone in the Pacific Northwest, United States - 17_EM | ecosystem: Host-associated > Plants > Roots > Unclassified | place... | reverse complement strand
TAAAGCTCTACATAAGGCTTTATTAAAGCTCTGCGCGAGGCTCTACCTAAAGCTTACCCCCTTCCATAAAGCAAATCTATACCTACTAGTAGTCCTTAGTTATTATTTAAAGCTAGCTCGTTAGTTTAGGTACTCTGGCTGCGGTAGGAAGAGGGCGGCGGTAGTCGTAGGAAAGGTGCCACTGCTACGACTCGGGCGCGTTAGGCGCGACAACAAGATAACGAATTGGAATCGGGCAAATCGGGTAACATAGTCTTCTTCGCCAGGTTTGATTTGGTAATTCTAGCCATTAGGAATAGCTTAGGGAGCTATAGAAGTTGAGATAATTTGGCTTAAAGTAGGTGTATATAGGCCTAAATACCCCACGCGGGACTAATAAAAATCCGAACTCTGTACCAGACCTTCTAACGAAGGTCTTGCCAAAAGCGGCTAGCGGCTTGGCAAGGTAAGCCTTGGCAAGAAGGTCTGGGAACGAGACAACTCAGACTGAGGCTTCGCGGGGCTTACTCAAATGCTGAGCCACGATGACCCAAAGTGCGGGGACACCGTTTGCAGTCTCTGGTCGTGTAGGCTAAAACGCAGTGCGTATGTGGGATTCCAGTATTATTGGAAAGCTGCAGGCAGCATTTATTAGTCTATAACTAATCGTAATTATCAGCTTTAGTTTGTTCCGCGACACGTGAGGCTTAAATGGAGCGAGGCTCCAATGCAGTGATGCTGAAGGCGCCAGGCAAGGTGCAGCTGCGAGAGCGGGTTGATTGTTGGGTTGGTCGTGCACGCGCCCACGATCGATTACGTAGCTGATCCTGACGAGCCAAACCTAACATGCCAAATACAGATACAGGCAACCTCTTTTCACAGCAGTTAATCGACCTGTTTCCCGAAAACTAGATCCCGTTCCCAGAACCGGATCCGGTTTTTAGAATTGCGCCCTTTTTATAGTAGTTAATTAGCCTATGTCCCAAAACCGGAATCAGGATCTGGTCTCCAGAATCGGATTCGGTTTTCGGGATCGCAATTTGAGCCAGAACTGAAAATAATCCAATTGGCTCAATACTATACAGTCGCGAGCAGAATCGGTTTCCGGTTTTGCACTTCGATTTGTTCTTAGCGCATGGTCCTCTCAGCAAGGGTATTGCCTATTCTGTGTTAGTGCACCGGAAGGCTAAACAGTGATTCCCCTGACTCAGACGTATTATACTGCTTAGTGTTGTTCTAGAGGAATCGAGTATCTCGCTGCCTAAAACTAGAAGTCACGTGAGTATGGGTCCTCCACTTCCCCCACTGTTGCCGGGCTGTGCTACGCCTGCACCATGACGCAACCTGATGGTGTTAAGCTCCAAATCACGATAGTCGTAGGAAGAGTCATCTACTTCCCATCTCACGAGATTGCCCCCACTCCTTCTTTTTCTAGGCATCATTATAAAAAGCATTCGTGTTGCAGCTTTCTTCTGCCGTAAGCCTGCGAATAGCATGCGTCTTCTGAAACTTAATGGTAATAGTAACTTTAGCTTAACCAGGTTTATTAAACGCGAGATTCCTGCTGACGGCATCCTCTCGCATATATAGGAGTTAGAAGATCAGGAACTTACTTTTTAATATATGATAAATGGGGCCGGGAGAAGCAAGGCTGGTTACAGAAAGATCCGGTTCTACGGAGATCAAGCAAAGAGAGACGGTCTACAATACTTCTTGGTGGACCGTTGTTGTATCAACAAAACGAGCTCTACTATACTATAGTGATTTCCCCCTCCGAAGCGCCCTCAAACCAAGAGTTAAGATTATCATCCATATGTGACATGAGCCCAAGCCTTTCGAATGAAAGTGTGGTAGAATTGGTGTTTCGAAGTATTAAGGCCAAAAATCCAGATGGTGGGTCTCTGCTCGACAGAGAAGATGCTGAAGCATAGAAGGCAAGTAAAAGAACGAAGAGTGTGTCGTTAGGCTTGGGAATGGTTGTAATGTGGTTGTTGGTTATCGAAAAGTCGGCGAAGAAATGCCCTGATTTTCCATCCTTCTCACAACTGTAGTTCCCTTTCAACTTGCCCAGGTATGTCACGGAGACTAGAGAGCCAGATATTCTGAGGTACCCTCCTTTGACAGCTCCTGTTGGGTCGATAGTGCAAGGCGTGCAGCTGGCCCCGATGACTTTTATTCGAAACCCACCCACTTTACCCAAAATCAAGGTAAAGTTGCTGTCAAAAGTCTCCATTTTGATAGGCCTTTGGTATTTGACAGCGCCGTCGACCGACGCCCAGGACCACGATGGAGCACGATATGACTCCACTTTCCGATGGAATGTGTCTCCTTCACAGTACCACAGGAGACCTGAACAAATGTCTTCCAGCCACAAGCCAGCCATGTAATGCCATTTGCACACAGCCTGGAATTTCCTCGCTATGCCTGACAAAGCTGGCAATTTGTCAGCCTGCACGGTAAGACTGCGATTGCTGTAGAGCTGAACCACATTCTGCCATATTCCCTGGTAGTCGTAGGTTGCTATATCCAGTCCTGAGTTGCCGATCGATCGAACGAGGTTCAAGAATGATGTCCTATCTGACAAACCGGGGAGGAGCGCCGTAGAGCCACAGACACAACGTCGCTCAGATTCGCATTCCTAGACGAACTCTCCATAGTCGAAGCGCAGGATCCGGCTCGATAGGAAATATTCCTGAAAAGTCCAGCCTCTCCTCCGTAACGGAGAAGTTGACTTTTCCTCATTTTCATCATAGTGAAGTGAATTGCGGACGTATATTTGGGCTGTGTGATTGCTGTCTACATCCCTTACTGGGTGGCTTTTATAACGCTCTTGGTTGAGTGGGACGATTCCATTCGTGGCGTTCAAGGAAAAGGTTGCGGCAAGGGTAAGAATGCTGTTTCCGTAGATTCTGTCCATGCAGGCTGACTCTCTTTCCCAGTCCTGTCTGTCGTCCTGAATGGTGCAGAGAGAGTCTATCCATATGTACCGGATGCCCAGATTCTTTGTAACAAACAATACGAATCTGAAGAGATTGGGCAAATCATCGAATGCAATGCCGGCCATGTGGTCTTTGATGTTTGCAGTCGTAGTTCGGAGCGGTTGCTCATCCCCCCAGGTATAGCTGAGGCAAACGTACGGCCCTTTATCACCGGGTGAGCTGATACGAAGACATATGTGCCAGTTATTTGTTTCACATCCGAGATCAATAACTCTTGCTGGCAAATCTGTTGTCCAAGCCCCGGACCGTTGGTAGTCGAGGACGGCGTTTTCGGGATTAATTGGTGTCCGACAGTTTGAATGCGTGTTAATGCACGTTTGGAGCCATTGTGGCACGTACTTGGTGCAATCTAGCATCCGCTCGGGTACAGGAGTTCCTGGTCCTATCATACTAAACTCGGAGATTTCATCTTACACTAAAGTTTAGTCATGCGATTGGTAATGCTTAGATCAGCGGGACATATAACTGACCTTCCAAGGTGTAGAAGTCCACGTAGAACTGTGCAATGACATCTCCCATGTCATCCACGGGAATTTTCTTCAAAAGGCAGATAAGTAGAGATAGAGGCTTTCCCGGTTCGTAATGGATCGCGAATTGGCCTTCATATCCACTTTCCTCCTTACTCGAGCCCCAGCCGGGATAGAGTTTCCGGATTCCACGTAGGATCAGACCACACGGTTCGCATCCTGCTTGAGCAGTATTCACCATATTGGACGCAAGCTGTGCCCCACCAACAAACCCTCTCCATCGTTTGTTAAGGTCGCCACAGATCAGGCAGGAAGGTCCATCAAACCCATAAGTCTCGCCAAGCATAAATTCTTGGTGTGCATCTAAGAATAATTAGCCCTTGAATCCATTCTAATAGGCAGAAGTGAAGTGAGTGTAGTGGATGGATTTAGGCTGCACTCACTGTATAGATCAAGCCGAGTTACAGTCTCCATCATAGGTTCTCGTTCTATATCTAGCCGTAGTAGAGCTTAAAATAATGAGGACAGTCGACTGTGATGGAGACAGGATAAACTTATTCTGCAAAGGTTAATCTTCATTCTGTTCTGGAGCTGAACATCGCCGAGACACAGCCTTAAGTCGCTGAGACCCTAAGGCAGCCGCCCTACGCGGCATTTGCCGACCAGTGATTGAATTGGATTGAAGCTCTCAGAGGCCATCAACTCCATATCTTTGCTGGTATCGCAGATGTATGTTTAAAAGCTGGGAGAGCGGGTCAAAAGTCACATGATTATGGCCTGACTTAGGCAGCTATACTAAGCCGTAACAGGGTAACCCCCTTGCATTAATAACCGTGCGCTGAAGAAAAAAAATAAAATGTGAAACCGGAAACCGATTCTGCACGCGACTGTATCTTTTTGGTCACGTTTGGTACGTCTGGGACCCAGAATTGGGATATAGCCTTTAGAATTAGAATACGGTTTTAGAATCGGATCCAGTTCTTAGAACGAGATCTTGTTTTTAGTCGAAACTTGGGCCAATATTAAAGGGGTAGGTTCTATATTTATTCTCGACATTCCCACCTCATTAATATGCAATTCAGAGCCAACTCGCACCCTAGTTACCCCACAAAACGCCAACAGGCCATTAATTATCTAGTACTACGGTGATGTGTTTAAAGCAAAGGTCACTACCAATGTCAAAGCGAGCCATAAACGAGAATTTTTGAAAGTAAAAGGAGACCTTTTTACAAAAGGCTAATAGATTAAAGCGAGACTATAATGTAGATTGCTATATCCTAATACGGCGCAACGGTCGATTTTATACCTATACGACCATAGATTAACCTTTATGGCCTCCAAACCCACAAGATCTGGTAGGCCCTCTTCTCTCTATTGCTATACGGACTACTAACTACTTTAAAGGAAAAGTTCTATCCTATACTAGTTAAGAAAACGCTAGCACATTTTAACTAGGTTAAAGAGGGTAGGCCAATAAAGGCTAATTCTAAGACATCTAGATTAGAAAGCGATAAGTTGTAACGGGACTAGCCCAGTTACAGTAGGAATGTCTCGGTAAAACACTCGACAGATGAATTCCGACGCTTTGACCAAAATCTGCTAGATCAATCGAATTACTGAAGTCCGTCGAAGACCGCGTGCGCACGTACGCACGCATCGACCACCAAGCCCCTAACTATTTAATTATATGATTCTCTTGTTATTCCTTTCTCTTCTTTACGTAACGTCTTGTTCTTAGCGAGAGCTATATACCCTTAGATTTAGATAGAATTTATATTATTCCTTTAAATCTTCCTAAAGTCTCTCTACGCCCTTATATTACGTTGCGTTAATACTAATACCCTTAAAATAGCAAATAAACTTAAATCTACTACGTTAACTATTATAGCCCTAGTTAGGGAATAAATGACTATAATATAACAGTCCTTTATAGATGCCTTAGCCCAGCAACAAACTATACTAAAAGCTTAGTATTAGCAATCAATTAAAGCAATACATAAAGAACTCTATAACGCTAAAGTACTCACGTTAGAGACCCTAACAGTAACACCTATAAATAAAATTAAAATAACTATATATAAACCTAACCCATTAAATATGAACCCTAAACTAGTAATAGTAGCTTAACCTATACCTATAACAAACCTAATACCTACTATAAAATCTAAAAAGCTCCCTAACCCTCTAATGTTTAATAGAAATTAAAACGACTTATATCCCTTTATAACTAAGCTCCGTTTTAAACTTTTAATAAACTATAACTAATACCCTACTAAAGCTAGCAAGATTAGCTATGGAATATCTTATTTAAGTAAAAACGCTATACAAACTATGGACCCATTCTTTTGTAATAGCACCTTTATTAATTTTAAAATCTTTATCTCTTTATTAGAATAAATATATAATAACGCCAGCCGCGAATATACAGCTATTACTAAACTTAAAAACCTACAATAACGGAACCAAGACTTTACTAGCTTCTTTTCGGAATTTTTAGGCCTTATTAGTAAACTAAATTAGAATAAAGCCGCTAGAGTTACTGCTCTCTATTAAGCTATTTTAGATAAAATTAGAGCATAGTTAGTAGGTAGAGAACTACTAAAGAATTTACCCGAATTTATTATAATATATTAACAAATTAATAAAGACCTTTAATATAATAAGCAAACCTATTCTCTAAAGCCAACTATATCTTGCGTTTAAAACTCTATAAAACCAATATATATCTTAAAGCGCGATCCGTCTCTAAGACCTAAAAGCCCTATATATAACTCTATAGACCTTAACGCCACTTAATCCTATACACCCTTAGGAACTAATAAATAAAGAACACAAGCCGCAAATGGAGAATATTTTAGATATAGAAAAAAGGGATATATTTAAAGGGATTACCGAACTCACCCTTTTAAAAAAGTCCGCTATAGCTCCTCTTAGTCCTTAAGTCGTACTTATTCCACAAATTATACTTATTCTATAAATTATACTTAGTTATTATAAAGCGTCTTATCTTTAGTTAATTTGGAAAACAAATCGTCCTAGGGCTAAGTTACGCCTTAGAATAAGAAGTGGAAGAGTATAAGTATCTAGGCTCTTCTAGCGCTAATATATAACATAACTCCCTTAATATACTCGGCGAAATTTAAATACTTAGAAAATAGAAAAAAGTATAAATTCTTATAGACAGCGGAGCTACTAGTATAGGCTTTATTAATACAAACTACGCGAAAACTTAACACTTAAATTTAAAGAAACTTAATAAACCCTAAAGCCTATAAGGCTTTAATAGCAAGCCTTTAATATACAGCGAAGTTACGCACTACGCTTTTATAAAGATGCGAATAGGCAAATACCTTAAACACGTTTCCCTATTTATAATACCCTTAAAGCATTATAAGGTAATACTTAGATACGGATAGCTAAAACGACATAACCCTTTAATTAGCTGGGTTAAAGAAATACTAAAATTTCGTATAACCTACTGCCGAAGTTATTACTTAAAACACTACTTGCCCTATAAATATATATATAACTATTTAAATTTAATATAATATAAATTACCCTTACTATAATCCTTAAACTAATAGTAGTAGATTTAATTTACCGTTTGACCCGGTCCCCCTAATGGGTCCACGTAGACTAATTCCTATGGTAAAACCCCAATATATACTGAGAAAACCCCATTTTTAGGTGAACAAAAAACCCCCAAGGGAAACGTGAGAGGTAATACTCTAGATAGCCTCCGTACTATATTAATAGGAGGAAAAACACCATTAGGTTACTGCTTTAAGACTCCTTATAGGAGTGTCTAAATGCCTATCTTGCCCTTATCTGCTATTTAAACTATCTTTACCATATCTATATATTGCCTATCTAAAGTTATGTGCCTATCCCTAGCTTCTTTTCCAAGTCTTCTATGAATATCTCTTAATAAATAACACTTATGTTCCGCCCGGGCCTGTATACTAAGGTCTTTTATCTACTCCTCTATTAAAGGGTTTCTATAATAGGGTGTATATAACTTAGTATTGCTTTTACCCTAGGGCCTAAACCTAGGCCCTTATACCTATTTGTGAGGTATAGGAGGATAATCTAGTATTTAATAGGGGGCCTAATCCCTATAACTAAATACCTAGGTTACCGGATAATGTTAAAATAGGGGGCCTCTGCTACGCTTAGGGCGCGGATTGTGTGTGTGTATATATATGGATGCTATGCGGTGTATATAGTATTTATAGGAGGGAGGGGGTACGCCGAAGGAATGGTACTTGTCAATTTAATGTCCAAATATATACGTTAGAGACGTAATAGTGGTGTTTAAACTTTTTGGCTGGGGCTTACCCCTTAGTAAAAAGTCTTTGCACTACCACTACGTTGCTGCGTAGGCGCTGCGTAGCTGTATATATGTCTCTGCGTTCGCTCTGGTAGTCTATTAATATAATCTAAACGGAATATTAATAGTAACTGCTAGGTTCCCGGGCTCCACCGCATAGGGGTGCAGAAGCCGCTTTTATGGAGTTGTCTTTTTGACTGGCCTTTGGCGCCAAGGCCTGTGAAAACTCTGCTGTTCTGATGGCGTCAAGGGTTGAGTATTTGAAGGCCCCCTCTAGCCACAATATAACGCTGCTGCATTAGTAGCAGACGAGATCCTCACTCTTAGCTTGACCATGCGGATAAGATGAGACGAAAAGGAACCCCCATAGGACCATATGGGTCGGATCTCGATTTTGGTGTTCCCTTTCCTTAAACTAATATAATAAAGTTATAACTACTAATTGCGGTAAAGAATGCGAAGATAATATACTAAAACCCCTTAAAATTCGTATAGTACAAGCCGCACCCTTTTATTTATTAGCAAGAAAACAAGACTATAAGATCTTTGCTATAACACTAGAAGATATTAAAAAGGCGTTAAAACCGAAGCAATATATTAACCCCTAACCTCTTATACCTAAAGAATATTACAATCTAGTTAATACGTTTAAGAAACAATTTATAAACTAACTACCCCCGCATTAAGACAAGCACGATTTTAAGATAGAAATTAAACCTAATATAATACTAAAGTTTAGCCCATTATACGGTATATCGCGAGAAGAGCTACTTATAATATAATAGTATCTCAAAGAGCACCTAGAGAAAGGATTTATTCGCCCTAGTTAATCACCATTTACCTTGCCTATACTATTTATTAAGAAATCTAAAGAAGGCTTAAGATTCTATATTAATTATTAAGCCCTAAATATAATTACAATTTAAAACCGATATCTAATTCCTCTACTTTAAGAAACGCTTAACTACTTAGTAAAAGCACGATACTTTATAAAGCTTAACATAGTCGCTGCCTTTAATTAAATCCGTGTTCGCGAAGGAGATAAAAAGTATACTACTTTCTATACATAATAGGGACTTTTTAAATACCTAGTAATGCCGTTTAGTGTAAAAAACGGTCTTAGTATATTTTAATAATACGTTAATAATACGCTTCGCGAATTCCTTAATATATTTGTCACTATATATATTAATAATATCTTAATTTATTCGTCTTTGCTTTCTAAGCATTAGAAGCACGTCTAAATGGTCCTTAAACGCCTATAAGACGCGGGCTTATAATACAACATTAAGAAATGCAAGTTCTATACGTCTAAAGTTACGTACTTAGTATTACGGCTTATATAAATGCCTCTAAACCGAAGCTTATAGAATGCTGTATTACAAAGATACTAAGCTAAAGAGAAGGAAAAGGGGTCGCCAGGACCGATGTAAACAAATATATAGGGTAAGCCGCTAAGGCGCTAGCTTTGGGCGGGCCAATCGCAGGTTAGCAGAATTTGGCAGAATTTGGCAGGTAACGTGCGATTGCGCCATTACATCACCCTCCTCTTTAAAAGAAAAGCCTGCCCTTAGGCTTAGTTAGAAATAGGGTAGTACTAGGCTTATAAATGTAGGATTATAAAATATAAGATAAGGAGATAAAGGGGATATAAGTATGTCTAGACTAAGTATAAAGGCGATTATAGGCTAAGTGGAAGCACTAGGCTAGAAAGAGTAGCTGCTAAAAGTTTTAGCACGGATCTAACTAATTAGACAACTTCGACCGGCGGTTAAAGTTCCTTAATATCTGAAATTTTATAGTACTGGTAGAAAACGGCAGAATATAGCAGAATTTGGTAGACAGCTATATTAGGGCTTTGGAGTATTTTTGTCCCTATATTCTTCCGGTAACTTATTATCTTTATTATACTAGTATTCCATCTATTTATCTAGGTACTTTAGGGGTCTAGGCGTATTAGGGTATTAGTTATAGAATTCTTTAAGCTTTTAGGGGTAGCCTATAAAGTTTTATATAGGGTACTAGGTTAGGTTAGAATTATAGCCCTTTTATTAGATATAGTATTTTAGCGTTCCCCGTACTATCTTATAGGCTAGTATTTTATTAACCTCCTATTTATTATCACCGTTTACTTAAACTAGTAGGGAAGGCTTATTCTTTTGTTTAGGTAATAGGTTATTTATAGCTTTCCGTAACTTATCTAGCGAGAAAATAGGGTAAACCCTAATTAAATCTGGGAGCTTTATCTTATATAAGTTGCCTATCTTCTTAAGAACCTTATACGGTCCTGCTATCTAATAGTCTAGCTTACGGCTGGGTTGTTTAGTCTTCTAATTCCTTATTATAACCTATACTATATCGCCAGGGGCAAAATTGGGCTCTTGACAGTATTTGTTCGCCTGCTGTTCTATTAACCTCTAAGCTTTTTCTAGGTTCTCGCGGGCTACCGTCTAGGCTTCCTCTAATCGTTTGGCGTACTATTAGGCCTTAGTATAGGATAGCTTCTCTTATATAGTCTAGGGTTCTTTTAGCCTTTTCCAGTTAAAGCTTATATAGGGTAAGTATCCTATTTCTAGCTAAATTGGGGCAAACCCTATAGAATTATAGGGTAGGGTTGCTTACGCGTAGTCTATTAAGGGTAGTAGTTTAAACCAGTTATCCTAGAAATAGTTAATAAAGGGCCTAAGCCTCTAGTCCAGGTACTAATTTATAATTTCTATCTAACTATCTATCTAGGGGTAATAAGCCGTAGAAAGCTTTAGCTTAATGCCTAGGATTCAGGTAAACTTATTCTAAAAGGCTAATATAAACTATAGCCTATAATTAGATACAATAGTATCTAGTAGTCTATAGATTTAGTAGACGTAATAGATATATAGCCAGGCTACCTCTTTAGTATTAATGTTTTTATAATAGGGAATTAAGAATAGGCGTTTACTAAAGCGGTTAACTATAACTATAACTATATTATATTTATCACGGTCCCTAAGTAGTTTATAGAAGTCTATAAAGATATACTACTAAGGGCGCTCTAGTATTGGGAGTGGCTTAAGTAGTCCTAGGGTCTTATCCCGTGGGATTATAGCTCTCTAGCAGTCTTTGCAGTTCTATATATATTAATTAATATCCGCAACTATTCTTAGCTAGTAGTAGCGGCAGTTAATAATTTTACGGGTCTTATTCTTACTAGGGTGTGCCGTAAAGACTTAGTAATAAGCTTTATAGATTAGTTTAGTCCGTAGATTATTAATGTTAGGGACTATAAGCCACTCTTAGTATAAGAGTAATCCTTCCTCTGTCTTAAAATCGGGGTCTCCTTTTACAGCTTATTCGCGAAGGATCCTTAGGGTATTAGCCATGCGGTTTATAGTTAGGAGGCGGTTAATTAGCCCTATTAGCTTATTTAAAGACTCCTTTATTAGTGCTAGCTCGTTTTACTAGGAGTCTAGCTCCTTAAGGATCCGTAGATTAAGCTGTTCTAGATAGAGGAGGGCACGCGTCCAATATTAGGTCTTTAGCTTATCCTAAGGTCCTATATCTTATTCTCTTTAGGTTAGGGCATTAGCCTTAAAGTTTTACTTACTAAAATAATATATAATCGTAAAGAAGAATTAGGAGAGTATTTTAGCCTAATAGGCTTATTATTTAGTAAGCTGCTTTATAGTTATAAAGTACTCTAGGGCTTTGTAATCTATATATATCTTAATCTAAAA
>Ga0307515_10021355_pt1 | contig 11488 bp, 11 predicted proteins | sample 17_EM_MG_FD_194513 | JGI IMG/M metagenome (GOLD analysis project Ga0307515, IMG submission 194513) | Populus trichocarpa ectomycorrhiza microbial communities from riparian zone in the Pacific Northwest, United States - 17_EM | ecosystem: Host-associated > Plants > Roots > Unclassified | place... | reverse complement strand
ATATACATTGATTGTAATTGAGCATTGTAACAAGGAAGGATGCTTCACCCATATTATATATTGATTGGTGACTGTTTTATGGATGTTAATATATGAAGAAAACCAATAATATTGAAAAGCTAGCGAACGCATTCTGTTAACATAATTGGCAAGGTTTTTTTTACCTTGTTAGTATATATATACTTGAACCCTCTTGCTATAGTTATTTCGAGCTTTGTTCTCCTAAATTTTAAACATATGAACACAGGTCAAGCTGTCCAACCATCAGCTGCTGAAACTAAGAAAGCAAAGAGACGGGTAAGTGATAAGAAATATTGTCATGGAAAGAAGCTAGAAGTGAATGGAGCAGTATGATCCCCTCCATATTTTTTTTTCTCGTTTTAAACTCCATAGATTGTTAATTTATCCTTTTCTCTTTCTATATATATCTACGTGCAGCAAAAGATGGAGGACACTCAGAAACAGTTAAAAAAGCTGAAAGCAGATTATGCTGAGTTGGTGAAAAGTGAAGCCTCCTCCAGTGAAATACTGGATCGCTTGAAAAACGACTTGGAGAAAGCTAGAGAAGCTAAAAGGCTACAGGAGCAAAACGTTGAACAACAAAAACTTATGATCAACACGCTTCAGCAACTTGTAAGGCTGCGTTTTCTCTTCCTGCATATATAGATATCATTTTGCACGCACTAATAGTTACGTGTGACTTCTTTAACATCCATATGCATACATATAAAGAGAGTGAAAGGACTACAGTCTCCTCTTGAAAATGGATGATAGTTTTTGTGTGTGGAGACCGGAGAGAATAATACACATGTTCATGTTGTTCTTGCCATTAATTAATAGCCCCAAATTGATAGTTCTATATGTATAGATATAGATTTTGGATTTTGAAACCAATCACTTGTGTAGTTTTTTAAATTGTAACGCATTACAAGCATCGCATAGGAATCAACTATTACATGATTAAAAAGGACTCACAAAGGGGCTTTATTGCAAAAACAATACATTAAATGACTAAATTGTATTTCTTTCTTAAGAATACGAGTAAAAATTACAAACAAAGATTATTTGTGACGCAAACACAGGGACTGAAATAAAATTTTCAAAACTTATATGGACTAAAAGATTTATGAAAGCCCCCGCACATTACTAAACAAATTTTACAATCAAACAAAGTATTAAACTCCAATCCTTACATCACATCAAATACCAAGTAAATAAAATTCTTATTAACTCTAGGTAGTTCCAGTACTGTCAATTTTAATTGTATAAAAAATATTGATGTAGTCTTGGTATATAAAAGTAGTTTGCAAATATCCTAAACATTGAATGGACATAAAAAAAAATTAAAAAGAAAACTTTATGCAGTAGGAATGTAAGATCAATATGCACAAAATTCCTATAAAAATAATCAAGAGAGCCTGCCTGCATTCTTTATTTTCGATGTCAAGAGCATGAATATATATTGCTGCACACATTTTGATCCTCTGCTAATAATGTCAAAACACTTTTAACAGAACATTAACTCATTTTCCTTTTCTCTTTATATATAAATCACTATCTGTGACTATGTACATAAATTTTGTAGTTGCAGCTCCCATTTGAAATGACTGATGAAGGATAGACAGGGCTACCGGTTCACCACCCACCAGTTTATCAGCCTGGCACATGTGTGTCTCCATTTTTCTTTATAATTACTTGCGTCCCATTTCTATTTTTCATGAAGAAATAATTACTGATCATTGTTTTTGTTTTAAAAAATATAAAAAAAGCAAACAATTGAATTGTCTAACTTTTTAAACGAGGCGATTTTCAAAAATTGTAATAACTATTGTTGGTTTTGCTTTTTTTTCAAGAAAGAAATAAGAATAACAATTTTTTATTAATGTTTTCAAGAACCTGAAAATTAATTAAAACAAAAGACAAACTTAAATGATATCAAATTAACAATCTCTTAGTTTTTATTTTTTGTTGTTTAGAATGTGTACTAACAATGTTTTTTTACTATACGCAGGGGAACAATAATGAGCAGCCCGCCTCAGCTGATGATGATCACTTTCCTAGTGTTCACTCATCAAACTAATGACAAATAAACGGCAATAACATTGACATTTAAGTTATGAGTGCCGGAATGTACTAAAAGTACTGTTTTTATTTTTCAGAATCATCCATGTGTGTTTTATGAAGATATTGGTGGCAGGTGGCTGGGTAATTGCTTTTTTTTATTAGAGCATGAATTGTCGATTCCTCTCTTGGATAGAAAGGACATTAATTTGTTGTTTCAATTTCTAACTAGGAAGGTAGAATTTACGTTGTTGTTCTTTGGTTACATGTCTGGTATTGCAGTGTAAGATGTTTTTTTTTAGTATTTTTAACTTACAAATATATTAAAATAATTGAATTTTTTTATTTTTTTTTATTTTTAACATTACCATATCAAAATTATTGAAAAACACTAAAAAAAATTAATTTGATATTTTTTCAAGGCAAGCGCACTTTTAAAAAGCACCTAAAAACAAAATGCTACAATACTCTCAAAACGGGATCTAATTATATGGTTTGGATTAAGGTTGTTTTTGTTTTTAGATGTTTTTTAAAAATAATTTTTCCTTCAAAAAAATATTAAATTAATATTGTTTTTATTCCTTTTCAATTATTTTAATGTTATGATGTTAAAAATAAAATAAAAAAATAAAAAATATATAATTTTGATGCTTTTCTCAAATGAAAAATTTAAAAGCAACTTGCAACATAATGATAAATATATAATTTGAGAGAAATCAAATCTTGATGTCCAAGAGTCAATAAAAATGTATTTTATTAAAAAAAAAAGATGCTATCTACATATGTAATTTAATATAATTTTCAAAATATATATTTTTCGTGAATAATTTGATTTTGATTTTGATTTTTTCTTATCGAATCCGACATTAACCTTTATTAAAATCCGGTTGCAAAACCATAGTGCAAGCACCACGACAACTCCCTTGATAAAATATGACATCCAAGGAAAGAGAAATGTCGTCATAAAATTCAAGCATAAGACTTACTCTGGGAAGCTTGCTTCGCCAGGATGCGAGTTGATCATAAATTGAGAAACACTAATGTGACCATTGCACTGCAGTGAATCAAATGCAATTGCATTTGTCTCACAAAGCATGTTCCTTCGAATTTCACTTGGCAAATCCAAGCAACCAGACTTGATAAAAATCCAATCCATATCATATCTCAAATAGATTTGAACAAGTTTAATAATCATCCTAAGAACTTCTTAATTGTTAGAGCATTTATAACTTTTCAAACCCGAAACATTAGATTGAAAGCACTCTATTTTGAAAAATAAAAAAACTTAATTCTCAACCAATCAAATATTGAAAGCTGAAATTGAACAAAACAAAGAATTTTAATTATAGAAAAAAATAAAAAAAAAATAGAAATTGAAATAATGAGCATCAAAATTAAAATAAAAAAAAATTATTTTTGATTGAACGGTGAAAATTAAAAGAAATTTTTTTTAACAAAAAGACAAAAAACAATTAATCAAAATAACGAGGATCAAAGTTGAGATAAAAAAAATAAAAACAATTCTTTTATTAAAGGGTGAAATTGAAAAGAAAAATCAATTTAAAAAAAGACCACAAAACGATCAAAAAAATACGGATCAAATTAAAAAAAATAACTTATTACAAATTAAGATTGAATGATCAAATTGAAAACAAATTAAAATTTTTTAAAAAAATTAAAAAATTAAAAATTAAAAGAATAAGGATCAAATTCAACATCTTAAAAAAATCAAAGGACAATTCTGAAATTTTACTTGGCCAAACAAGATTTTCAAGGGGATGAGAGAGAAAAGCAGGAGAAGGAAAAAAAGTCCTGGTGTCCTGTTATAACTCTAACACCACCACACATCGTCACAAAAAGAAAAGGATGTTGTGGCGCTTTCAATTACATAGCAAAAGTTGATGTTGTGTTGCTCGGAGGCGCAACATGCACCATTGAAAGGCACTTGCGCTTCCTATATAAAAATGCACGCGCTAGCCCTTTTTTTCTTTTAATATTATTTTATATTTATTAAAATATCAAAGTGCTTTTCAATTAACCTAATAATAATATAAAAAATAAGTGTGAAAATACAAAGATGTTAATTTATAATTTTTTGTTTTTATAGATATTTTAATCACTTTATTTTGTTTTTAAAATATAAAAAAATATTTATCTTCAGAAAATTTAATGATAACCAATGAATCTTGATAAATAACCACGTTGCACCTAATAACCGGTCCAATGTTTTTTTTATAATAAAAATAACAAAACTGTTATTACACTGTTTTAGTTAGCGGTGCTATTGAGCACGAGTTAACGGTGTTTTTCAAAGGGATTTTAACTTTTGCTAATAATTTTATATATTTTGCCACAACTGTTTGAATGATCAATTGATGTTCCCTCCGTATTGCATATTTTGAGTTTTGAAATAAACCTTCTTTGCTATTAACGAGAAATTTATCAGCCGCTACATGGTAGTGGGCTTTCACGTGGTGGACCCGTAATATATAATGTGATATTTTCTGCAAGTCTTCGTCAATTTTATTTTTTTATTCTCGAGTCTTTGTTAACATTTTAAGTCTTGGTCAATAATTCATATTGATATGACCGAATGGTTCCTCGGAGCCACAAATACCACCAAAGCAGCCCAGGTCTTGCTGCTGTTCCCAGTTTTGCGACCAACAGACTTGAACCCTTGATTTGAAGCTGGTTCATGTGTTAGCACAAACGAACAGGCTATATATTGTGGAGTCCAGCTGCGTGTTATTCATCATTGCAGACTTGAATATTCTGTATGTTATTCATTTAGCCATGAATGATATATTTTTAGTCTGTCACCGTTTGTTTCTCAACTTCTCTTGATTCTTACTTATGTTTCTTCCCCGATTTAAAATATTTTGCAGGAATGAAGACGAGAAAAAAAGAGAGAGAGGTAGAAGATGCTGGAGGCATTGTCAACAATGAAAAAGGAATTCCGCGATTTAAGTCTTTGCAACTGGCTAGCAGCTTATGCGATCTATCAACTTGAGCATTTTACAGATGAAACTGCATGATTTGAGTGGATCTACCACATCAGAACTGGGATGACAAGATGTAAGAAAGAGACTACCATTTGCAGCTGGCCAGGCACTGTCATGATAGACCAGGCAAAATCAAGTAGCCGAACCAGGTCCAAGAAAGAAGAGGAGGAGGAGAAAGAGAAAGAAAGAGAGCCCAACATGACAGACCCAGCCCAACCGGAGAAGAGGAAGAGAAAAGGCCAAAAAGAGGAAGGGAAAGGCCCAAACCGTCTAGCAGTTGAGCCCGCCCAATCGAACAACTTGTTGGGCCAAATGGCCAAGATTTCGTCAAAGGTTTGAGGAAACAACAACAAAACATTTGAGCTTCGAACAAGCTTATATTTTTGGTGATGTGCAGTCGAGGAAAGCAAACTGGCCTCTAAAGAAGAAGAGAGTATGACAAGGTATGACTAAATAGTCTTAACAGTAATGACATAGTCGAACTAGTTTTCTTACAGCCAAACTAACAGCCTCCATTAATTAAACCGTATTTAAGTAATTACTTTGGTTTTGTTTTCTCTTCTTTCTTTGAAGAAAAAAAATCCCTTTTAAAAATGAAAAAAAGCTATTCACATCCAAGTTACCACTTGCTAATGTGTTTTTCTACCTTGTTTTACCGATAGCTATTTCATGGTGAATTAAATTTTTATCTTATCAAACAATAAGATATTATATATTGATTCTTTCTTAAGATTTTAAGGAGAATTCGATAGAGATTAAGTGATTGGGAGAATTATATTTTTTTAATTAATATTTGGAGGCATTTTAAAAATGTATTTGTTTTGAAAAAAATATCAAATTGATTTTTTTTCCAATAATTTTAATATATTGATATGAAAAATAAAATAAAACAATATTTCAATACGATTTGAAATAAAAAAAACTTTTAAAAAACATCTTATACAACAATTAAAAAAAACACGTCCAAAAAGCAAACAATCGGCTCAAATCTAACTACAGTTAATGCCATGGTCTAAACTTCATATCATCCCCTATCGGTCGTTTTTCGGGCATCTTCGCTCGGTTTCGTGGAGATGGCTATCTTTCTTCAAAAATAAATATTTTGTCTCTCTCTCTCTCTCGCTCACTCTTCCTCTCTTACCCTATTTCATCAGGTCCTAAATTCTCTCTCTCTCTCTCTCTCTCTAATTATTGTTGTGCCTTTACTCTGGAGTTTTCAATACTTGTCCTTGATCCAATTGTTTTGTTTCCTGCAGATACCACGCAATTCAATGGAAGCTCCATCTAAACTTGTTGGGGGTACAGTACAATCCTTCTACATATCTATGATAAATAAGTGTTTAGTTGAGTAGATCTCTAATTTAAATATGTTCATCATTTCTCAAATATTTTCACTGTGATTTTGTGCTGACGTTGACGTTGTTTGGGTTACAAGAAATTTTAAATCTTTTTATTTTTTTAAAAAATAGATGGCCATTTAATCGCCATTCAAACACTGGAAAGTTAACCTATTAAAATCAATTAGAATCGAATACAACTAGAAGGAGATTTGTTTTAAGGGGTTTTTTTTTTTAAAAAAAAAGGATATATAGAGTTGAAGGTAAGGATAAAAATGAACAGCAATAATTCATGGTAATACTGTATTATGGATATACCTTGTTTTGATCCTTGATTTGCTAAGTTTAGTCGGATCATCTAATTAAACATGAAACGAAGTTATGATTAGTACTGTGCGGTTAAGCATTTAATTTAGCTCCTCGTGACATGAGTTATCAACCCTAATTTATTACCAAAAAAAAAAAACAGAAGACAATAATTAAGCTTCTACATAAAGAGAATCTACATAGTTTTTGTGGAGTGTACATATCAGTTTAAGCAACTAATCCTTGATTGGGTGACTATAAAGTTTATAACAGTCCTTTCTTTTTTGGAATTATATTAGTCATATGTAGCATATATAATAGATAAATACAAACGGATGGCTAGCTAGAGCTTCTTTTCCGGTGAAAATCTTGACAGTACTGCTATACGTACCTCCATCTAGAACACGTTAATTAAAACGGTGGTGAATTACCAAATACATCAGTAGGTTAACATGCATATACATTGATTGTAATTGAGCATTGTAACAAGGAAGGATGCTTCACCCATATTATATATTGATTGGTGACTGTTTTATGGATGTTAATATATGAAGAAAACCAATAATATTGAAAAGCTAGCGAATTGAACGCATTCTGTTAACATAATTGGCAAGGTTTTTTTTACCTTGTTAGTATATATATACTTGAACCCTATTGCTATAGATATTTCGAGCTTTGTTCTCCTAAATTTTAAACATATGAACACAGGTCAAGCTGTCCAACCATCAGCTGCTGAAACTAAGAAAGCAACGAGACGATGGGTAAGTGATAATAAATATTGTCATGGAAAGAAAGTTGAAGTGAATGAGCAATATGATCCCCTCCATTTATTTATTTTTCCTGTTTTTAAACTCCATAGACTGTTAATTTATCCTTTTCTCTTTCTATATATATGTACGTGCAACAAAAGATGAAGGACACTGAGAGACAGTTCAAAAGGCTGAAAGCAGACTGTGCTGAGTTTGTGAAAAGATCAGAAACCTCCTCCAAAGAAATGCTGGATCGCTTGAAAAACAAATTGGAGCAAGCTAGAGAAGCTAAAAGGCTAGAGGAGCAAAAAGTTGAACAACAAAAACTTATGATCAACACGCTTCAGCAACTTGTAAGGCTGCGTTTTCTCTTCCTGCATATATAGATATCATTTTGCACACACTAATAGTTACGTGTGACTTCTTTAACATCCATATGCATACATGAAAAGAGAGCCAACATTCTTTATTTTCGATGTCAAGAGCATAATATTTCTGTACACATTTTGATCCTCTGCTAATAATGTAAAAACACTTTTAATAGACCATTAACTCATTTCCCTTTTCTCTTTATATATAAATCTTTATATGTAACTATATATGTATAAAATTTTTGTAGTTGCAGCTTCCATTTGAAATGACTGAATTTGGCACTGGAGCGACAGGGCTACCTGTTCATCATCCACCAGAAGCCCCGGCCATTGAAGAGTCATTGGGGCTGCTTCAATCACATCTCCCTCAAGGATTGGCACATGTATGTCTCCATTTTTCTTCATAATTTGACTTGAGTCCCCTTTCTATTTTTCATGAAGAAATAATTACTAATCATTTTTTTTTGTTTTTTAAAATATAAAATGCAAACAATTGAATTGTCAAATTTTTTAAACGAGGCGATTTTCAAAAATTATAATATATACCGATTGTTAGTTTTGCTTTTTTTCAACAAAGAAATATGAATAACAATTTTTTATTTATGTTTTCAAAAACCTGAAAATTAAAACAAAAGACAGAACCTTAAATGATATCAAATGAACAACCTCTTAATTTTTATTTTTTGTTGTTTAGAATGCGTACTGACAATGTTTTTTTACTATACACAGGGGAACAATGTTGAGCAGCCTGCCTTAACCTATGATGGTGATCTGCCCGTTAGTCTTAATCACTTGAACAACACTGATCCGTCGAGAACAGCAATGGCGTCGGGTAGCTCGCCGATGCAAGGGTCACTTGCTCCTCAAGGGCAGGCACGTGCATGTCTCCATTTTCTTTATAATTACCTGCATCTCATTTCTATTTTTCATGAAAAAATAATTACTGATTCCCTCCTTGCTATGTTTTAGTTTTAGTTTTCTTTTAAAAAATATATATATAAAAAAACAAATAATTGAATTGTCAAGTTTTTAAAACGATCGAGGTGATTTTCAAAAAACAAAATAACACTTGTTGGTTTTGTTTTTTTAAAACAAAAAATTAAGAACATCAAATTTTTATTTATGTTTTCAATAACCTGAAAATTAAAACAAAAGACAGAAACTTAAATGATATCAAACAATCTCTTAATTTTTATTTTTTGTTGTTTAATGTGCACTGACAATTATTTTTGCTATATACACAGGGGAACAATAGTGAGCAGCCCGCCTCAGCTAATGATGATCAGTTCCCTGATGTTCACTCATCAAACTAAAGATGAATAAACGGCGGCTTATAAGCAGGCAATAACATTGACGTTTAAGTTATGAGTGCCGGAATGTACTAAAAGTAATGTTTTTATTTTTCAGAATCATCCGTGTGTGTTTTAAGAAGATATTGGTGGCAGCTGGTTGGGTAATTGCTTTTTCTTTTTATCAGAGCATGAATTGTCGATTCCTCTCTTGGATAGAAAGGACCTTTGTTGTTTCAATTTCTAACTAGGAATGTAGGATTTACGTTTTTTGGTTGCATGTATGGAATTGTAGTGTAAAATTTTTTTTTTAATAGTATTTTTGATTTAATATATTTTTAAATGACAAATCAATTTGACTTATTTTTTTCAAGGTAAACGTATTTTTTATATTAAATATATTTTTCATTTAATATTTTTTTTATTTTTTTATTTTTTTTATTTTAACATCACCAAATCAAAATAATTAAAAAATACTAGAAAAATTAATTTGATATTTTTTTAAAGGCAAACGTATTTTTTACAAAACACCTAAAAACAAAAAACTACAGTACTCTCGGGGAATAAATACATGATTTAAATTAAGGTTGTTTTTGCTTGTAGGTGCTTTTCAAGAATATTTTTTTCTTAAAAAAATATTAAATTGATATTATTTTTAGTGCTTTTCAATTATTTTTAATATTATGATGTTAAAAATAAAATAAAAAACTAAAAAATAATAATTTTGATATATTTCTCAAATAAAAAAGCACTTAAAAGCAACTTGCAATACAATGAAAAATATATAGTTTGAACCATCTAGGTGGTGGCTCAGTGGTAAGAGCTTGGGACTAAGAGGTTTGTTCCCTCTGTGGTCTCAGGTTCGAGCCCTGTGGTTGCTCATATGATGGTCACTGAAGACTTACATGGTCGTTAACTTCAGGGCCCGTGGAATTAGTCGAGGTGCGCGCAAGCTGGCCCGGACACCCACGTTAAACTAAAAAACTAAAAAAATATATATATATATAGTTTGAGAGAAATTTAATCTTGATGTCCAAGAGTCAATAAAAATGTAACTTTTTAAAAAAAAAAAAATGCTATATGTAATTAAATATAATTTTCAAAATATTTTTTTCCGTGAATAATTTGATTTTGTCGTTTTCTTATCAAATCCGACATAAATCTTTATCAAAATCCGGTTGCAAAACCATGGTGCAAGGCACCACGACAACTCCCTTGATAAAATTCAAGCATAATTCTTACGGAATCTTGCTTCGCCAGGATGCGAGTTGATCATAAATCAAATGCAATTGCAATTGTCTCACAAAGCATGCTCCTTTGCATTTCACTTAGCAGATCCAAGCAACTAGACTTGATAGTAATATATTTAACCAACCTTGAATTTCAATTCAACTCGAGATCATATTTGATGAACTTGGTCTAGATTAAATCAAGAAAAGTACTTGAATCATCAGGTCAATTTACGTATCATTAATTTAATATATTATTTTTTATTAAAATAATGTTTTGTCCATTAAAAAGTGTTACATTATTAAGTCCAAACATGATTTAGATAGTTAATCATGTAACTAGCTAAACTTTCAAGACAACTAGGTTTAATTGGATAAATTTAATTTTTAATTAAATTAAAATTCAATTCATATCATATCATATCTCAAATAGGTTTGAACGAGTTTAATAATCATCCTAAGAACTTTTTAATTGCCAAAACATTTATAACTTTTCAAACTCGAAATATTATATCAAAAGCATTATATCTGAAAAAGTCATAAAATTTAATTCTTAAACAATCAAATATTAAAAGCTGAAATTGAAAAAAAGAATTTTAATTATACAAAAAGATAAAAAAAAAATAGCAATTAAAAGAATAAGCATCAAAATTAAAATAAAAAAAATTATTTTTGATTAAAGGGTGGAAATGAAAGAAAAATAAATTTAACAAAAAGATAAAAAAAAATTAATCAAAATAATAAGGATCAAAATTGAGATAAAAAATAAAAACAATTCTTTTATTAAAAGATGAGATTGAAAAGAAAAATCAATTTAACAAAAAGACTACAAAGCGATCAAAAGACTAAGGACCAAATAAAAAAATAGCATATCACGAACTGAGATTGAATGATCAAATTAAAATAAATTAATATTTAAAAAAAAAACCAAAAAAAAATTAAAAAATAATGAAATTTAAACGAGGTGATTTTCAAATATTGTAATAATGATTGTTGGTTTTGCTTTTTTTCAACAAAGAAATAAGAATAACATTTTTTTATTTATGTTTTCAAAAGCCTGAAAATTAAAACAAAATACAAAAACTTAAATGATATCAAACAATCTCAATTTTTATTTTTTTGTTATTCAGAATGTGGACTAACA
>Ga0307515_10021354_pt1 | contig 11488 bp, 14 predicted proteins | sample 17_EM_MG_FD_194513 | JGI IMG/M metagenome (GOLD analysis project Ga0307515, IMG submission 194513) | Populus trichocarpa ectomycorrhiza microbial communities from riparian zone in the Pacific Northwest, United States - 17_EM | ecosystem: Host-associated > Plants > Roots > Unclassified | place... | reverse complement strand
AAAAAGGACACAGCTCGCCCATCTTAGCTGGGTCTGTATGGGTGCCTTATCCTACCCTACCCTACCATATTATTATTATTATTATTATTATTATAAAAAAAAACTAAATCACGTGAAAAAACATAATGTGGACCGAACACAACGTTTCCTCTCACCTTTCACATAGATTTACTATGTGATTTTGTTTTTCATTTTGATCACCGAAGTTTGGTTTTGAATGATTTCATTCTTTTATGGCCAAATTAAAGGTTAATTGCTCTAGATTTGCTGAGGAAGAGCAAGATTGAAAGAAAGAGGACTAAAATAACAATGGAAAATAAAATAGGTGGCAATTTTGAAATTGGGTAAAAAAGTTCACTTTTATCTTAATTTTCAAATGATAAAATCTCAGTCCTTCATCATCACAAAACTCCAATGTTGGTACCAAACTTCATTTGTCTTATGTTTTAGTCCCTAGTCAGGACCTAAAGAGTAAAGACCACAACTTTTCACTCCACTGCCCCACTTGCTCATCTCATTGAGACGAGACAAAAAGAGAAGGAAAAAACTAGTCTGATCACTGCTTCATCTTCAAATGGAAGATAACAAAACGACAATAATCAACCGCCTGGAGGCCGTGAAGCGCAATTCCGGCAAGAGCTGCAGTCAGATAGCAGAGCAAACTGGGCTGACAAATGTGTATGTGGCCCAGTTACTAAGACGTCAGGCTCAACTTAACCCTGATACTGCCCCAAGCCTACGGGCAGCCTTACCTGAGCTGCCCGAGGACCTGCTTCAGGAAATGATGAGACCTCCCATGAGGTCCTATGACCCCAACTTGATTCAAGAACCTTGTGTTTACAGGTGAGTTTTCGCTCTGTTTCTCAAAGATTTCAACTTTGTCATATTTTGGTTAAGGTATGAGAATTAGTGAGATGTTGAAATGTTTTGTATGTAGGTTGAATGAGGCAGTGATGCATTTTGGTGAGAGTATAAAGGAAATCATCAATGAAGAGTTTGGTGATGGCATGTAAGTTTATTACTACTCCTGTTTGTTTAAATTACCTATGAGGTAGCTATTTCTTTCAAGTTTTGTTTTTGTGTTGCTGTGATGAATCGAATTTACAGAATCAGATTTACCGTAATTTTGTCATTATTTTATCAACTTGAAACTCAACATCTATTAATTCAATCTGGGCAAGTATACATTGGTGTTTTGCATTGGGACTCACTTGGCCTCCAAGTCCTGTATATTTGCTTTGAGACTGGATCCCATTACCTTTTATAACTATAATGAAATGCGTTCCGTAACCGAACACCATTTAAGTGCAAAACTTGTACTTCTCTTGTCTTGTCTGTGCTTCTACAGATTTTGCAGCTCAGAAGTTAGTCTAAAATGTTGTTGCTTATACTAGCATTTTATTTTCTGTAGTTGAAATGGACACTCAATTGTAAATTTTTCGTCAGCTATTACGAGGAAGCAGTGAGCATTTAATTGGTGAAGTTTCGTTATCAAGAGTGATTCAGGATGATGTTTTTCTTGTTTGAGTACTTGAGTTGAAGTTTCATTATGGAGAGTGATTCAGGATGATGTTTTGCTAGTTTCAGTACTTGAGTTGTTGGATTTCTTAAATTGAAAACGCAATAAAACAAGGCATGTAGTTGAGCGCTTAACGAGTGGAGGTCTTTTATCTTTTTTCTACTCTAGATGACAAAAGTTCAACAATCAGAGTTTGTGTTTCCTTTATTTTCGTATGAACAGTCAAATCAAGCATGCAGTAGATCCATTGCTCTTGTCTTTTCTTAAAATGTTGTCTACTATACTGTTGTGATGTGTCCAAGATGTTGGTGCATCCTAATTGCTATCGTTCCTTGGCCCAACTTTGGGAAAACTACTGTGTGTGTAGTCCATAAAAGAAAAAATGGAAAGAGGTTGGCTTGAAATTCACAATTTGCTCTTAAGGTTAGATAAATGAAGTTCATGTTATTTGATTATCGAGTATCAACTTAATTCGTTTACTCATTTGCTGTCTACTCTTTTGGTCAGCATGTCAGCTATAGACTTCTACTGCTCTGTTGACAAAGTGAAAGGTGTAGATGGAAAGGATCGTGTAGTTGTGACATTTGATGGGAAGTATCTGCCTTATACTGAGCAGGTTTGTGGCCTTCTACTTCTATGACTGCTTCCTTCTTCTTTTTTTCCCTATTTGGGGCGATATTGCTTATGAATAATAAACAATTCTGGACAGGTCCTAATTTTACCATGATCCATATTTGTTCTAGAGTCATGAATACTTAAGGAATTTTCTTTTTACCATATTTGTGGAGAGACATTCATATGATATCATATTTTTTATAATTTGATATAGTTTGAGCTACTTATCTGATGTCGAGTTTAATTTTAGTTATTCTGGTGGACTACCTGGATATTGCTATTTAGGACTGCTTTTAATAATTCTGGTGTCCTGCGAAAACATTTTGTGTGACCTTGGGTTTGGTGTATGCAAATTATGGTAGATTAGCAACTATTGTGGAAGAAATTGGGATGTCATCACTGCCATGAATAGTAGCTGGGTACTGTAGCAAGAAGAACATTGACGGAGAGTAAGAACAAGAAGCACTCAGAGAAACTGAGAACAGACGAAACACTCGTAGGCTGCAGCAGTCAAACCAACCAAAATACTAATAATTCCATATTTCAGGTCTGAATATGTGCTTCTTTAAGGCACCAAAAGCTTAGCGGTTCTAAGTCAAGCAGGAAATAGAAGCGACGAAGGAAAAAGGAAATCATGAGACATAACTAACAGAAAGCTCCTACATACTGCTATAATTTCCTACATAAATTATAAACAAATATTCTGAATAGTATTAAAATTTCTGAATTAGAAAAATTCCCAAATAGAATAGATTTAGAAGAAAAACTAAAATTTACTTACCAAGATTCAAATTAAAATCATTCATTTCTCTTTCTTCTCATTTGCATCACATAGTTATCTTTTTCTGACCCTTTCTCTCGCTCTCTGATTCAGAGGTTTAATTTCTATTTGATTTGGTTAGATTTTTTTTTAAAGTAATGAGCATTGGCATAAATAACCAAGTAAAATGAAATTTTTTAAGTTCTTAAAGTATAAACAACGCCCGAGGTGCTATTGAAATTTTCAATATTGTCATGCAATGAGAATAATATCATACCATCACCAATACAAAGAGAATGGATCGAGTACAAAAGAAAACAGCAGGAAAAGAAATTGTGCTTTACTTAAGTAGTTAAGATTTTGAACTGATACATGATTGCGCAGTACATCTCAAATGCTTTCTGTTATTCTGCCGCTGTAGGATCATGTTGTTCTGTAAACAGAATTGCGGGCATTTAAAGCTATGAACTTTACATACAATGTATTCTGTAGCACTCCTCATTGAAAGTTAATCCAATCACAGCTTTGAATTTCTTGTATTTATGCTTACAGAAGTCAGAGCATATGGTTTCAAGACCAAGGCCTCATTGAAGTTGCTGAATCAGGATGTGGACACGGAAACCGCACTTAATAAAGACTTTGGACTTCCTGGGGGCTTTGTTAAATTACTTGGATATGGATTTTATAGATATTCAATAAGGTCAAGATCGAGAACTGTATTATTACTTGAATCCTTAATGTTTCCTGTTCTAATGTATGTTGTGCGTTTGAATGATAAAAGGTTGCCAAACATTCTATTAGTTTCGCATGTCTTGCCCCCTTTCAGTGTACTGGAAATTGTTTTTGCAGCAGTGATTCAAGTTTTTTGCCAAATGTAGAAAAGACATGGATCAAAATCCAGAATCCACCATATTTTAGTCACACCATGGAACCAAATGCAGGAAACACAAATGATCTTAGCATGAACTGAATAGAGGCATATAAAGGCATGTCTAGTTCATTCATTTGAAAGGAAATTGTTGTGGGGCAAATATATGTGCCTCCGTTGAAATGATCCTTCTCAGGTGGATGGCTGGATGCCCTCCGAGACACAGCAATATAATTATAAAATAAAATTATTTGACATTTCCCCCCCACCTTTTAGCTATTTTTTCTCAAAGCAAAAATATTGAAAGCATCGAGTAGGTATGTACTCTAACCTAAAAGTCTCTAACTCAAGTCTTCCAGGCCCAAGTTGAAAAACTCCAGAGAGGTAAGAAAATAAAGATAAATAGCCCCCTTCCAAAAACACTCAACGGTCATAATCATCTCCTAAACCCTCATCCCTCGCTCTCGCTCTCGCTCTCGCTCTTATCAAAATGACCCCAACCCTAGTTCGTTCCCTCGCCACCCGCCACCTCAGTCTCTGTGTCCTCCTCCCCAAACGCCTCCTCTCCACCTTCTCCATAACCCATCCTCCTTCACTTCCTACTGTTCTTCCCTGCCGCCAATCTCTACCCTCACTCTCTCACGCTCTCCAATCCATCAACAAAACCACTAACCCCACCCGTTTCACGTCCATTCGATGCCGGGTCAACCGAGCTGGAAACTCGGGTTACTCTCCCTTGAACTCAGGGTCAAACTTTAGTGACCGGCCACCCAATGAGATGGCCCCGCTTTTCCCTGGTTGTGATTATGAGCACTGGCTTATTGTTATGGATAAGCCTGGTGGTGAGGGTGCTACTAAACAGCAAATGATTGATTGCTATATTCAAACTCTTTCTAAAGTTGTTGGCAGGTAAAATGGGTAAAGGGGTCTCGTTTTTTTAATTGAAAGTTTCGATTTTTGTGGTTTTCTTGATTGCTTATCTTTTTTATTATTATTATTTTTGTTATTAGTGAGGAGGAAGCAAAGAATAAGATTTATAATGTTTCGTGTGAGAGGTATTTTGGGTTTGGATGCGAGATTGATGAGGAAACCTCTAACAAGCTTGAAGGTCTGTTCATTTTTTAAGTCACTGCAATTCAAAAGTTGGATTTACAATGCCTTTCCCACTTGGATTACTTTTTTATTTTCATTGTTAATAGGATTGCCTGGTGTTCTCTTTGTCCTCCCGGATTCTTATGTTGACCCTGAATACAAGGACTATGGTGGTAAGACTTTGTACTTCTTTCTAAGAGTGCTACTAATTTGCTTTTGTTTAGGACTCATCTAGAATTTCAGTGGTTAGGATAACTCTGTGCGTGTTGTTCTTTAACTCTGTGCGTTTGGAAGTAATATATTTTATGCATGTGCTTCAATGGTGATTTTGACAAAGATTTGGTGCATGAAGTTTTCGATAGGAAGAACTAATGGCGATGGCATGATTTGATTCTTCTTTAATGCACAGTCCATCTTGGCAAAGCTATAGAGTCTTATGGGCAATGTTTAGCTTTGAATGCTAATGGACTTATATCAAATTGTTCTCTCTATACTGTTCTGTGCTTTATATTCCATGGAGATGCAGATCAGTGGAGATGAAACATGACTCCTACACCATATGCCAAGTGTTTTAAAGATGAATTGTGTAGTTATTTCCTTGGTGAATGTGCTTATAGGTTGATTATATCTTTTTGTTTATGAATCGTTGCCTGTCCTGTCTCAGTCCATCTTGGCAAGGCTAAAAGCCTCAGATGGACTGTCTAGCTTTGAATGCTAATGGACTCACATCAATCTACTAACATTACCTGTTCTTTTCTTCTTGTGCTCAATGGAGGTGCAGAATCATTTGATAAGATACATAAATTTTATTGCTTTTATAAAAGTTCCTCTTAACTCACAGTCCATCTTGGCAAAGCTAAAGAGTCTTATGGGCAATGTTTAGCTTTGAATGCTAATGGACTTATATAAAATTGCTCTCTATACTGTTCTGTTCTTCAAATTCCATGGAGATGCAGATCAGTGGAGATGAAATGTGTCTGCTACATTTTTTACTAATTGTTTGAAAGTTGAATTGTGTAGTTATTTCCTTGGTGAATGTATTTACAGGGTTGATTCTATCTTTTTTTTATGGCTTGCTGCTTGTTCTATCTTTTTCTGTCCTGAATAGAAAACTTTGATAGCTTGATGAATATCATTTGTTTAAACTGGCTGGTTGACCCTGCATTCGATCTCTGCCTTTGATATCTGTTCCTGAGATTGTAAAGGCTTATGGTTGTGGCTGCATGGTTAACCTTTGTCGGTTCTAGAAGTTAGAAATGGTCTTCATCAATCCAAATTTTAGCCTGAAATTCCCTTTATTTTACAGGCCTAACTTCCTCTCAACTAACACAATGCTTTCAATGGACTAATTTTAGTATGTTGCTTCTTCACCCTCATGGTGAAGAGGTTCTTTTCCCACCATTGCATAGTTTAGAGACTTATTCGTCATAATATTCCTTTTCCTAATGTTGTATGGCTTTCTTTTTATGGCAGCTGAGTTATTTGTGAACGGAGAGATAGTTCAAAGGCCACCTGAAAGGCAGAAAAGGGTGGAACCACAGCCACAGAGAGCAAATGACAGACCAAGATATAATGACAGAACCCGATATGTGCGTCGCAGAGAAAATATGCGGTGAAGCACTGCATGGGAAAGCTTGCTGTATAGTTTCTGCAATTGGAAGCTTGTCCTGCGTGGTTATCAATGGTGTCCGTAACTATTTAATGTAGCCAGTTGAACCAAGGATATTGTATGTGATAATTTCATGTTTCTCTCCTTGACATGTCCCAACGTGAAGCGTCTGAATGTAAAATCTGCTATCCTCGTAATTTTCGCTTTTTTGTTCCTTTCAGGTGAGGCGTATCAGCTGCTTGTTAGGTTTTACTTGCACTGAACACATGGTGGAAATTGTAAAATACTTTTCGGTGGTTGTCCACATTGAGGGGGGTGGTTTAGCTTTATGGTTTTGCGCGTCCCTGTTAGCAGATATGAACTGTGTGAGTATGGGATCCTCATACTTACTCGCGGGAAAGAGCGTGTGGCCCTTTGAAGAAAGGGGAAATGTTTTGAATAATATAACAGCAAAGCCTCGTTCATAAACTAGCTGGGGTTTGTAATATGATTTTTTTTGCACGATGTTCATGTTGGCAAGGGTCCTGATAATTGGACCCAGTGGCTCGTGTTTATTTTTTTTCTGATTTGATTATGATAATTGTTTCACACCTCCATCTTAATGTGTGGTAATTGGCTTGCACATGATTGAAATCATCTGGCAACCAGTAAAAAGTATTTCTTTTCCTGCAAGTGTTTAGAGACTTACTCGTCATAATATTCTTTATATTAAGTCAATTTTATCTTTAAATTTTTTTTTGGTTAGGTTATTTTTGAATCAATTAAGTTAATTAAGATCTAAGGTCATATTGAGAAAATTTTATTGCAATTTAATTTTAAACTTGTGTTAAACAAATAGTTGAGTTGAAATGTTGTTTTGTTATTTTTATCATTTTTTTTTATCAATTTTATACTCGAATTCTTTTTACATGTTGGATGGGTTGCTTTTAAATCGATTAAGGTTATATTTGTTTTTCAGAATTTACTTTTCGGGAAACTACTTTCTAAACTTTCCTGTGTTTGTTTGACAATAGAAAAGTTGGTCAACGGAAAACACTTTCCAGTCAAGGAAAAATTTGGCTTGATTTCCAGGAAAGTGTTTTCCTGGAAAATTTAGGCGGAAAACACTTTTCGGAAGTTGTGAAAAATTTAGAAATGTCATATTATTTGGTGATTGTATCAAATTTTGTCCTCAAACTTTTGATTGCTATATATATTTTGTTTTGAATATTTATTTTTCAATTTCATCTCTTAAAATTTAATTTTTATATTAACTTTGGTCCTCATTTTTATAATTGTTATTTGCTTTTTTCTTATCATTTTTTTATTGAAATTTTTTATCTATCAAATTTGGTCCTTATTCTTTTGATTGTTACTTATTTTATGAAATGTTAATTATTATTATTTTAATTTCTTCATCTTTTATTTTTTTTATTTTTAGATTTGATCTCTATTATTTTGATTATTATTTATTTTATTTGAGATAATTTATAAAATTATATTTTTTTTCAATTTCATTCTCATTCAACTTTTTAATTTGTAAGATTTGTTCCTCATTATTTTAATAAACTTGAGAAAAATAAAACATTAATAAGTTATTTTCTAGCTCATATTCCATGACATAACCAAACACTGGAAAATGTTTTCTAACTTATTTTTCATTATACTATCAAACATCAGAAAATAATTCACTTTTCCGGAATTCACTTTCCAAAAGGAAACTACTTTCCAGCAAACAAACGGGGCCTAAGTAGAGTAGGTTGTATAGAGACAACTCTCGAATAATTTAATTTTAGATCCAAGCTAGGCAAAGAGCTGGATCCGAGGATTTCGAGGTTGACACATTGTGCTGACTTTAATAATAATATCAAATAGTTTTCTATGACCTTAATATTTTTTTATTATGTTTAATTTTTTTTATTCGATTCGTAATGTAACGCGTGTTTGCTTGCGTAGTTAAGAGTATAGATGTACCATATTGGATGTAGATATATAAAAATTTTACCTTGTACAATTTCATTATCATCCTTGTTTTAGATGTTTTAATACCATGTCCAACTTTTTAAGCTTCCATTTACTCTTTCTCTTTCCTTTTACTAAAAGTAGAAAATTTATCAATTTTAATAGTAATTGTCAATGAAGCACAGAGTGAATGATATTTTTAGAGTTTTGAAGTATTTTGCATGCATCTGTTAAAATAATTTAAATTAACATAAACAAAATACAAACATAAAAGAGAAGGAGGTTAGAATTCTCATTAATCTGTTTATTCTAAGTTCTTGTGTTAACCTAAATACAAAGAGATTATATATAGGTTGAACTGAAAATATTATTCTACCATTAATAAATAAAACTAAATAAATGTATTATTTAACATCTCCCCTCAAACTCTAAATGCGACAGCTACAAGTATCGAGAGTCTGCCAACTAGAAAATAAAAATGAGAAATGAAATGCAATTTGGTAAAGAAATCTGCAATCTGTAAAGAAGAAGAAACAAAAGGCAAAGTAATGAGGCCTTGCTTGAGATGATAATGAGTAAGATGACAATCGATCTCAATAGTTCGTTCATGAAAAACCGAGCTGTGAACAATCTGAATAGAACTCTGGTTGTCACAATATATAGGAGAAAGATGAGAAAATGAAACTCCCATATCCGCAAGTAACAGATGTCATAGCACGATATTCTGCTTCGGTTGAGGAATGAGAAACGATATAGTGTTTTTTGCTCTTCAATGAAATAAGAAAATCACCTAAAAAGATACAAAAACCAGTAACAGACTTGTGATCTGTGGGATCACTGTAATGATTAGCATCAGAGTATGCACGCAGCTCCAAGAAAGAGGTGGTGAAAGTAAAAGACCTTGAAAGACTGTCCCCTGAAGATATCGCAAAATATGAAAAACAGCTGCCCAGTGAACAATAGTAAGAGAAGCAACAAACTAACTAACAACATGAACAACATATGCAATATCTGTACGAGTAATGATGAGATATACTAAGCTCCCAACAATAGTACAATATAAAAGTAAGCTTAGTTAAAAGTAAACCTTCAGAAGAAGAATACCTTGCGTTAACTTCAATGAGAGTATTTACAATCTTGTTATCAGTAAGTATAGTCGGCTCAAGAATATCTGCAACATATTTCGACTGAGAAAGAAGGTAATCTTTGGGTGAGTAAGCTACCTCAATACCCAAAAAATATCGAAAAGAACCCAAATCCTTCATTTCAAACTGTCTAGCCAACCATGTCTTCAAAACTGAGATACCATCAATGTCATCACCAATAATAATCATGTCATCAGCATATAAGGATATAATAATACGACCTACATCAATGCATTTAATAAAAAGAGTAGAATCATGACTACTAGAAACAAATTCAAGAGACGAGATTATAATAGAAAATTTCTCAAACCAAGCCCGAGGTGCTTGTTTGAGACCATATAACGCTTTCTTGAGCTTACAAATATACCCAGAGTCATGTGAAATACCAAAAGAAGACGCCATATAAACTTCTTCTTGAAGATCTTCATTCAAGAAGGCATTTTTAACATCAAGTTGAGAGATATGCCACTAACGAACCAAAGCTATGGCAATAAGAGTACGAATAATAATCATTTTTGTAATAGGGGCAAATGTCTCATCATAATCCATATCATACTGTTAAGAGTATCCTTTTGCAACCAACCTAGCTTTGTATCGCTCAATAGACCCATCATAATTAGTCTTGATCTTATACACCCAAGGACAACCAACAATATTCTTACTAGGAGGTAGAGGAACCAAATCTCACTTATCTGTTTTATACAAAGCATAAAGTTCCTCATCCATAGCTTGTTGCCAAAGAGGATCAATAATTGCCTTTTTATAGGAAGAGGTCTCAAAGAGACAATGAATAGAAGCTAAAAAGGAAGTAAATGATGAAGAATAACAAGAATAAACAAAATCTGATAGTTTTGTGGACTTACGAATACGTATGGATTGACGCAGAGGTGGATCCATAATCTCAGATGAAGCTTGAGGGGCTGTAGATGAGTATGAAGCTTTAGGTGTGCCAGAGAGTAAAGTGTCAGTATCTGCAAATTGATGAGTACAAATTGGTCGAGCATGATGAGGGGTATCTAAGGTACTAGAAACGTAAGATGATAAACTATCAGAATCTTAAGAAAAAAAAGGATTTATACGAATAAGATCAATTTAGTCAGGCTATGAGTAGTGTATGAAATATAAAATAAAGGTATATGCTCGAGAAAGACAATATGACGAGATACATAAAATTTATGAGTTATAGGATCAAAACAACGATACTACTTTTTACCTTCACCATAACCTAGAAAGACACAAATAGCAGATCGAGAGGACAACTTACTGCGTTCTACATGAGGATGAAGAACAAAATAAGTACAATAAAAAACTCTAAAGGAGAAATAATCAGGGACATACCCATATAACTTTTCAAAAAAAGATAAACCTGAATTATTAGAAGAGAGAATTGTATTAAAAAAACTTACAGCAGTAAGGACAGTTTCTCCCAAAAACTCACTAGGAATAGAAGCAGACAACAAGAGAGAACAAACAGTTTCGATAATGTGCCTATGTTTTCTTTCAGCAACTCCATTTTGCTCAGGATTATCTATACATGAAGTTTGGTAAATGGTTCCATGTAAAGCAAGCAACTGACAAAATTTATTAGAGGTGTATTCTCCACCTAAATCACACCTAAAACATTTGATTATAACAGAATATTAAGTTTTAACTTGAGCTCGAAAAATTGTATATATCTCAAAGAAGTCAGAACAATGTTTCATTAAATAAACCCAACAATAACGAGTATGGTCATCAATAAATGAAACATAATATTGAGACATTTATTTTGTGGAAACAGAAGAAGGTCCCCATACATCAGGATAAATCATGTCAAATGGTGAAGAAGAAACATAAATACTTCGATTAAAAGGTAAAGCAAAAAATTTTACCAGTTTACATCCACTACAATTAGAAATATCACAAGTTTGTAAATTTCCTAAAGCTCCCATGGATGCCA
>Ga0307515_10021352_pt1 | contig 11489 bp, 5 predicted proteins | sample 17_EM_MG_FD_194513 | JGI IMG/M metagenome (GOLD analysis project Ga0307515, IMG submission 194513) | Populus trichocarpa ectomycorrhiza microbial communities from riparian zone in the Pacific Northwest, United States - 17_EM | ecosystem: Host-associated > Plants > Roots > Unclassified | place... | reverse complement strand
ACATCAATAAGTGCACAAGAATTTTATGAAGAGGATGAGAATAAAGCCAAAATTCAGAAGTTAATGGCCACAAGATCAAGAGTTCCAGCGCTCTGATACCATGATAGACAGTAATGTTTATATAGAAGTGAAAAGAACGAAGAACAGAGAATGAATGAATTTGTTATGCACAGAGAAGCAGAAGACGAATTCTAGCACTGTGTATTATTTGCTTTTTGCTTAATATTTACATTACTCATACTCAGTTTATATATGTAGTATTGGAAAGAATATTCTTCCTTTTACACACAATATTAATGCTAACAGATTCTCCTTTTGTAATCAAAAATACTAACAGCATTGTAACAATATTAATTGCTAATTTTCTGACACTTGGCATCATCAGGAACACAATGTCAAACGCAGTTAATTGATAAGATTTATAGGCTCGGAACGCAATCAAGGATGGATGAATATATAAATTGGATGATTAGATGTGTCCTTGAACCAGCTTACATATCAACTGATAGTGAATTTATTTTATACTAATACATTTTTAAAAAATAAAAACTCCTCGATCGATATTGGGTTTCAATTAAGTTAAAATTCTCGTCAGATCAACATGTTGAGTCACTAAATTAGTACTCTTGCTTGTATTTGACAGGTTTAAAGCTTGCTTTGGTATTCAGATATTCAAGAAAAAACCTAGAATTAAAACAGTTTTTACAGTAACTTGTTATCACTCCAGGCCTTGTCATAAAGGAGTCCAAAACTGCAAGGGGCAAACAAATTGTTCATCCTAAACATTGCATAGACATAGGTTTAAAGGCTATGTAAATTGTCTTGAATTCCAAGATAAGCCATCATTTAGAGAGATGGAAAAAAGACTTTATTTTCTTTCACTTGCGAAAACTAGAATATTCAAGGCATCTAAACCTCACAAAGACTCCCGTCTTCTACCCTAAACAGCAAAGATGACACAGCGACAATGACATGATATATTAATTAAGAGCCACACTATTTTTTCGATCACTAGATAAACAAGTAATAGCACAGCTAACTTACAACCAGAAAATAATTTCTAGCAAGACAAGTTGCAATCAAAAGTCGTGAAAGCACTATTCCTGACCTTCGAAAGTCAGCTAGGCCATATAATTTTTATGGCAGCTACGTCATTCCTAACCTTCACTTTATTTTTTTCTACTACTATTCTAAACACCCTCTACAAATCATTAGTAATGAGGTTGTATTTACCTTGTAAGAAAATAAAATAAAGATTACGACTCCTAATCGACTTAATTACAATATTTTTTTTGGATCTAGAAGAAAACGATGAACAAGTATCTCTATGATGCTTAGCAACATGTCAAGTCAGATGATTTTCTGCGTGGCGTTAAGGGTGGTGAGGCCTCAGAGCATGTAAATGCAAATATTTTGAATTCTCATGCACAAACACAAGATCGGACTTCTCTCCCGAGCTCCATCTTGAGGGGGCATAACAGAGATAATCAGTTGCTTCATTTACTCTTCCTTGTCAGCTTGTTTTATTCAAATGTATTTAAATGTATTTAGCTGAAGCTGTCATTCATAAATATAGGATTCTGCTGTAACCTTTTTAGTTTTTAGAATCTTCAACCCCTCTTGGTTTTGTATCTATACGGTTGTTTAATCAATAAATTCTTTACACCATAGCCATATATAAGATTCTGCTGTAACCTTTTTAGTTTTTAGCATCTTCAACCACACTTCTTTTTGTATTTATGCGGATGGTTAATCAATAAATTCTTTACAGCCATATATAAGATTCTGCTGTAACCTTTTTAGTTAATTTTTAGCATCTTCAACCACTCTTGGTTTTGTATTTATGCGGTTGTTTAATGAATGAGAAGTATTCAGCTTTGCAATTCTTTACACCATAGCCATATATAGGTGTCGCAATCAATTAAGTTATTAATTCTAGAGGTGTTAATTAATGCCTCACTTCCATTGACTTCGAAAACAAAAGAAGAAAGTAAGCCTTTTTATTTGAATTCTCATGAGCTGCCTCACAAATTTTTTATACACACAATTTTTACATGGATACACAGTTTTTTCTATGCAAGAACAGGTGCCCTTCTCTATGCCAATGGAATATCATCACGGACTTTTTTTTAGTTTTTTCTATGCAAGAACAGGTGCCCTTCTCTTTGCCAATGGAATATCATCACCGACTTTTTTATATAAATAGCAAACATGACACTGTTACTAAACAACCTGTTAAATTTACTAAACAAACATGAAAAAATTTAATCTTAAAATTAACTTTTCCAAAATAGTCATCTCCCCGTCTTTCTTTTTTAGAGAACTTTGAAGAAATAAGATGAAGGTAATAAGGGTAATATAGAAAACAAAATAAATTAAATTTTATCTCTTTCAAATATGTAAATTCAACTTATTTATTAATTGAATTCAATTACATTAAAAAAAATTATTTCTAAACAACCTATTACTGTCTAGCTACTGCTGTATAACAGCATCAATAGTCTTCATGAGCTTGACCATAGTGAGGAGTAGAGGAATTCATCAAGTTGTGTTGAACGGTAGCTCACAATGATAGTAGTTGGATGGTGACATAATTCGGCTGAATTCTCATGCAAACACAAGATTGGACTTCTCTCCCGAGCTCCATCTTGAGGGGACATAACAGAGATAATCAGTTGCTTCACTTACCTTTTTTTTTTATATAGTAAACGAGAGAATTATATATTAATTAAGCAGCCCCATCAAGTAACTGGAGCTGAACAAAAGATAGAATACAATGAGAATATAAAAGAAAAGAAAAGACCAAAGCGACGAGGGACTTAATTAGTTAGTTCAGTTCATAATATATTCAGGATTTCTAAAAAGATCTAAGCCCGTATAGCTGAAATTTATAACTGATGACTTCAACCAGAAAGCCAAACGGTGAAAGGTGAGATCAAAAATCATATCCCAATTAATCTGAAGCCTTGGATTCGAAGATTAGACGGTTGCACGCTATCCAAATTGACCAGTATAAACCTTTACAGAGGAGGGTAATAGCACGTCGCTGAAAATTTCCATTAATCAAACCGGACCATTCCTGTAGATTTTGATTTGTGTCTTTGTGCAGACAACTTGAGCACCCGAACCAGTTCAAGAAATGACCCTAAAGAGACCATGTTATAGGACACCAATGGAAAAGATGATTAATTGTCTCAGTTTCCTTGCAGTAGAATGGGCAGTGAGATTCCTCATAATTAATGATTCTTCTCTCAGCTAAAAAACTTCTTGTACTCAAACTGCCATGAAGAAGAAGCCATATGAACACATCCACTTCTGGAGGAGCATAACCATTCCATAGCAGAACAAGAGAGTGATTATTTTCAGTGGCCAATAGACTATCAAAGAAGAGGCAACCTGATTGAGTTGAGTACATGCCAGAGCTGTGGAATTTCCATAACTTGCGGTCTGCACCATCTGAGAAAATGAGACCACGATGCACCTCTGCGATCAAGCTCTCCCTGATGCAGTTTCTTCACTTACTCTTTCTTATCAACTTGTTTTATTCAAATGTATTTAGTTGTAGCAGTCATTCATAAATATAGAATTCAGTTGTAATCTTCCTAATTTGTAGGATCTTCAACCACTCTTGGTTTTGTATTTATACTTTGTTTAATCAATGAGAAGTCAAGGGCGGAGGGATGTTAAAGGCTTCGGTGAGCTATAGCCCAGGTCAAGATTTTATCAATATTTTTTGACTAGTTTTATGTAAAAAAATTCATAATTCTCAATTAAGTTATCAAAATATTCTGAAAATTTGCGTGGAGTCTTCTAATATGATGCTTTAACTTGGGTTAAAATTTAAAATTTTTGGAGAAATTCACAAATTTGATGAAAAAACACAATTTGACCAGTTTTATGTTATTGGGCGTAATTTTCACTGCGACCATCAGATTGAACTAAAATTTTATGAAGGATCTTAAAATGTATTGAATAAAATCTTGTTAAAATTTTAGAATGAACGGAGCTTAGTAGTGCTAACAAAAAAAAATCGTCAAATAAAAGCAAAACGACTCATTAAGAGTAAAATGGTTATTTGCCATTAAAAAATAAAACAAATTAATTCTTCCTTCCTTTTATATGTTGCTGACCAGGTAGAAGCATAATAGGAAAAGAAAGAAAAGAAAAGGTGAGAGAGAAAGAGAGAAAAGGGAAAAACATAAAAAAAAAAATCCAAGAAAAAAAAATAAGAAAAGTAAGAGAATAACCTTGTAAACTTACAAAGTCTAATTTATAAAACACTAATCTAAGGAAGAATCAAGTGAAGAAAGGAGGAATTGAGAGAGGGAAAAATTTTAATTACTTTGTTTTATAGTTGACATGAGATTGTTATTTTATCCCGGTTGAGATGTTGTTACAATATCGATTCAGATTCGATTATAAATAAATTATATTACACAAAACATCGAAGAACGTAACTTCAATAATGAGTTTATTTTTACTTTCACTTTAATTTTATGTACTTTCAAAAAAAAAATTTAATATTTTAAATAATATATTTAAATTAAAACTTTACTGTTAACTTTAAAAATTTATATACATAAATTAATAATTGATCTTAAAATATTTTTATATATTTATTTAATAGCTCAGGAAAAATTCCTGACTCGTGAGAAGTATTCAGCTTCGCAATTCTTTACACCATAGCCATATATAGGTGTCGCAATCAAGTTATTAATTCTAGAGGTGTTAATTATGCCTCACTTCCATTGACTAGAAAACAAAAGAAGAATCATCTAGGTGGTGGCCTAGTGGTAAGAGTTTGGGACCAAGAAGTTTGCTTCCTCTGTGGTCTCAGGTTCGAGCCCTGTGGTTGCTCATATGATGGCCACTGGAGGCTTACATGGTCGTTAACTTCAGGGCCCGTGGGATTAGTCGAGGTGCGCGCAATCTGGCCCGGACACCCACGTTAAACTAAAAAAAAAAACAAAAGAAGAAAGTAAGCCTTTTTTTTTTAATTCTCATGAGCTGCCAGCACAGATTTTTTATACACACAATTTTTACATGGATACACAGTTTTTTCTATGCAAGAACAGGTGCTCTTCTCTATGCCAATGGAATATCATCTCGGACTTTTTTTTAGTTTTTTCTATGCAAGAACAGGTGCTCATAGAGGTGCTCTTCTCTATGAATATCATCACTGACTTTTTTTTAGTTTTTTCTATGCAAGAACAGGTGCCCTTCTCTTTGCCAATGGAATATTATCATCACGGACGTTTTTTTATAAATAGCAAATATGACACCACAATCATGACATGACATGACACGATATATTGATTAAGAGCCATACTATTTTTTTTCACCAATAATACAATCTTTTCTTCATGAAAAAATTCCAAGACCAAAATATATGAATACACTCAGTTAGCAGGTAAGCATGCAATGGCACAACTAGGCTTACAATGATAGTTGTTGGATGGTGGCATAATTCGGCTGACTTTTTTGTGTTAATTGGATATTTATTTTTGCATCCTTTGAAGATTGCTTAATTGCAAACTTAAGTCCCTAAAGCTTCACTATAGATAGGCATTCATTTGCTTGTTTTAATCATCAAGTTTTAGAGAGAAGTTAGAGAGAGAAACACTAGTGAGAAGTATAGAACAAGCTCTTTTATAGATTCTTAGTATACAAGAGTTAGAGTATATTTTTGGATGTTCTCCTGGGATATCCCAAGTAGAGAGATTGAGTCATTTATAATTTATACTCCTTCATAGTAATATATCATTGCCATCTTGTTTGTGGACGTAGACCAAGTCAGAACCATGTAAATCCTTATATTATTCTTTGTGCATGTTTCTTTCCTCTTCGTTATCTAATCTGTTTCTCTTTAGTTTGCTGCCTGTTTTCTTGCTGCGACTCAACAAGTTAATTTGTAGATCATATAAAGCTCGAGGTTTAATTCTCTTGCAGTCTTGTAGCATCAATGGCCGCTGCAAATTGTTCCTCTGGAGAGACTTGTGCTGCTCTGATCCATGGAAAACAAATGGCACCTTCTCGGTTACAAGCTTGGGCTCGTCTTTTTGTTACTAAATTTCTTGGACGTCATATCTCCACTGACCGTTTAATGTAAGTTCACTAGCGAAAATGATCACTTTTTGTTTTTTTTTTTTCGTTTACAAGTGTTTCGAAAATGAATAAATATAATTGGCAAGAAATTAGAAATACGACGATACCAATTAAACTAAGGGGGTTTTTTTTGTCTATTTTAAGGATACTTTTACCTTCGAGGGAACTAACTCGAATTTAATGTCATTTGATTTGGACTGTGCTGTCACAGCTTAGAGGAGGACAGGGGTGCAACTTTCACCTTCGAGGGAACTAGTAAAAGATTTTCTCTAGAAGTTGTTCTCAAAGTTCACAATCCTCGGTTTTACTGGAAGGTACGTTCTGCTTGTGGGTCTCCTTTTCTCTCAGCTAAGATTATAAGCAACAATATTGTTGCAATGCACGAAATTCTCAACATTTCATTACAATGATTAGAAAACGTTGTCAGGTAACGACGCGGGCTGACATAGGCCTTGCAGATGCTTATATTGATGGAGATTTTTCTTTTGCTGACAAAGACCAAGGTCTTCTACATCTTATCATGGTGAGATATATAATGTTGTTGTAATATGTAGTGCTTTTCATTTCGGTTTTAATATCAATAATTTTCATTAAAAAAATTAAATTTTAGGTTCTGATTGCGAACAGAGATGCAAACAAATCTATCTCCAAGGCGAATAAGAAAAGGTATGTGATTTTGCTTCTTTTTATTCCTTCGATCCTCTCGGATCATCTAACATTCATGTGGTTACCCATACAAGCAGCAACAATCAAAGCCCTACTGAATTTTTGGGATCCTAGTTATCGGTGTTTTTACCTTTGGGAACATCGATATGACACCTACCTTGGAGGAATACGAGAGGATTCTAGATTTTCCAAATAACAGCCATAAGATCTACCTCAGGCAAAGATTTGAAGACACAACTTCAGAGGTAGTCAATTTATTAGGCCTGGGAAAGATCAACCAATGTAAAGTAGCTGATGGGGGTTTTAAATGGAAGGTCATTGAAGTCCGAATGAAGAAAAATGCTGAAGAAGGCAAGTTGGGAGATGAACGATACATGTTGGTGGCCTTCGCCATTTTTGGACTAGTATTGTTCCCATCCAAAATCGAAGTCATCAATTTAGAAGCCGCAAATGTCTTCATAGAATACGAGAATGACTGGATTAATCCCTCTTCAGCCATTTTAGGAGAAACCATGTTATCACTCAACCACTATAGAACACATGGAAAAGGAGCCATGGGATGTTGCATCCCTATGTTGTATGTATGGATTATCAGTCATATCGAAACACCAAGGGACATCTTTAACAACTTCTAGTGGTTTGACCTTCGACCATTAAAAGTTACCATAGATGAGACTTGGAAGAACTGGGATGAGAAAGCATGGATAGATAAATATGCAGCATTGCCACGGAGCAACTTCAAATGGAAAGCACCATGGATGAACAACACCATCTGCACAATGAGCTGTGGAAGTAAGATATGGGTTCCCCTGATCGGTGTAACCGGGTACATCAGTTATGCAGCAGCACTTGTAACAAGGCAGTTGGGTGGAATGCAGTACGCACCAAGAACTCTGGGTTTAGCCGATTTCATAGGTTTATTCAAGCACCAACCATTCCTTGAAGAGATGGAACTTATCCGACAAGACTGGGAAAAACCCCTGCTGGTAAAAAGGGAAGAAGGAAGCAATTTTGAAACGTCATTAAGCCAGAATTATGCAATTTGGAGAAATGAAGAGCTTTCTGAAGTGAGGGGTTTCTCAACACCAAAACATCCAGAATCAGCAATAGAGCAACCAAAAAGGAAAAGGACTGATAATGAGGAAGAGTTAAGAAAACAGTTAGAACGATGTAGAATTGATCACAACAAAAGCAAAGGGCAACAACAACTACTGGAAAATCAATTAGAGGAAGAAAATATGATGAGGAATTACTTGAACCAGCAGTTGGAAAAACAAGATAAGTAGTTAACATCTTTCAAAGAATGGCAGAAAAGGGCCGAGGTAGCTGAAGAAATAGCCAAAGGGGTCCAGGATGAGTTAATGAATCGAATAACTGAATATGATGAGCTGGTTAACAAGAATGGGCTCACAAAAAAAGAGTTGGCTAAGGTTAAGAGATCAACAAAAGGCAAGATGAATGTTGATAAAAAGATGATGGATTCCTTGAAAAAAGGAAGGGGCATTCTTATAAAGAAGGTAGAAGTTGAAAAAGAGAAGAATCGAGTAGTCCAGCTCGACATAGAAGAGGAAAGAAGGATCAGGGCTCAATATATGGTGCAGCTTGAGGAAGAGAGAAGTGCAAGGAAAGCCGCTGAGTCTGATATGAGAGATTACCAAAAGAGAGTTGAGTCTTCAAAGGGAAGGATAAGGGCTTTACAATCCGAGATTGAAATACGAGAAGAAGAGCTGAGGGAGTTGAGAAGCCATTACTTCGAGATGGAAGAAGAGTTGAGTAAGATTAAGCAAGAGCGTCAAGAATGTCATGACTACATGAACATCTTTGCAGTTCAAATTAACTCCAAAATAGCCGAGCTGGATATCGAGAGAGAAGAACTATAAAGGGCAAGGGATAAGTTGGCACGATCGGAGGCTATGGTTCGAATGTTGGAAAGAAATAATGAAGCCTTAGGAGCCAACAACAAAGTGATAATCATAGATAACGTCGTGTTCCATGATAAGACAAGACATATGTTAAAGCAGGTCAAACAAGCAGCCCGTTGTGCGGAAAGGTTGCAACAACAAGCCACCCAAGTTGGAAATGGTGCTTCGAGAATACATGGGGGCTATCACCTCTTTTATTGGGGACTTAGCTAATATGGGAAATGCCTTTTAAGGGTAGCGATGTGTAAGGCCCTTTTCTATTTTAGTTTTGTATGAGCGACTGTTATTTATAAGAAGGCCATGAACTATCTTTTTTTCTAATGTGTTTTGGTAAGCTATTATGATAAGAACTTGGCAAACCCTCCTTTACAGCAATCAGTTTGACTCAGAAATCTTGCCTAAAGGATTACAAAAGTCATGAATCAGCTCTAAAATACACATCGCATGTGCATCATATTTTCATCACGCATTTGTTTTTAATTTATCATATGCATTCCAGATTGTGAAACATAGGTCCCACATCCAAAGTCCACCACACTCGGTCCAGATCAAGGTTGGAGAACGAAGAAAAAGCTACTTAGAGTCACATTATCAGACCGAGTTAGAATCCGTAAAAAATGAAGTTGCTTGGCTGACCGACCTACTCGAGCAACTTCTAAGAGCTAAGAATGGTGAAGGAACATCCGCATAACCGCCTGCAGAAGCGTTAACAACTCACATCCCTCAAGCATCTCAAAACCAGGGGGCAAACTCGGCCAATGAACAACTTTGTGCCTATTACCCCTATCCAGCCAACTCATGCTCCAATCACTGTGGACTTAACGACGGAGGGAACCCCGGATAATAGGTCTACCAGTTTGATGGACCATGATAAGCTGTTTGCTTTGGAAGAAAGATAAATGACAGTTGAGGGTAATGACTGGTTTGACCCTATGCGAGCAACCAAAGTATGTCTGGTACCAAATATCGTGGTGCCAAAGGATTTTAGGATACCAGATTTCATTAAGTACACCGGTTTGGAATGCCCAAACACTCACCTTCGATCCTACTGCAATAAAATGGTGGAAGTAATATGTGATGATAAATTGCCAATCTATTTCTTTCAAGATAGCCTTGTAGGATCTGCTTTGAGCTGGTACATGAGGTTAGACAATGTCAGGATCATGAGCCGGAGAGATTTGGTAGAGGCTTTCCTTAAGGAGTACAAGTTTAACCTGGAAATCGCTCCAGATCGAACAAGTCTAATGTTAATAGAGAAAAGGAGCCAAGAGTCGGTAAGGGCCTATGCACAAAGGTGGAGGGATGAGGCAACACACGTCCAACCCCATTTAATAGAAACAAAGATAGTGACCTTCTTTGCCAATACCTTCAAGGCACCTTATTATGAGCACCTAACAGGTAGCTCATCTCATCATTTCTATGATGCGGTAAACATAGCCAAAAGGATAGAGCAAGGGATTAAAGCTGGACGCATAGCTGAGCCGTTGGAGAAGAAGGGTTTTATTGGAAGGAAGAGGGAAGGTGACGTTAACAACTTGGAAGGTAGGTACAAGGGCAAGAGAGTGGATTCCCATAACCCACAAATACCTACCCCTCAATTTTCCCACATGAACTTTAGCAAACCTTTTTCCCCTAATCGAACAAATAACCAGTCAAACAACCAAAACAACCACCAAAGACCAAATACAAAATACATTACAGAACAATTACCGCATTTACCCATGCCTTTGAAAGACTTGTATGCCAAACTACTGAGCATTGGACACATAGCTCCTATCCCCGCATTACCACTTCAACCACCATTCCCCATCTGGTATAAGCCCGAGTTGACTTGCGAGTACCATGCTGGTAATCCCGGGCACGGTCTTGAAACATGCTATGCTTTCAAGAGGAGGTTGTTGGAGCTCATCAAGATAGGATGGGTGTCATTTGAAGACACACCCAACATCATTTCAAATCCATTGCCTAGTCATACCCCAAGTAATAGTGGAGTGGGCATGATAGAAGTCGGGAATCAAAGTAAGGCGTTGAAGGTATCTATGAACAAGTTGTACGACATGTTGGTACAATCAAGATTTCTAGAGATAAATGTTGTATGCCATTTGAAGGGACGTGATTATTGTGAGTTCCATGGAAGAAGGGGACATCATATTGAGGATTGCATCGAGTTTCGCGAAAGGATTGCGAAAATGCTGATAATGGGGGAGTTAAGGATTGAACCCATGAAGGGCAGTCATGAGGTGAGTATGATGGAAGGCCAAGATAAGCTGTCAGAGGTATGTAGGATCCAACAAACAGTTAATGGGCCACCAAAGTTGATCTTGGCTAAACCTTCCTACACAAAAGGAAATCACAATGCTATGCCTTACAATTATGGATATACCTCTAACATCCAAGTCACTGTTCCTTCATTCCAAACCGAGATTAATTAGTGGGGAGACTTGAAGTGGCCGATGCTTCACACCTGAAGAGTTAAGGAAAGCAAAAGGAAAAGAGGTGGTAGATGTCGACCAGGAATTAGAGGTTAATATGCCAGTGACTAAAGAAGAGTCAAATGAATTTTTAAAGTTGATAAAACACAGTGAATACTGCATAGTAGATCAACTAAAAAAGACCCCTGCCAGAATCTCCCTTATGGTTTTGATACTCGGCTCCGAACCGGATCAAAATGCCTTCCAAAAGGTATTGAATGAGGCTTATATGCCTCAAAACATTGAGCAGAAAACCATGGAGCATCTGGTTAGGAGAATTCATGCAACTGATTATTTGTACTTCACAGCAGATGAGCTAGGTGCT
>Ga0307515_10021351_pt1 | contig 11489 bp, 8 predicted proteins | sample 17_EM_MG_FD_194513 | JGI IMG/M metagenome (GOLD analysis project Ga0307515, IMG submission 194513) | Populus trichocarpa ectomycorrhiza microbial communities from riparian zone in the Pacific Northwest, United States - 17_EM | ecosystem: Host-associated > Plants > Roots > Unclassified | place... | reverse complement strand
CCCGTGTGCCAACGGGCAGTTGACATTGATGAGTTGCGTAAACTTGTCAAGAAAGGTAACACATCCTGGGCCACAGATGCACCTACACCGGGAATACCCCCTCCAGGAGGAAGTGGTAATGAGAGTGGCCTCTAATCTCAAAGCACTGCACACACTTGTTGTCATAATATCAATTAAATTACCTTAAACATTGCTTAGTCCCTGTATGTATTTTGTGAGTGCCTCAGCCGTGTAAGACGAGAATAATCGTCTTTGTTCGGCCCGCTACACGAGGCCCTTCCAGGCAACCGAGCTTGAAACCTGAAACATTCAGAAGTGACCAATTTCTGACACGAGTGTCGGAAATTGGTAATTCCATATGTTTCAGGTTATGCGCTCCGCCGGTTACCAGATGGACGGTTATATAATATCACTGATAAAAGGGGACGTGGTGTTTCTCACCCAGTGTGGTGTTTTTTGTGGTGTTTTTCGCCAGAAGTCTAAATCACCTCAAATACTTGTAGTGATTTGTGTGGTGATTTCACCACAAGTCCAAATCACCACACAAATCACCATAAGTATTTGTGGTGATTTGGTCAAGGTTGGTCAAAGGTCGGGGGGTGCTATGAGGACACCAAAAACATGTTCGATAGCATGTGTACATTGTATCTAGAGTGTTTTTACAAGGAATAGAGGAACATTGTCAGACCAAGAAAATGCAAACCAAAAATTTTCTCCAAGTCCGAAACACCACAAGTCACAACTTGGAACCAACCAACCTTGACTGTCCACAACAGACACTTTCCTTTCAGGTTTCCCCGAATCCTTACTCTCCACATATCTATCTCCTATACTTGTAAGTGTGGTACTGTTTTCCTACCGCCAGGATGGGTGAGCCTGATTTGGGGATGCTTGACCCCAATTGGGACTGCTGGCCAGGGGGCAGTTTTCGGGGCTGGCTAACATGCTCTGTGCATTGAAATAGGTGCACCAGGTGTCATGACATGCTCTGTCTCCCAAGCAGGAAGCCCCATGGAGGGGCAACTTCTCCCAATGGTTCCAACTCAGGGAGCGGCCACAGCAGCACCGACAGTGAGTCTTCAACTCTGTTTCACTTGTACATGTCAATAATCTCATTGATGGACATCAACAACAAGGTCACAGGAGCAGAAACATACCCTGCAGATTGAATTGTCTGCACTCCACCTCCAGTGCGGATCAAGAAGGCTGCTCCACTACCCAATGTAGGACACGTATGCACAGTATGAGTGTGAGTGAGCAATCGAGTCAACCACTGATGCAGGGCATCACCACACAAACATCCCTAACCAGATTGATAGGACCACGGCTACATCACCCCTCTCTCTTTGTTCACAACCAATGTTATTATCAATGACAACACGGGCTGTCCAACGCTATGTTTGTCGCCTTGCACATGGTACACTGAACAGAATGAGTTATATGCAAGGGTGATGTTGACTTGTCACAAAAGCCAGGGCCTTGATCCATGGGAGTCAAGATGAGGGTTTGCCTAGCATGAGTGCAAAGGTAGGTACTTTGCACTGATTAATTCACCCATATACACATTCTAGCACCAGGGCCTTTTGTCTATGTGGGTCACTCTTGACCTTCTGCCCTGTCATGGATGTGGCCACGTGCATACCACAGTTCAGAGAATCAAAGTGCTTACTACTCAGAAGCAGGAGGCAGCCACACTTGTCAGCCCACTGAACATGGACAGATGTTCACCTGCCTTTGTCTTCACAGACCCAACCAACCAAGCAGCAGGAAATCACCCATGGATGTGATGAGTACAAGGATGCCACCTTGAGTGGTGAAACACACAGTACTAGTCCAAGGCAGTGGTCAGGAAGTTGAGGGAGGCCCATGAGAAGACCCTCTTCAAGACCACTCCACTTAACACTGTGCTGGAAGCTATGTCAAGGCCCCAGAGGAAGCTAGTATGCCACAGGTCGAAGAGACTTTGGTCAAACTTGGGCGACACCTTGTGAATACAAGTGATAATCAAGCATGCGAGAAGTGCAGTGTGGGAATTACCTTCCACAGCACTGGTCTCGGCAGGATATTGCACTTGGAGCCAGTTTGAACTCAAGTAAGGGGGTCAGAGAGAAAGGGAAGCATGGTAAGTAGAGATGGGAGAAGGGCAAGTACTCTGTATTGGACAAGGGTACCCCTTAGAGGACTAGGAGACTGACACATTGTGCTGCTACTACACAGACACACATGTGTCACTCGTTCACACATTATATGCCAATATTGAATATTGATGATGGGTCATTGCTACCACTGCATCACCATCACGAACATCATGCACAGATGACAGAAGAGAAGCGGAGGATGTTCAGGGTGAATACCAGCATGGACATGTACTACAATATTCCTTGTAAGTGCCTTCTCCTGTTCTCTTTTAGCTATCTGTCCTCTCTGTTCATCATAAGGTTGCTTCCCATTTGTCTCCACTCTGACCTCACATATTCCTTTGACAGTACATACTGTTCCCTGTGTTCACACTCTGCCTCTCTTTGTCAATTGCTGATGCCTCCCTAAGTGCAAGGACAACCCCCATCCCACTTTCTGTGATGGAATCGGTAATTCCGATAATCTCCAACAGAGATTATACAAGCGGAGCTGAAAGGAGTAGAAGGGTCTTGAGGCTAATCTGTTCGCCAATGGAAATAGGATCTCCTCTCATCCATGTGCGCTGGCGGGAATATAATCTCCGGAGGGAAGGGGAGGGAATGGGTACGATGGCTTACAGGCTTGTCAGACCTAATTCCCAAGCAACTGCCCAAAAGCACAATGGGCGCCCAATCTGTCTTGGCGTAAACGCTCTGACTAGGTGCGACACCAAAGGGGCTGACTGAGGCGGGGGTTCAGTCCGGCTGGCTAGCCTGGTGGTGCTGTGGGTGGGAGTTAGCATGCAAGGGCGGGGGAATGAACCACCGGTCTTGAGGTCCAAGGTTCGACGGTCAAGGGCGAGCGAGTGGGGGTTGTCGGGATTCTTATCAAGCAGGGTGGGGCGCACAATATCAAACATCTATAATCGAGACATCGAGTGAGGCACAATCCTCATCGAGTCCTAGCCTAAATACAAAGTCCAACTTATGAACACGCGGCTACAAGACTGCAGAAGGCGGTGAGTGGGTGGCATCGCATAGTGGAGGTGGAAAGAAGCGGAGGTTGGACCCGACCACTACTTCCACATAGTTCCAACTGGGCAACCGGCCTCGGGCGTAGGGATGTAATTTGCGCTCGCAGGCTAGGGCTAAAGGTGGTCGCAGGAAGCTGGGTGCCGTCCGGGGCTACCAGGCCCTCGTCGTTGTCGTGGTGGCGGGGATACTGCAGCAAAGGCCTGCGCAGGGGGACGCTGCGAGCTGTAAGTCCTACCTAGTTTTCCGACTAGGCCGCTTAAGGGGAATTCCTGGGTGCACAGTAGCAGGGGCCCCGCCGTCGTCAGACAGTTTTAGCGATAGTGCGATGATAAGATCTGTAAGAGTGTTTAAAAACGAGCCAAGCATGCAGGTATAGTAGTACGTAGGTATATTAGTGCGCAGGCCAGCAGACTCCCCACTTCGTCATTGTAAGAGTCAACGTGGTGAGTCGGGCAACGGCTTGGCCGACCTGACGCGGGACGTTAGTTGTAGTTCAGCACTCCACCTTAGCGCATAGCCCGAATAATGGGTCAATCGGGTTTCCTGCCCCAGTGCACATGTTCAACCCCCTGGCACCCCGTGGCAGAAAGTACCTTTGGGGAAACGTAAGTCCTGGGGGGTCTGTGGAGACGCCAGGTGTTCCTCCGTGGGGAGCGGGCCTGAGACCCTGGCTGGTGAATGGGTGGTCAACTGCGGCGAGATGGTAACTGAGGTAGTTCAGGGGATCCGAGCCTAAAACCAGCTAGAGTGTGTGATCTAACCAATCACTTAGGCTCGTCGATAGGCAGCTACGTCCGGGGTCCCACTCCCTGGAAACGGGTGTCAAACCGCACTGCCTTGGTACGGGAAGCGCCAGGGATAAACTCCCGGGGTGGGCCGTGGCGGTGGCAGCCTAGTAAGTTGTCACCAGCCCGAGAGAACAAAATAATCTGCCATTGGTGAGCTCAGGGGAAGATCCCAATTGCTCGCTTAAGTTGTATCCGGGGTAGTGTGTAGGGGTCAGTCGGTCTTGTCAACCTTCTGTGCTTTTGATTATCATGTAGGGTTTGTGACTGCTAGAGTTTAGCTTCCACACCAAATCTGGATCGACGACGTTGTCTCCATGTAGGCTCTAGGCGTTCTGTAGACTCACTTAATTGTAGAAATACAACTCTTATCCCCGGCTATAGTCCCTATGGACACTGGCTGGTCGGACCACAGACTGATAGCTGCAATGGTGCACGTGCGGAGGCCGAAAATTGAGAAGGCGATCCCAGCGCTCAGGCTCCCGGATCTGGAGGCCCTGGATAAAGCACAGAAATTTTGGCCAAATGTCCTACAAGGGTGGAAGTCCCTGTCCAAGGATGGGCCAGTTACGCTGGAGAGCTGGAAGGTCTTCAAAGACCTGGTGGTGTTGACAGGCCTGAAAGAAATAAGAGCCATGAAATCCTCAGGAAAGAGAGATTGGATAGCCGCCCTTAGAAATGAAAGTATTCCACCTGAGGAAATAATGAGCGCCGTCACCCAGGCTAACAGACAGGTCTGGAGCAGGCGTGCCCCGCCCGCCAGGACGCCCACCAAGTGGTCTGCGGCAATCCCAGCATACGAAGTTGCACCAAAGCAGAGTTGACATTTTGTGCCAAGCAAGGATTCCCCATGGAAAACACCGATTCGGCAATCCAACACTGCCTCGCATAATGTCAAGAGCACACCCCCCATATTTGCGAAGCCGACTAACGCTAAGGGAGTCGCGGACCTCCTGCGAGAGAGAGCAGATAAATTTGAAACTTCCACCAGGAACAAGTGGGAAAAGCTGACTAGAACACATGCGTCAGAGTGGTTCAAACAGTCTTCCAACAAGGAATTGGATGAAAGGGGTAGCAGGGCATCTGTCTTGGTCAAAGGCCTTAGGCGGCCGGACGAAGACATTGCTCGAACAGATCTGAGAGGTATGGCTGCAGTGGCCAAGGATTACTTCTTCCAACTACATACCCCGGAGCTGCTTGATCAAATGCGAGAGGCGGCGCAGGACACCCTACTAGAGGAGGTCAGGCTCCAGGGCCTACTCCGCCCAGACCCCGACCCTGAGAATGTCATCGAGGGACCCTTCATGGAGGAGGAGATGAAATCCCTCCTCTCTAGAATGCCTAATACGGCCCTGGGGCCAGATGGTATCCTGTACGGGTTCTGGAGGAGGCTCATTAAGAGGCTGGACAACCTCCAGGATGTGACCCCACCCCCCCGAACGTTCTGGGATGTGTTTTCCAACCTCACTGCTGATATTGCGGAAAGGGGTTCCTCCCAGGAAGGGTTTAAGAATGCTAATATCAGCCTATTCTACAAGAAGGGAGATCCGACATTGGTCTCGAATTACAGGCCTATCTCTTCCATGAACACAGATTGCAAAATGTACACCAACCTGATAAATGCCAGGCTGGCGCCCTGGGCTGTATCCAAACTGCACCCAGATCAGAAAGGCTTTGTACCGGGCCGGCTCATGAACGAGCACACCAGGCTGGCCTCAGAGGTCTCGCACCTTTGCGATGCAACAGACACACCTGGGTTCATCGTAGGACTGGATCAAGTGAAGGCGTACGACAGGGTGGATCAATTCTGGCTGATGAAGGTCCTGGTAGCCTTTGGACTGCCCACGAGTCTCATACTACTCATCAGTGACCTCACCAGCAAGTGCAGGTTGCAAGTAAGGATCAATGGGGGCTACAGCCCCTACCTCACGCTGAAGCGGGGAGTGCGACAGGGGGACCCTCTTTCCTGTCTACTGTTTAATTTCTCCATAGAGCCTTTGGCCATAAAGCTTAGGGAACGCATCGTGGGCCTCTCAGTGCTGGGCCTAGCGCCAGTGAAGATAATGCTGTACGCAGACGACATCAACCTCTTCCTAGGTGACCGTGATCATATCCCAGGGATATCCAGTTGCCTAGCCGAAGTATCCCATGCCATCGGTTCGAAATTCAATATGGATAAAACTGACATAAAACCAGTTGGCCCCCACGCGTTCCAACTGGACTGTTTTACTAACCAAAACATGGGGGATTCCGTTATCCCCGGAGCACACATTCTGCCCCCGGCGGACCCACTGTGAGTGCTTGGTGTATGGGTGGGCAGTAGAGATAACACCCTACAAAGGTGGCTACAGATAGATGCTCATATAAAGAAAATAATATTGCAATGGCAGGCGATTGGTGCATTGGTGCGGAACCGATCACTCCTGGCCAAAGCCCTCATGCTATCCAGGTGCCACTTCCTCATGGATGGGAACGGCATACCACCGAATATGTTGAGAAAAATTAGCAACAAGATAATGAGCTTCATATGCGGTAAGTTCTCGGCGATGGCCTATAACACACTGGAGGCCTGAATACCCCTTCCCTTACCACTCGGAAGTACGCCACGGACCTAAAGTTCCTCAGTGATTTGATCACGGGGGACCAGTGGACGCCATGGAAGCAATGGACATGGATGGACCTGAAAATGGCGTCCTTTTCCAGCAGAGTGGGCATGTATGATGGGATGAACCCTTTCCTACAACAAGCATACACAAAACCATCTCTACTACAGGACAGAGTTTCCCAGGCCTTTATGACTGCTAGGAAGTTCGGCATAGACCTGGCGTGTGTGACGCCGTCTTTACAGGCTAGGATGAAGGCCCCCATGCTGAACCACCCTGCTATACCCAGGCCGAGCTCACAAAGATTCCTGAAGCTGTTGAAGCTACAGGAGATCAGAGTGAAAAAGGTGATTCACTTGTATGCCCCACCCCCTATGTGGGGGACAGGCCTTGGCAAGACCCTCTCCGCCATGAGGGATGCCATAGGTTGCTCAACGTGGTCACCCTTGGAGAACTACGGGAGTGGCACGCGAGACACCCATGTCAACATCTGGCCTGACATGACGGGCCCACTGGGTTGCATGAGGGTATTCACTGCCCCTCGCTCCATCATCGCGGGAAGAATGGTCAGGGATGCTTATAAAGCATCTAGGGTCAGAAGGCCCATGGAGGACTACGCGCCAGTACCAAGAGTGCACTCCCGCCCACAAGATGCCATAGTATATGACAGGGATATACATATCTGGACAGATGGCTCAGCGGACGGGAACAGATCGGACAACTGCACGGCAGGTTCGGCCTGGGTGTCGGACCTACAACTCAGCGATAGTATCTCTCTGATGGGTGCAGTCCTGTCTAATAATGTTGCAGAGGTGGCAGCAGTGGTGCTATGCCTGCTCGCCTGGCGAAATGCCCACGTAGTGGTGCACACTGATTCGACCTACGTTCTTGGGCTACTTAAGGGAGGCCTCCTGGCTATGGAGCGGGATGGATGGGGCGACGCTCCTAGACACATGAGCAGGGGTCCCCCAACGCCCCTTCTCCAACTCCTACTGTACCTACTGTGGGATAGGACAGGTAGAATAAGTTTCCTGAAAGCCAAAGCCCATGGCGATGATGCTATGAATAACCTTGCCGACATGCTGGCCAATGAAGGTTGCAAAGCTGGGAGGGTCTTCGATATTGCTGCCATTAGGATACCAGCCAGTTGGGTAGACACATCCCCTGTGCTATGCCACCAGCCTCTTGACTACTTGACCAAGCTAACTGTGAGAGCCACAGTGCAGTCCCCATCCATTACCCTTAAGTTCGGGGCTTTCTCAGACAGATGGGCCATGTCAATCGGCAATATGTTTGGCTCCGTACTGGACCCGGGTAGTCACATTGGTAAGATCTGGAACCTTACCATCCCAGAAGGGCTGAAGGAGGTGCTTTGGAAAGAGATGAACGGAGCACAAGTCCTAGGCCATAGGTACTATGGCTCCAGGTTGGCTAAATATGACATGGGCTGGTTCTGTGCATGCGGTGACGAGATGTCTCTGCAACACATCCTACTGGGTTGTCATGCTTATAAACTACAGCCCCTGCTGGTAGTTTTAACAACTGCGCTACGAGGAATTTCCCCGGATAGTACCTTCAAGACGCTCCACCCGGATGAGTGGGGCCATCCTCCCTGGTATCCACTGCTGGCACTGAAGGAAATTGAGGAAACCGCACTCCCTATATTTAAGGGGAGGAAAGCTCTCCTTAAGAAACTGAAGAAGTCCAGGCAGCGAAGGGAGTGGATGGTGGGAAACTACTACTGGTCCCTCTGGAAATGGCGTATGAAGGAGATCCACAAAGACAAATTTAAATTTGTGCCATGGCTCTGCGAGAGCGTATTACGAGAGCTGTTGTTATTGCCAGTTCCTGCTCACCTTTTGATACAGGAACCGGAGGACAACAACGGCAACAACAGTGGCGCCACCAGCGCTAAAGCTAACCTTACTGACGGCGCGTTTGGCTAAGCGAGCCTGCGCGTTCGTCAAAGTTTAACCACAGAAACATCATCCTCAAGACCCTTCTACCACCCTCTGGGAGTAGGCCCCACTCCTGCTGTACGGTGGAGATAGCGGCCCCTGTCCGAGTCTGCTTGCGGACATAAGATGGGGGCCCAGGGAGGGACGTTAAACTACTTCTGGGTGGTCCGGTACAGCGTGCCCTGTCAGCTGCAGGCAGGGGTCACCATCGCCAAGGTCGGACAGGAGGCCCCCCGCAGGTTTAGTGGGTATTCCTTGGCCACTCCGGTCATTGGTGACCCCCACACTCCCGGCCTCTGAAGCCGGTGGTGGAACTCTGTATATCTTCTTGGGTGCCGGGAGACCATCTCACCCTTGGAGTGCAGAGCGGCTGTATTGGCGCCTCCAACAGGCAACGGGGTCTTAAACCAGATTCCTGTGGGTGACAGTAGGGAGAGTTCTAGAGAACAGGCGGTGCCAGATGATGGGGCGTCACTCCATAGGGCTATCAGTTGCTGGGGGCTGGGAGACCATCTCCCCCCTCTGATATTCCATGGTGTCGGCGGCAGAGCCGCCTCCCTGACCCACAAAAAAAAAAAAAAAAAAAAGTGGAAAGAAGCGGAGGTTGGACCTGACCACTACTTCCACGTAGTTCCAACTGGGCAACCGCTCTCAAGCAGGCCAGGGGTATCGAGCGGGCTAAAGGTGGTCGCAGGAAGCTGGGACCCTTCGTGGTGCTCCAGGCCCATCGTTGCTGTGGTGGCGCAGCGGATACTGCAGCAAAGGCATGCACAGGGGACGACACAAGCTGTAAGTCCACCCTAGTTGACTGCTAGGGCACTGCAGGGGAATTTCCAAGCTGATGTGGAGGCCCCGTTGTTGGGGGGCTGTTTGGGGGGTTTTTTCGCTGGGGTTCTGGAGGAATCCATGGGGTTTAGGCTGCAGCTTCGCACTGCTATAAAAACCTGGGGTCGTTCGTGGAGTGTGCGGTCCGTTTAAGCAATGCCTAGGGAATAGTCCATTTATTGCGATGGTGACCTGATGATGGCATATACCTGGGCCCTCCCACGGCGACTTTACCATCCCCTTTTCCTCCCCCCCCTCCCGGGGATTCCTTTCTCTCAGTCTCTTAGCAACAGTGATAATGCGACAGTAAGAGTCGTAGATGGGTTTGAAAACGAGCCGACACGTAAGTCTTTAGTGGCAGGCCAGCGACTTTACTCCCCACCTCCCTGTTGTAAGAGGCAGATGGTGAGGCAGGCAACGGCTTGCCACCCCGTCGCGGGACGTTAGTCTCAGCTAACTCCTCTCCAGAGCGCATAGCCCAAGATGGGTTTGTCGGGTTGCCTGCCCCAGTGCGCATGTCCACCCCCTGGTTACCCCATGACCCCCGGGGAGCCTTGGAGAGGGCAGGTGTTCCTCTGCAGTGTCGGGCCTGTGACCCTGTCCAGTGGCGGACAGGTCAGCTGAGGCGAGATGGTAACTGAGGTAGGATGGGGATCCAGGCCTAGAACCAGCTAGAGCGCGTGACATGACCAGTCACTACAGGCTCGCTGATAGGCAATTCGAACCAGCCTGCCTCGGAACGGGAAGCGCCAGGGGTGAGATACCGGTGTGAACCGTGGTGGTGGCAGTTTAATAGATTGCCGCCGGCCCGAGAGCATCAAATTAATCTGCTGTCGGTGGGCTTGGGGGAAGATCCTGATTGCCTGCTTAAGTTGTATCCGGGGTAGTGTGTAGCGGGCTGTGGGTTTTGTCCTGGCCCCAGTTTTTGAAACCGCTTTGACCATGTAGGGTTTGCGACAGTATAGGTTTGCGCTTTGTGTGTAAAGTCCGGATCGACGATGTTGTCTCCGTGTAGGCCTGTAGCATTCTGTGGACTCGCTTAGTTGTAGAAATACAAACCTTTGTACCCCGCTCCTGGCTATGGAACGGGATGGATGGGGGGATGCCCCTAGACACATGCGTAGGGGGCCACCGACACCCCTCCTCCAATACTTACTATACTTATTGCAAGATAGGACAGGCAGAATCGACTTCGTGAAGGCTAAGGCCCACAGTGATGACGCCATGAACAACATGGTGGACGCGTTGGCAAATGAAGGCTGCACGACTGGAAGAGTTTTCGACATCGGGACTATCATAGTGCCAGCTGGATGGGTGGACATTGCCCCTGTGTTGTGCCATCAGCCCCTAGACTACCTGACGAAGCTGGTCGTAAGGGCTAGAATTCAAGCCCCAACCAATACCCTTAAGTTCGGGGCTTTCTCGGACAGGTGGATCGTCTTGATCGGGAACATGTTTGGGGTCGTATTAGACCCGGGTAATCATATTGGTAAAGTGTGGGGCCTCACCATCCCAGAGGGCCTGAAGGAGGTACTTTGGAAAGAGATGAATGGCGCACAAGTCCTGGGTCATAGATATTACGGCACCGGACTGGCTAAGTCTGACCTAGGCCGGTTTTGTGTGTGCGGCAACAAGATGTCCCTGCAACACATACTGCTGGGATGTGGCGCATATAAGCTGCAGCCCCTACTGGAAGTTCTGATAGCCACCTTACGGGATGTTTCCCTGGCCACTGCCTTTAAAACCCTCCAGTCGGACGCATGGGGCCACTCCCCATGGTACCCACTGCTCACCCTGAAAGAACTAGAAGAGAACGCGCTCCCCATATTCAAAGGGAGAAAAGCGGTTCTTAAAGCTTTGAAGAAAACCAGGCAGAGACGGGAATGGATTATAGGTAACTACAGTGAGCAAAAAAACTGATTCACAGAAGGTCAAATTTTGCTTGTGAGTCAAATTATAGCCCAGAGAACAAAGGTAAACCTGTGGGAATTTGTGATAACAAAGCTAGATATCATGTCCTTTGCTGTACCAAACACTAGATATTTGGCTCCTTTTGTTGATTTGATATTGACTTTAGAAGGGGCCCCACTCGATGAATCAGTTTTTTTGCCTGCACTAAAATGGGCCTAGTCATATGATATCACTTGGCTAAACCTAAAATATCAT